>PPYF01099853.1_pt1 | contig 12655 bp, 9 predicted proteins | sample 1559871 | NCBI WGS metagenome assembly PPYF01 (sample SAMN08240021, study PRJNA423297) | Human gut metagenome, whole genome shotgun sequencing project. | reverse complement strand
CGTGCAAAAACCAAGCTGTACTCCTTTGGGCAATCCCGCTGAAGCAGAAACCCGCCGAGGCAACTTCGACATTAAGCTACGGCTGTCGGAGAAGTGGTAGGAATCCTCTTCATTTATGGAGGGGAGGAAGTCAATAGTAAAAAGCGAACTATGAGGAAAACCCCGTTAGCCCATTACTCAGCTTCAAGTCCCAAATTCAACGGTTAATGCAATGCAAAACTCAACAGCTGGAGTCGGTAGCTGCGTAAGAGGCTGCCGAGTTCAATCAAGAAAGCCTGCGTTCATTTAAACTTTCGCTGAAGGTTTCGACGAGGAACTTACTTGAAGAGTACAAAGCGTGACTACGAAGCTTGGCAAAGAATTTGATATCCAGGACTACCTTATCAATACGGAAAACAATCCCGAAGCTTTTTTCAAGGGCTGTGTTGAAGAAGATCTGGGAGATGGATCACTCGTTAGAAGGGCACTTGGCGAAATGGCGAAGGCTAAAGGAATGGTTCAGCTCGCAAAGGAGACAGGTCTCTCAAAGCAGTGTTTGTACAGAGCGCTCAGCCCCGAAGGATCACCTAAATTCGAAACGATATTTAGAATCAGCAAGGCCTTGAAGCTGACGATTCCAACTCATCGAGCCTGATTTAAATTCTCCGATCTCCGCTGCGGCTGGAAAGCTCTAAAAGTTACTCTGTGTCCGCTGGCGCTCTCTTGAAAAGTTTTGTAAGACCGGCAAGCCAGAATTTCACAAAGATGCCGACGCATAACGCCGAAATAACAGTTCCTTCCCGCAGCCCGCGTATTTCGTGGAAAACGCAGTAACTAAGAAGTAAAGCCAACAAAACCAAAATAACGTCATTGGCGATTTTGACGGATGAAAATGGCTTGTGCAGAACCGTACTGACCGCAAGTACGAGTCTTTCCCCGGGTAACGCTGCGGCGCCGGCAAACACTTCTAAAGCAACGCCGAGTCCGAGAACCACGTTTCCAAGCATCGAGACTGCAAAACATTTCCAATAAATATCTGAAGACAAGAACTCAGTGATCTGCATAGATGTATCGATGAAGTAAGAGAAGGCGAATGTGATCGGAATTTGCGAGAGAAGTAGAAGCTTGTTGATGGATTTTCGGAGCAGCAGCCACTGTGCAGCAACAAAGAGCAAGTTAATGAAGAAAGTAGTTTCACCGAAGGTTAAGCCGCTGGCATAAGACGACACTAATGGCAGAGAGCTGATGGGCGTGGTTCCGAGATTGCCTCGAGTCACGAGTGCGATACCTAAACTCATGACGAACAATGCAGCGACGAATATGAACCACGGGCCTAACTTGCGAAACATATCGGAAAAATTTGAAAGATGTTGGACTTGAGGATTAGAGATTCAAGAAAGAAAAGTCGAAGGGCTGAGCTTCGACTTTTCAGATTGATTAGAGGTTAGAAACCGTTATGTTCCTGCTTTTGCTTCGGACTTCGATGGGGCAGGAACGTCGTTTTCGACTTTGCATATCACTTCCGGCATCGAAATGATATGCAGATCCCTCTGCTGGAACGGAATGTTGATCTTGCGCTTGTTGAATTCACGGAACATCGCGCGACCAATGTTGGACCTCAAAGTCGCGGTGCCTTTTTCGGGGTCGGGAACCCAGAAGTACGACGTCAGTTCAATACCGTCGGCTCCGAAGTTCGTCAGAATGGTGTAGGGCGCCGGATTGATCAGCACGCGCGGCTGTTTTCGGACGATATCGGTCATGAGCTCAATGACTTCATCAATGTCGGCGCTGTAGTCAACGCTCATCATGACGGTCGCACGTCCCGGACCCAACAGGTACGAGGTATTGCGAACGCTGCTGGTGACGAAATTCTCGTTCGGGATAATCGTTACGCTGCCGTCGTAAGCCTTAACCGCTGTGTAGCGCGTCTTGATGTCCGTCACAATACCTTCAACGCCGGAAACGTTCACCAAGTCTCCGATTTTGATGCTCTTATCCAGAAGAATAATGAATCCGCTGACGTAGTTAGAGGCAATTTTCTGTAAGCCGAAACCTAAGCCGACACCGATGGCACCGCCGAAGACGCCGAGTACGGTGATGTCAATACCGACTGAAGCCAGACCGATCAAAATCGCAATCGTCACTAAAACGACCTTGACCACCCGGATGATCACAACGCGGACGTTGGACTCCATGGTCGGCAGGCTGTTGATCCATTTCTCAAAGAACTGGCCGATCCACTTCGCGATAAAGAGCGCTAAGGCAATCGAGAAGCCGGAAAGGAAGACAGACCAAACCGTTGCGTTGGTGCTTCCTAGCGGAATTTTGGTGGTCTGCATAAATTCCACGCACTTAGGCAGCACGCCGACGATCTGAAGCGCGACACCGCCCCAAATCGAAAACGTCAGGAAGTTATCCAAACTGCTGTTGTATTTGCGCGAAAGCGAGTGCAGCAGAAATACGACCGTGCGGATCACAACGTAGGCCCCGAGAATCAACCACGCAATAGATTCCAGCGGCAGGGCTTTCTTAGGAAGCAAGCCGAAAAGTCGCACGGTAAAGGTGCTGACCGCGATGAAGAACATTCCAAGCAGCGGGAAACTCAGCCGCAAAATCAGCGTCTCAATGCCTCGTCTTACCTTTGCCCAGAAGGCGCTCTCGCGATGTTCAGGCTTGACCGGGGCTTCGCCTTCTTCCGCTTTGATCTCGTCGCTTTCGATGATTTCATTAGCGGCTAAGTGCTTAATAATCCGCATGCGGATGTATTTGCCAAGCAGCCAAGCTAAAAACAGTGAGCCCAGAATGGAGGCCAGCTGCCAATAGATGATCGGCTGGTTAAGCCCTTTTTCAAACATCAGCAGGAGTTGATCCAGGATGTTGCTGTCGCCGCTTAAAAGTTCTTCTGTCGTAACCGCTGTTTGTGCGACTTTGGCGATTTCGGCGGATGCGGCTGCCGAGGTACTCATAGGCTGTCTCCGTTAGGTTAACGACCGTTTGCGTCGTCAACCGGATCAAATGTCAATGTAATAGAAGAAGGAATGTCTCCTACCGGGGGTTTGGGGAAGGGATTGCACATCAGAATCGCTTTTTCCACCGCCGTATCGAAAGCCTTCAGACCGCTGCTGCTGATCATCTTGGGCGGAACAGCCTTCTGACCGTTCTTGAGCAGACGGACATCGAACTTGGCAACGTACATTCCGCGTTTGGCGCCGGCCGGCGTATTAAACGTAATATGCGGACGGATGCAGGCAACGATACGGTTGTTGTACTGGGCTTGCTGGAAGTTCGTCATGGCGCCGGAGCCTGAACCCATGGCAGATCCGCTCTGGCCGGTTAAGCGGCTGAGCATTTCTTTTCTGCGGGCGGCATTAGCCTGTTCTTGGGCTCTCTGACGATTGAGTTCTTCTTGAGCCTTGCGTTTTTCAGCTAGGGCTTTTTCTCGCTGAGCCTTTTCTTCAGCGATCTTGCGTTCGCGTTCCTGAGCTTGTTTCTTGAGTTCTTCTTGCTTAGCTTTGCGTTCGGCTTCTGCTTTTTCTTCAGCCTTACGTTTTTCTTCCGCTAAGCGTTTCTGCTCTTCTTGTTTCTTCAGCTCTTCCTGACGCTTCTGTTCTTCGATGCGTCGTTCTTCTTCCTGACGGCGCAGTTCAGCCTGGCGAGCTTCTTCGGCTTTACGCTGCTCTTCAGCTCGTTTGGCTTCCTGAAGCTGACGTTCGCGCTCAAGAATGCGTTGTTTTTCCTCTTCCTGCTTCTTCTTTTCGCGGTCGAGTCTTTCTTGGACGATGTCCGGATCCTCAAGCAGGTTGGCTTGACGATCTAAATCCGTCTGAGCGATAGGAGGCGGGGGCGGAGGCAGCTGCTGCTGAGGCTCTTCCGGAGCAGGAGGCTCGGGAGCAGGTTCCGGTTCCGGCTGAGGTTCAGGCTGGGGCTCCGGTTCGGACTGAGGCTCGGGTTCCGGCTCAGGTTGCGGTTCCGGTTGCGTCTCTGCCGGGGCTTCTGCCGCCGGCATGTCGTCGTTCCACAACTCGGCATAGACGGGTCCTGTCGGCTCCGATCTCCATTGCATGGAAACGAAGAGCAGCACAAAAAGAAGCCCGTGGGCGATTAAAGCGAGCACAAAAGCCGTGCCCCAATACCCCTGAGCGCCTGAGAGCCGATTCGCTTGATTCGGAGATAAGTCGTCCATTACTTGGCACCGCTTCCTTCAAGTTGCAATGACAGACCGATACGCGTGATGTTGGCCTTTTGTAGATTGCGCATCACGTCGATGACTTTTTCATATGCGACGGTTTTATCCGCAGCAATGACAACCGGAACCTGATTTCCGTCGGTCTGCATCGATTCGACCGTAGAGACTAACTGAGGAAAATCAACCGGAGTTAATTTCTTTGCGGTATCGCGGATCTGGAGTTTGCCGTCTGGCGAGATAATGACTTCGACAACTTTATCCGGAGTGCGAGCCGCTTTATTGACTTTCGGCAGATCGACGATCGAAGGATTGACGTATGGGGCGGCGACCATCAGGATCACCACGAGAACGAGCATCACGTCAATGTACGGGACGACGTTCATCTCTGCTAAAAGACGTCTTTTGCCGTTACGTGCCATGTTGTGTCCTTAGGCCTGACGACCCAAAATGTTCTGGAATTCCTGCATGAAGCTTTCGTACTGGCTCGAGAGACGATCCAGACTGTAAGCAAAGCGGTTGTAGCCGATAACGGCAGGAATAGCGGCAAACAGGCCGATCGCGGTTGCTACCAGAGCTTCGGCAATACCCGGGGCGACGACAGCCAGCGAAGCGCTTTCCAGGTTGCCCAAGCCGGTGAAGGCGTCCATGATGCCCCAGACCGTGCCGAACAAACCGATGTACGGGGAAACGGAACCGATGGTGGCCAAAACGCTCAAGCCCGACTCGAGAATGTCGAGTTCTCTCTGATAACGGGCGCGCATGGCGCGAGACACACCGTCAATGACGCCGAAGGTGCCGGCGCGGGCTTCGAGATTGCTCGCGCGGCTTCTTAAGAACTCGGTCATGCCGGAGTAGAAGATGCCCTCCTGAGGGCCGATGGAAGAGCGGCGCTCGGTGGCGCTTTCGTAGAGTTTATTTAAATCTGCACCGCCCCAGAAACGCTTGTCGAAGTTGCGGGCTTCTCTTCTTGCACGGCTCATCTGGAACCATTTCTGAAAAATAATGGTCCAGCTCACTAAAGAGAAAATCAAAAGAATAGCCAAAACAATCTGAACAACGGCGCTCGCATGAGCAACCAAAGTAATGATTGATAAATCGGCAGATGCTTCCATCACAGTCCCTTGTACTAACGAATGATTAATGATTTAAAAGTTTTTTGAGTTGTTCTGAAATAGGCTCGGGCATAGCCACCGGGCGGAATGTGTGCGCGTCGAGCGTGCCGCAGCGAACGTCTCCGACGTTGAGCACTTCATCTCCTCTCAGAATTTCCTGATGAAATTCAAAAGAAGTACGGCCGCACGCGGTGACCGTTGATCGAACCACTAATTCATCATCCAGCCGAGCCGGTTTCTTGTACTTGGCTTTGGCTTCGGCGACGACAAAGACGACGCCGAGCTCTGAGTACAGCCGCTCCTGACTCCAGCCCAACGCGCGCAGCCATTCCGTGCGTGCGCGTTCCATGAATCTGAAGTAGTTTGCGTAATAAACCACTCGTGCACAGTCTGTGTCTTCGTAGTAGACGCGAACCGGCCAGTCGAAATAGTGTTTTTCCATCAACGAATTCTCATCCGAGCGCGCTTAGACGCGCTCAAAAAGGCTCCTTGAAGCCCAGCCTCACATAACAGCGCATTTTAACAAACGGGTACCGGAGAATCAGGCTTGAAAACTCTTCTTTGTACCCGTTTTTCTGAATCAATAAAATCTTGTGTGAAACTTAAAAAGATAGGAATACCCCTAGGTGAGCAACTGTGCCTAAATGTTTTATTTCTTTGGAACTTTTTGCGATCTGATAAGATATCACGTCCCAAAATAGGCGAAAGGAAGAGCAGTGAAAATTAAAGGAGGATACGGCGCAGCTTACGGCAGACTTTTTAAGCTGTCGGCGGCCGTCTTTGCACTGGCCGCGCTGACCTCCTGCAAAGAAATTCCGAACTCCGTTCACACGGAAAAAGAGCTTGCCTCCAACACGCTCTATACGCCATTCTCAGGCCGCAGTCCGAAGCATTTAGATCCGACGAGTTCTTACTCTTCAGATGAGACGCCTTACACCTATAGTATCTATGAACCGCTTTATCAATATCACTTCTTAGAGCGGCCGTATCGTCTGATCCCTCGCTCTGCCGCTGAGGTGGTCAAGCCAGTTTATTTGGATAAAGACGGAAAGGTTCTTCCGGAGACTGCATCAGCGGAAGAGATTGCGCTGAGCGTTTACGAGATCCCGATTAAGAAGGGCATTTTGTTTGCCCCTCATCCGGCCTTCGCTAAAAATGAGAAAGGCGAGTACGTCAATCACGCTTTAGCGCCTGAAGTCATCGACCAACTGCACAATCCGATGGATTTGCCGCAGAAAGGTACGCGTGAACTGACCGCCGAGGACTTCGTTTACTCGATCAAGCGGATGGCTAATCCCCGCATCATTGCTCCGGTCTACGGAACGATGGTGAACTATCTTCCGGGCTTAAAAGACTTTGCCGTTCAGGTGCGCGCGGAAGATAAGCGTCTTCGCGCTGACCTCAAACCTTCCGATCGAGACTTACCGTTCTTAGATTTACGGAAGTTTGAACTCAAGGGCGTATCGGCGCCGGATAAGCACACACTGCGGCTCGAAGTCAAAGGAAAGTATCCCCAGTTCCCCAACTGGCTGGCAATGACTTTCTTTGCGCCGGTTCCGTGGGAAGCAGAAGCCTTCTACGCCCAGAAGGGTATGGCCAAGAATAACTTGTCTTTGAACTATTGGCCTGTAGGCACCGGTCCTTACATGCTGGTGGAATCGATTGAAAACCGCAAACATGTCATGGAGCGCAATCCGAATTTCCGAAAGACGGAGCTCTATCCGTGCACAGGTGAACCCGGAGACGAAGCAAAAGGCTTTTTAAAAGACTGCGGAAAACCGCTGCCTTTCATTGATCGGATTGAAATCACGGCAGAAAAAGAAAGCGTGCCGCTACGCACGAAGTTCTTGCAGGGCTACTACGACTCTCCGCAGATTGAACGCCTCGACAACGGTCAGGGCTTCTTGATCGGCATGGCGGACAGCGCGGAAAAAGAGAAAGAGTACAAAGAAAAGAAACTGCAGTTTCCGCAGACCATAGAAGCGCAAAACACGTACTTCGGCTTTAACTGGATGGATCCGGTCGTAGGAGAAGGCAAGACGCCCGAAGAGCGCGAGCGCAACAAGAAGCTTCGTCAGGCGATTTCTATTGCCATGGACTGGGAAGAATATATCCAGATCTTTGAGAAAGGGCTGGCGTCTCCCGCGCATGGACCCCTGCCGCCGGGACTTTTCGGATATCGAGAGGACGGCGCTGCGGCCTTTAACCCGATCGTTTACGAAAAGACCGAAGACGGACTCGTCCGCCGCAAATCCATTGAAGAAGCCAAGAAACTCTTAGCTGAAGCAGGCTACCCCGGCGGCCGTGATGCAAAAACCGGCGAGCCTTTAGTCTTGAATCTCGACTTCCAGGCGGCAGCGTCTCCTTCAACGAAGGCTGTGCTCGACTGGTACCAGAAGCAGTTTGCCAAGATCGGCATTCAGCTCGATATCCGGGGTACGGACTACAACCGTTTCCAGGATAAAGTGATTTCCGGCAATCACCAGCTCTTCCTATGGGGCTGGCTTGCCGACTACCCGGATGCAGAAAATTTCCTGTTCCTGCTTTACGGTCCAAACGCAAAGTCCAAGACCGGCGGCTCCGGAGAAAACGCGGCGAACTATCAAAATCCGAAGTACGACGAACTCTTCAGCCGAATGCGTTATATGGACGAGGGTCCGGCTAAGGCCGAGGCCATCAACGAACTGATCAAGATCGTCCAGGAAGACGCACCTTGGACATTCGGATACTTTCCGACAAGCTCCGCAGCGTTCCATCAGTGGGTGCACAACGGCAAACCCACGCAAGTTGTGCGCAATCACATTCAGTATCTGAGGCTCGATCCTGAGACGCGTGTAAAGGCCATTAAAGAATGGAACAAACCGATTTACTGGCCGCTGCTGGTTTTTGTTCTGCTGTCGGCCTTGGTGACTATTCCGGCCGTGGCCCTTCATAGGAAGCGGGAAAGAATGACCGCACGCACCACAGAGGAGCAAGTCAAATGATTCGTTATCTTTTAAGACGCATCGGCTACGGCTTCCTGATCCTGATCGGCGTCAATCTTCTGACCTTTATGCTGTTCTTTACGGTCAACACGCCGGACGATATGGCTCGCCTCAATATCGGCGGCAAACGCGTGACCGCTGAAGCGATCCAGAACTGGAAAGAAGAGCACGGCTACGATAAGCCGCTGCTTTGGAATGAGAAGGCCGAAGGCTCGGATAAGCTTACCGATACGATTTTTTGGCAGCACAGTGCGCGTCTCATGGTAGGAGACCTCGGCGCGTCAGACGCAGGACGCGACATTGCCTATGAAATCAAAAACCGAATGTGGCCCTCGGTTGCTTTGGCATTTCCGACCTTTTTGCTTGGCGTCTTTGTGATTGTTGTGTTTTCTTTAGGTTTAGTGTTTTTCCGGCACACGAAGCTTGAAATCGGAGGCGTGGTCTTTGCCATTGTCATGATGTCGGTCTCGTCACTTTTCTACATTATTTTCGGGCAGTGGCTTTTCTCCAAAGTCCTGCGGCTTGTTCCGATCTCAGGCTTTGAGACGGGAACGGCCATGATTTCGTTCCTGATTCTTCCGATTGCGATCGGCGTTTTCTCGCGTATCGGCGGAGACGCGCTGCTGTATCGATCGATGTTCCTGGAAGAAATCAACAAGGATTACGTTCGCACCGCTCGAGCAAAGGGCCTGAGCGAAACGGCAGTTCTCTTTAAACACGTGCTGCGCAACGCCAGCCTGCCGATTCTGACTTCAACGGTTGCCGTGCTCCCGATGCTGTTTTTAGGTTCCTTAGTGATGGAAAGCTTCTTCGGCATTCCGGGCTTAGGAAGCTTCACGATTGATGCGATCAATGCTCAGGACTTCGCGATTGTCCGTACGATGGTTTTTGTAGGAACAGTCTTGTATGTCATCGGTCTGATTCTGACTGACGTGGCTTATACGATTGCCGACCCGAGGATCCGTTTGAAATGATGCCTAAATTTGTTTTGCTTCCGACGGATATCGTGGTTGTTGTTCTTCTTGCGGCACTGACGTTTTATCTGATTCATGTTGCCCGCTCCGAAGAGCTCAAAGCACGCTGGCGTTATGTTGTGAGTTCCGGCGCCTCGCTGTGCTCGCTTTCGCTGCTGTGTTTCTTTCTTCTGCTCTCCGTCGTAGATTCGGTGCACTTCCGTCCCGTCATTGATGTTCAGGACGGCCGCGCGATCTATGACGTCAAAGCCTATTCCCTTCTGGATAAAGCGCTCGGCAAAGCGTCTTCGGCGGAAGAGAAGTCTTATTCGATGCCGCTGGCGACTCAGACCTTTGAGAAAATTTCCCGCTTTGAAGACGGCAAACCTGTACGTGATTACGAACCGCTGAAAGCCGGCGGCGCGCATCTTAAAGCTCGAGCTGATTGGGCAGAAGACGTCATTATTAAGTCTGCCAGTGGCTTAGGCGCGGGGCTGGCGCTTAGCGCTTTGCTGTGGTTCTTAACGGTCGGATTGATTTCCCGTTCTAAAGGCCGCTCATTTAAGGAAGAAGTGCGCACTTTATTTAAGCGCCGCGACGAGGTTCCTTATGAAGCGATTCTGACGACATGTTCTGTCTTAATAGTTCTCGGGTGCCTGATCGGCGCGCTCTGGCCGTACTATCACGTGATGGGGACGGATCAAACAGGAAACGATGTTCTTTATCAAGCCTTTAAGTCCGTGCGTACCGCCCTTGTGATCGGAACACTGGCGACTTTGACAACGCTTCCTTTTGCCGTGGTGCTGGGAATCTGTGCAGGCTTCTTCAAAGGCTGGGTGGACGACTTGATTCAGTACCTCTACACCACGTTGTCTTCGATCCCGAGCGTTCTTCTTATTGCGGCCTCGGTGCTGATGATCCAGGTTTTTATTGACTCTCATCCCGGCATGTATGCAACCGGCATTGAGAGAGCAGACCTTCGTCTATTCATGCTTTCGATCATCATCGGTCTGACGGGATGGGCCACGCTCGCCCGTCTGCTGCGCGCCGAGACTCTGAAGATTTCTCAGCTTGATTACATTCAAGCGGCTCGTGCCTTCGGTTTGGGACCGTTCAAAATCATGAAGCGTCATGTTTTGCCGAATGTCATCCACATCATTTTGATTGTGGCGGTGTTGGATTTCTCCGGCATTGTTCTTTACGAAGCTGTGCTTTCGTACGTTGGTGTCGGCGTTGATCCGACAACGCACAGTTTCGGCTCCATGATTAATGCCGGGCGTCTTGAACTTTCCCGCACTCCGGTTGTTTGGTGGAACCTCTGCGCGGCTTTCACTTTCATGCTCACACTTGTGTTGTCTGCAAACTTATTTGCATCAGCCGTTCGGGAAGCGTTCGACCCGAGATTGGTCCTCAAAATCGGGAGGAAGGAATAATGCTTCAGATCTCTAATATGGTGACTGAAATCCTCACTTCCGAGGATACGGTTCGCGTCGTAGACGGCCTGAGTCTGACGTTGAATCGAGGAGAAATCTGCGCCTTAGTCGGAGAATCCGGATGCGGCAAATCAATGACGGCGTTTTCTCTATTGAGACTTCTGCCAAGCTCCGGACGAGTCTCCAGCGGTGTTGTTACCGTTGACGGAACGGAAATCATGGGTCTGCCGGAAGCGGCGATGCGCAATATTCGTTCCTCCAAGATCAGTCTGATTTTCCAAGAACCGGCGACGTCGTTAAATCCGGTGATGACCGTCGGGGATCAAATTGTCGAGACGATTCTGCTTCATACTCCGCTGCGCGGCGATGAAGCGCGAGCAAAGGCACTCGACTGGCTGAAAAAAGTCGGAATTCCCGAGCCTGAACGCAGAATGAAATCATTCCCGTTTGAGCTCTCCGGCGGCCAAAAACAGCGTGTGATGATTGCTATCGCGCTGGCGGCCGAGCCGAACTACCTCATTGCAGACGAACCGACAACGGCGCTGGACGTTTCCGTTCAGGCTCAGATTCTTGATCTTTTAAAGCAGCTCAAGGAAACCGAAAACATCGGCATTCTGCTAATTACTCATGATTTGGCTGTGGTAGCACAGGTCGCTGACAGAGTGGGGCTGATGTATGCCGGTGAGTTAGTGGAAGAGGCATCGGCGCGTGAGTTCTTCTCCAAACCATTGCACCCTTATGCGCGCAACCTGTTAAAGGCACTGCCTGAAGGAAAGCAAAAGAGCCAGATGCTTGAAGCGATTCCGGGCATGGTTCCTCGCCTGAACCGAGAGTTCCACGGGTGCCGATTTGCCGAACGCTGCAAAAAGGCGCGTCCGGAATGCTCTGAGCATAAAGTTGCCTTACAGGAGATTGGCGGACGAAAAGTTCGCTGTCTGTTCCCTGAAAATGATCCGGTTGAGCTTCCGCGAAGTGACGTGGTTGTCGAAAGGGAGCAGAAGGATGTGCCTCGTATTTTGGAAGTCAAAGATTACAGCGTTTGGTTCCCGATTCGCGGCGGATTTCTGTGTCCGACGGAGTACGCCAAAGCCGTCAACAATGTTTCCTTTGATGTGCGCAGAGGATTGACCACAGCGCTGATCGGAGAAAGCGGCAGCGGCAAAACCACCGTTGCCCGAGGCATTCTCCAGCTTCTGCGACAGCAGGCAAAAATCACGGGTTCTGCGCTCTTAAATGGAAAGGACTTAGGCAGCTTGAACGGTCCCGAACTTCGACAAGCCCGCGTCGATATGCAGGTTATTTTCCAAGACCCGTTCTCCAGTTTGAATCCAAGAATGCGCGTTAAGGAAATTCTGCTTGAGGGCCTGGAAAGTCTGCATCCTGATATTCCTGCAAGTGAAGCGCTCGGCAGAATTGAAGGTGTCATCGGTCTTTGCGGACTTCGTTCCGATTCATTGAATCGGTATCCGCATGAGTTCTCGGGCGGTCAAAGACAGCGCTTGGCGATTGCTCGTGCGTTGGTGGTTGAACCCAAACTTCTGATTTGTGACGAACCGACTTCGGCTTTGGATGTTTCGGTGCAGGCTCAAATCCTGAACCTTCTGAACGAAATCCAAAGAAGCCGCGATATCTCGTACTTGTTCATCACTCATAACTTCGGTGTTGTGCGTTATCTCGCTGACGAAGTCATTGTGATGAAGTCCGGAGAAGTGGTAGAGGCGGGATCGGCGGAAGAAATCCTTAATCGTCCGAAAGATCCTTACACCTGCCGTTTGCTGGAAGCAGTTCCAAATTTCGACTCCTTGAAGTAACGATCAAGAAGTTCGTACAAGGTCGACAGAGGCGCCTAGATACGGAGAGAAGTTCTAGGCGCTGTTAGCGAGATTCAGCGAAAGACGAAATAAAAATTCAGAGGGGACTTTTATCTTTTAAGCCTAAACGTCGGATAAAGGTCACATCAGATTTCTATGGACTGACCTTTAGCTGATACTGCGGCTTCTCTTCAAAT
>PPYF01603112.1_pt1 | contig 12656 bp, 16 predicted proteins | sample 1559871 | NCBI WGS metagenome assembly PPYF01 (sample SAMN08240021, study PRJNA423297) | Human gut metagenome, whole genome shotgun sequencing project. | reverse complement strand
GCAAATCCCCCAGCGGATACTTTCACAATGAGCATCTATGCCAGCTTCATTACCGAATTTGGTCTATTTTGCTTTTTGGCCTTCTTGCTCTTGGTATTAGCACACGTAGCGGTCCATCATGGATGGAGCCGACGGAACATATGCTGGTTCATTCTTCTCGCATACCTATATATTCAGTTTGAATCATACGCATTCTATGCAATTCCACTGTTCATATGGGCTGTCTGCACAATAATGAATCGAGGAAAAAACAACATCAATTCCCTTTAGATTGCGAGAATCACAATTCGCTACTCTCTATCATGCCGATAAAGAGTGCGCATACGCCCGTTGTCTAATTGAAAGTGCAGCACCCGTTAGATTGGAGATTGTCCAGATAACCAAACGAAGGGGTGTTGCACCTTGGGCCAGGTGTATTCGCACCTGTCGGAAGAGGAACGGCATGATCCGCCGCCACCTGCCCAAACGCACGCCCATCGCCCCCTCCATGGCACGCGAACTGCAGGAGATCGTCGACGAAACCGACAACAGGCCCATGCGAGTGCTCGGCTAGCGCGCCCCCGCCGAGGCATTCGCCGACGAACTGCTAGAACCAGCCGCGAACAAGGATGTTGCACTTACAAATAGATAACGGGTTCTTTGACTCTTAAGGTATCGAAGCGTATACTGTAAAGACGATGAGCTTAAGCAGGCATGCTTATGATCGTTGTCCGCTCGGGGGTTCTTCTGAACCCCCGAAGCTATTTTTGATATCCAGGATACAGTTCCGGCATCAAGTAGTACGATTTGCGGTTTTGCAGGTATGAAATTCCAGATGACCGATGAAGATGTGGAAGCAAAATCTGCGCAGTTTTCAAGACCTCGCGGTCGCCTTTTGAACTCATATCGTCACGGTTTAATCGAACCGCGCGATTCAATATGAAAAGAGCCTTATCAATAGCCTGAAGGCCAAAATACTTGCGTGAGTCTTCCCAACGGAACGGGAAATCAATGTGCGCAAGATCCGAACCTACATATCCTTCCTTCGAGCCGAGTAGCTTATACCGTTTCAGCATGCCTTCGTGAGCCGCTGGATCAGATACCTTATCCGCCACAATCTGTATGTTCCGGATGCCCTCTGACTCCGCGTAAAAGTTGACGCGCTCCAGACAATACTGCAAAGCCAAAGAATGAGGATCATGCGCATGCTCGCCGTACCGCCGCTTAAGCTGGCGTTCATGGACTCCGCGTACAAAGAGAACGCCTCCGCTAGCGGTTATCTCATTCATCAAAGAACGATAGATACCGATAGCAGCACGATGTTTTCTTTTCAAGCCAATCCAATCATCTTTGTACTGGAACATGCACTGACCGTGAAACTCGGCGTCCTCGGGAATGTTGAAGCGCTCATGAGCACGTTGACGTACCCGTTCAAAGCCGGCGTTAATTGATGTCAGCTGATGATCATCCACAAGCATACAGCCTACGTAAAAGATCCCATAGCCGAATGGCTCCGGCTCTGGCTCATCTGACCCATGCGGTGACTCAGATTCATCAATAAACGCGTAGTACATGTGAATATACTATGCGTGCAAACAAGATTTATCGCCAAAGCCACCTTTATACCTGGCCAGCACACACTTTATTTGGTTTGTTCTCTTCTGAGATCCAGGTGGACACTACTTTGGCCACCGCCCATTGTTTCTCTCTGATCTCCTTTAGATTAAAATCGAATAAAGCAACAAAGGTAGCTCCGATAGTGCCGACCGATTCCAAGCAATTCCAGAAATCTCATTTCCGGTCGACAGAAAACGAACAATGTTTGACGGAGACGACTCCCGTACACGCGAGCGTTACAACTGCAAGAATTCCAATGGCTATCAGACATACGATTATAAAGATTAACTTATGCTGTCTTTTATTTTCCATCTCTTCGACTTGCATGGGAGTATTGCACCATAATCTTCGCCACTGCATTATAGTTCGCAGAACCATGGCCTGTATTCCGTCAAATCGAAGCAGTCGGGAGGAAATGAGAATCTTCTACCGGACCCGTCTCTGATTCCATTACCTCCCCAATTCAAGATCAACGATCTTGAGAACAGGAGCACTCCCCTTATGCAGTCACCCCACCCCCCGTAGAATTTTCGGGAGAGAGACGGACTAGGAGAAAGAAGAAGTACGATGAACGAAAACAGCCAGGACACAGGCTTAAACGGGGCGCATATCAAACGCGTCGCACCGGCACGCTCCAGAAATTTAAACGGGGGGGCAGAGGAATTCCAGCATCGAACTGTTGCGCATCATCGCGATGTTCATGATTTTGATGTGTCATTTTATCGTCCATAACGGCTATGACGTGCTGAAACTCCCCCTGGGACCGGAACGGATCTTCTTCCAACTCGTCATGGCCGGCGGCGGCAAGATCGGCGTCGTCATCTTCTTCTCCATCTCCGCATGGTTCTTCCTCGACAAGGAACAGACCATCAAATCCAACCTGCAACGCGTATGGATCATGGAACGCGAGCTCCTGTTCTGGAGCCTTATCCTCGTAACGTTCTACCTCGTGTTCGACCGAGCCGATCTCAGTATGAAACTCATGGTGAAAAGCGTCATGCCGTTGAGCATGGGCGTATGGTGGTACGCCACCGCCTACGCCATATTCCTGGCGCTCCTCCCCTTCCTGGCCAAGGGACTGAAGGCGCTCGGACGCGAATACCACCTCGCGCTGGCCACGACCGTGCTGGTCATATGGGGATTGACCAGTTTCATCCCCGGAATGATAAAAATTAATGATGGTTTCTTCGGATTCATCTACCTGTTCATTCTGATTTCTGCTTATAAGTGGTATATGGAACCGTTCACCACCAAGCAGGTCTGGCTGACGACCGGCATCGGGCTCGATTTTTTTCCTGTTGTACACCTGCGTCTCCATAACATTGTCGCTGCTTGGGCACGACATGGGAATATACATCACCGGTGATTGGTGGTTGCCCGTCATCATGGTCGGCTTCAGCATGTTCCTGCTGTTCGGCCGCGTCACCTTCCACAATCGAACCATCAACCGGATCGCGCAGTCCGCGTTCGCCGTATACCTCATCACCGACTACGCGGCCTCAATGAAACTGCTCTGGGCACGGCTGCTCAATCTGCAGAACCTGTACCAGCAGCCATTGGCAATCCTGCAGATCCTCGGCATCCTGCCGGCGATCTACGCCGTATGCACTCTGCTTGACTTCATCCGCCAGGCATTGTTCGCAGCCACTATCGACCGGCGTCGTGGGCATTGGTTCGAGCTGCTGTGGGACAAAGTCTCCATCCGAGTGCACAATCATTCGCGCACGCCGATGACCGATTCATCCGACACTCAAGCCCGCTGAAAAACGATGAACCATCATTGATTAGTTGATAATCCGCGCGACCGAACCTAGACGGTCGCGCGGATTATCAGCATGTAAGCCAGTGGAAACGTCAAAGGACGAACGTAGCCAGAACACCCAATAGAACTAACGCTCAAGTCAGTTCTATTGGGATTGCGCAGGCAACGCAGCAATCGACAACGGCACTATTGACATCGCAGGTATATCGTGCGACTGCAATTGTTCAACGAGCTTTTCCCTCATGTAAGGCCATGCAACGGAAAGAGCCGCCGGGGTATTTTCATCATCAATGGGCGAATCGAATTGAATCGCATAGCGCAGATCGGATACGAAAAAGGGAGACACATTCTTTTCGGAATCGCCTTTTTTGAGAGTGATCTCCGAATGCAACGTTAATTCGTACGGCCAAGGCTTGTCATCGCTTGGATTCAAACCAAAATTAAAATTGATGTTGCTTTCCGCGCCTTCCTGCGGGTCTTGGGCAAGATCGCGCTCGCTTGACTGGCCGAGCAGCATAATTCTGTTGACGTTCATCCAACCAGCTCCTTTTTCGATTCCATGTCTTCATTTGCACGCCAAGGAGTAGCCTTGCCCGAAGCACCCATTACGGTAACCTTGTGCGGACCATCATGATCTGGTTTTTGCCGGGATACTTTTATTTCTATGTTGATGGCGCCCACCGTTATATCGCCATTGGACCATTCACTTGTTACCTGCATTTGCTGAGCGGCCTTCCACGTATCGTATTTCCGACCGCCCTCCGGCTTTAGCTCCGCAGGTTCGACGCTATATGTAATGCGCGCTCCGACTTCCAGCGCATAGTCGGTGAGCAATGTCACAAGCTTTTTTCTTCCGTTCTCAATCTGAGATACGTAAGACTGGGACACGCCCATCTCATCAGCCAATTGCTTCTGAGTCATGCCCCGTTGCGCACGCAGGGAAACAAGCTCCTCAAGAAGCTGGTCCTCGGCGTGATACAAATCGTAGGCAAGTTCCCGATAATCGTAAGGAAGCCGACCATCCATGGTTCCCTCCTGTGGTGGATATTACTTATAGTAATATCCACCACAGGCTCGACATTATTACCATCAGCTTAGCCTCCAGTCATTTTTTGAACACTCGTCGTATAGAATTTCAGCTATCTCAATCTGACGATTTTGCTTTTCCGTAATTTCAGTATCGGTTCCTGTTATGTCCTTCACATGCATGACAAGACCAAAAACGGAGTTCCTCACTTCAACAGGCTCCGCCTCGTAATGGCGTATCTGCGTCTTGCCTTTATGCTGAGCCGCGGCTTCAAAATGCCAACGCAATTCAAAGATGACTCGCGAGCTTGCATGTTTGACCTCTATAACCTCGCTGCCAGGTGTTAGCTTCCCCTCCTGCAATCGATTAAGCTTTTCCTCAAGAAAGGCTTCGAGCTTAATCCTGTATTTGTCGAAACGACGGAAATCGATATTCCCATTCGCAAGTTCTTGATTCGCCGCTTTGTCTGCAAACCAAGACGCCACCGTTTTGGACATGGTTTCGCCTTGTTCCGAAGTTTGGCCCAAAGACTCGCCGGCCCATAGATACACCACTGATTTGCCGCTTACGCAACGACTTCTTGCAGTACGAGAAGCCATATGATATCCACCCTTTCCGAGGAATACGCTATGGCAAAGCTAGCACACTCCTCAAACGTTTGTTCGATTCTGAGAAGGCAAATCCTATATTTCCCACGACAGACAACACTGACATCGACTTCCCCCAAGACCATTACCCAGTCCCCGAAGGATATGACGAAAAGGAACAACAGCAACTTGTTTCATCAATGGAAGGTTGAGCACCAAACCAGCGAATGCGATTCAATGTTGCTTAGGTGGTGGTTGCATCGGATTCTCAGAAACCTGACAGATGAATGCCCTAATTTGGATCTGACTGCTCTTCGTGAAACAATGCAAGACCACTTCGGATTCACAGGAATAGTCGAAAGCACGCTAGGCTCATCGATGAAGATGATGAGCCCACGGTTTTTAGTCGTGGATAAAAGTATATAAGGCGGGAATATACCCCGCCCTGGGAGAGACCGAAAATCAGCCCCAGACTCACCCCTATATACGACAAAAATGTCTCACTATAAAGTGCATATGAACAGCCATTGATTATTCCATAGTTTCAACATACGAGCAAGGCACATCGGCGATTCCCTACTGCCGGAAATTCCTTTCTCCCAGCTCGACTTCGCCCGCCAGACACTGCTCGCCATCACCATCAACCAACGACGCGGATAGCCGCGCATGGCGTAGGCAAGAATACGCGAGTGCTCTATCCCGAGCTTTTTCACCACTGACAAGACCTGTTATGGAATGCGCTTCCTTGGTACGAATAATTTGTGTATAGAGTACAGTTTCCGCACTCTTTCACAAGGGGAAAACGCACAACAAGAGATTGATCGGGCATGTTTTCATGCCACCCTTGAATTAAGGTTCAATAAGCATATATGCATTCCGGAGAAGGAGATATGCGTTGGGAGAGGTATTCCAGGAGATCGTCAGCGGCATCGGCTGGCTATGGGCCTACAGAACAGTCATTCCCGATGATTTATACATCTGGACACTGCTGATCCTGGCGACAGGAGGATGCCGCCTCCCATCATTGCATGCAGATAACCAATCACGACCGAAAAGACAAAAGTATATGCTTTATCAGAAAATTATACTAAGCAATAAATAGTACTAGTCAACTTCATAGAATATCGAAAAGTGTAAGTTTAGCTTTATGAAATACAATCGAAAGGATTTACATGAGAACGCTGTATCTTCTTGGTAATGGCTTCGACTTAGCATGCGGGTTGAAATCTCGCTATGCAGATTATTTTGAGTCACGTTTCAAATGGTACAAAGGATATAACTCCTCTGATTCAAAAGCGATTCCAGCACTTTATGAAGAAATTCAAGATGGAGGCATCAAGAATATTCCCTCTGCTTGGTTCATTGTCTTTGCCTATGAACATGACCAACCTGGTTATAGGAATGATTATGTTCTTTGGCAAGATATAGAAAAGAATATCGATACGTTTTTACAGGATTATCCACAAGAAAACGAGATATCTATCAGCGAATATTTTAAATATTTTTCCAATAGCCCAGAAAATACATCTCCTCAAAAGAAGAGCATGTATGAGCTTTTAACACTTTACTTCCAAAAGAAAGATATCGCTTTCCGTACAGAAGAAAATTTATTTGACATATTTGATCAAGAGCTAAGCAATCTTGAAAACGATTTTGCAAAATATCTAAGGACAATAGACCAAAATCCCAACTATCAAACCAACGCAAAGCTGCTATTTGAAAAAATTCAGAAAGCCGAGACCTCAAAACGGATTGAATATGTTACCTTTGGAACCATCGGAGGACATATGTCCAGTATGCCCAAAGAGCCCCACGAAGAATTTGTAATGTCTTTTAACTACACCCGGCCATTGGAAGGCATACCTAACTACGTTAACCTTCATGGTGAAGAGAATCAGGGCACTGCCATGTTTGGCATCGCAGACGACAACGGTTACCCTACTAAAACTAAGATGAAGATTACATCAGGTTACCGCTCTTCTTTCTTCAAAGACACAAGACGACAACAAAAAGAATGCTTAGATAAGCAATCTGCAAGAACCATTAATGAATTAAGTAAAAAACAAATTGACGAAATCAGATGTTTCGGATGTTCATTCAGCGACGCTGATTTTGATTATTTCAGAAGATATTTTGATCTTGCAAAATTTGACAAATCCGATTCTACGTTGGGTATATATTACACGAACGGCATATCCAGAAAATCTGCAATAAAAAACTTACGCAAACTGCTTAATAAATACGATTTAGCTCACGAATCTGATAATAATAATACGTATCAGACCTTGGAAAATAGTGGCAGAATTTCTTTTGAAGAAATCCAACTTCCATAAAGATAAACAATACAAAATAACAAGTATTTCGCGAATCTTATTACGCTTGGGGATTCTTCAGCCACTAGATATATAAGGTTGCGCATTTGGGAATCATGCATGTGACGTAAAAATCCTAGGTGCGCAACCTCTCGGTCACTACTCCACTGATTCCAGATCACCTTTTAAAATATCTGTGGGCTAAACGTCCAACTTTTCTTTCAATGCTTTCCTCATAGAAGAACCTACTAAATCTTCCAAGGCAATCAGTCGTTCTCTCATTCTGGCAGGAATTTCCTCAGTAGATTCGATCACCGCTTCAGCTACCCATTCTTTTTGAGCAAGCGTACCGTTCGCCATTATGTCCTCAACAGTTTCGGTCACGATCACGCCACCGAAATTGCATAGCTCGAGTTTGGTCAACGCGCCGGCCGCAGTATCGCACATGCCAGCAGGTCCCATTTTCAGCATGGTGACCATCAACTGTACGTACCTCTCAGCGGGGAACCGTTGCACTATGCGAGCGACCGCTTTGTATCGCTTATTCGATATCAGATAATCAATAATATTTTGACGTTCATCCTCACACAGTAATGCCATCGCCTCATACGCTAGCCAATAGACAATATTGGCCTTATCCTCAAAGCTTTTGACAAAACACGACAACATGCTGAAAAGTTCCTCTCGAATTCCATTAGGCAATTCATTACTGAAATGTATAAGGAATTTCAAAGGCCATCTTTTGTCTTGAAGCGCCTCAGCGTTGGACAGCATAAGCTTCGCGAATGAATCCCAATCAACTAATTCCGGATGAGCATATCCGCAGAAGAGGAATGCGCTCAGCATGTGATCCACACCATGAACAGCAATAACCCCAGACTGTTCGTAGCTTGCTATTGTCTCAGCACAATATGCAGAAAAACAATCAGAAACCCTTCGAATCTCGTCCTCGGAAAGTTTTTGCGCATCATCGACGCTCTTGATTACATCAACTTGACCGCTCTTCACCTTTACGTGCCATTGCGCTTCCGATTCCTCATCATGAGAGCTTTGCTTATATTCGTACCATTGCTGCAGAGAACCTGCATCGCCTCGTTGCAGCAAGATTGCCAGATTGTCATCACCCCAAAAGGACTCCGGAAACAGAATCGTCAAATTCTGCGCTTCCGAGGCATAGCTTTCTCCCACGCCAGGCAGCTCCAAAAACCATTGCTCAATCTCTTCCTGTGCATCTCGACTTGCAGCCATATAACAAGCTTTAAGCGTCTTGAACAGTTCAATAGGGATATTGAACGTCGCAGAAACCTTTCGGACGTATTCCCGCACAGACGCCAACGTCGTCAAGCACCAACGGCAAACTTCATCAGCCTTATCTGCAGAAAGATAATCACCTATGCACTGGAACAACGTCAGATCATTCAGTGCCGTTGAATGCGTGGACTCATTCAACGATACAGTTTCGGCATATTCAACAATCCTGAAATCTGGAGCTCTCTGGATGGCAGACCGAAGTACTTTCCGATAATCGTCTTTGGAAGAACACCGCCGAAACATTTCAAGCACATTGACGATGTCCGTTCTCCCCTCATTATCATCCTCAATCTGAGCATACGCATTTTCTGCCTGCAAACAGCAATATCTTTTCCACGCATCTCTGTCACCGAGAAATGCCGTCTGAAGAATAAGGGAGATAAAACGTCGTCTTAGCGAATGGGTTTTCTCTGCTTCTCCAATGCTATGAAGCCACCGATTCGACACTGCGTTACCCGCAATGCCGCATTCTCCCAATTCAAGCCACCAGAAAATTGGATTATCTGACGATTGAATCACTTCGGCTGTATCAACTTGCCTTCCCGATGACTTAACATTCCCCCAAATCCAATCGTATTGCCATAGCAACCTTACCGCCACACCGCAGATTCCATTAGCGGTAATATCATCTGGATTCTGCAAGCAAAGACTCACTGCATTCGAACCGGCAGAAATAGCTTCATCCTTACGACCGAGTTCAAACTTCGCCCATGATTCGTGAACCAGCAGCCACGCTTTATCTACAGGATAAAGATTATAAGTCATAACAGCTTCAATATGTTGAAGAGCAGCACTCCAATCATTATTATCTATATCAAAGGCAAATTGCATTACCGCCGATGCGGCTTGCTCTTCAGGAGATTTCGCAACCGAAAAAAGCTCATCCAAGCGTCCACCCTGTCCATCAAGGTAATCATAAAAAGCCGCGGCCGCCTTCCAGCACCAGTCAGATGAAGCCCATGCCTCATCCTTTCTTTTCCCTTTCTGCATGGCCACGTCAGCCATGGAACCACTTCCCGCTCTCCAGTACCACTCCAATCCATACTCATTCCCATATAGCAAGGAAGCCAAGGCCTCATGACCTTTCAAGTTATCTATATGTTTATTCACATGCGGGGCTATCACACGAGGAGCGAGCATTGCGAGTCGAATGCGATCCTGGTTTTTAATGTTTTTCAGACCATTCCACACAACTCCGTTGAATGCAGACTTCTCATACGTGCTGCATGCGAACTCATAAATCTCTTCTTCATCTGTCTTTTCCAACACATGATCCTTGTATACAAGAATCTTGGGTTTTCGGGAAGAACGGTCAATCTGTGAAGACTCGATCTTGGACCAATACATTGTTCCTTCATTAGAAATCAGAACAACAATATGAGCAATTCTCCCATTAGTCCACGAAGCTTCATGATTGGCATCAAATCCGAACCACCAGCCAATCACATTACCTTGCTCATCCTTTTTAGGATGCCTGAAGTAGCTTGCTCCTTTCTTTACTTGCACACCAAGAACCACAAATGAAGGAATTCCCTCATCGCTCACCGGCATCACCCATAAATCAGTGCCAAAATCAATGTCCTTGGACATTATGCACCATTGGAAAGTGTCAGAGAAAAAAGCCTTTACCTGATTTTCACCGCCCTCTCCCCTTCGAGCTTCCGGTGAGATTCTGACCCCAAATGTTCCAGGCATAACCACTATCTTTCACAAGTAACTTCGTCGTGTATTTTTCACTCGTTTTGCTCTGAATCTTACAGTACAAAGGACAAATGTTCGAGTCGGTTTAGATAACCTCGAGATTCTATGTGCTCTTAAGTTTCACCCTTGAGATAAAAAACAACGCAATTTACATCTTATGCGCGATCTCGCTAACCGATAGGGGGCTGCGGACGTTTTTTGGAGACTGAACGAAAGGATTATCGTATGTCCGGTCCCGAGGAACGACGGCGCGCGGTGGACTTGTACTCCGCCACGCCGATGACCACGGCCCAGGTGGTCGAACACCTGGGTCATCCGACCAGACAGTGCCCGGAACGCTGGCTGGCAAAGGATCCCAGGCATGCCGGCCATATGGCGAAACCCACCATCCCACTGGAGACAAAGGACCAAGGCGATCGAACCGGTGCCGGGCGGCATGCGCGGAAGCGGGCCGCCGGACGGTTCGGCGCGGGCGTTGGAGCGGTCAATCACTGGGTCAGGACGTATCGTGGATCGGGACGCCGGCGACGCCGAGGTCCTGCGCCGGCGGGTCGAGGAGCTGGAACTGGAGAACGCGTTGATGCGGGAGATGGTTGAGGCTCGCAGAAAAGACCCGGGCGCCAACCTATGGCGCCTGTCGGACAGGGAGAAGACGCTTCCGGTCGACCGTCCGAGCCCGACGTATTCGCCCGGCTCGATGACATGCTTGCCCGGCATCGCGCCGAGCAGCCACCTACTGCCGCCACGCCAGGCTCGCTATTGACAGATACGCCGGGCTCAGGACGGAGGTGGCGGAGGCGTTCGCCGCTTCTAAGGGAAGGTACGGGTACCGCAGGATCAAGGCCATGCTCAGGACCGGCGTCTCGGAGAAGGTGATCCGTAGGATCATGGCCGAGGACGGTCTGACGGCGCATGTTCCCGAACGACGCGGATACGGCTCATACGGGGGCGAGACGACGCCGGCTCCCGGCAACCTCGTCACCCGCGACTTCACGGCCAAACTGCCGAATGAGAAGTGGCTGACGGACATCACCCGGGATCAAGGCCCGGGACGGGAAGATGTGCCTCTCCGCCGCCGGTCGACTGCCACGATGGCGAGATCGTCGCGTATGCGGCCGGTTCCGGTCCCGACGCCGGGCTTGCCGACAGGATGCTCGTCAGGGCCGTGGAAACGCTGCCGGAGGGAGCGCATCCCTTGGTGCGTTCCGACCGCGGCCGCCACTGCCGGTGGCCCGGATGGCTGGCGCTCATGGACCGCTACGGCCTGATACGGTCGACGGGCGCAAAGGGCTGTTCCCCGGACGACGCCGTCGCGGAGGGGTTCTTCGGTCGAATGAAGACGGAGTCCGTCCATCCCGGGCATTGGGAGGAGCGTACCCGTGACGAGGTGCTCGTCCCGGTCGACGACTGCATCCGCTGGCACGACCACGAGCGCATCAAACGGTCGCTCGGTTGGATGGGTCCGGTACAATACCGTCAAAGCCAGGGAATGGCTGCATGATCATCTCCAAGAAAACGTCCGCAGCCCCCTACTGAATATACTGTTCCGGCAAGGAGACATAAAAATGGCTGAAACCATAGCAGCGCTTATTGGCGCGGTTGTTGGAGCCAGCATTACTGCATCATTTTGGTTTGTGCAACATCGCATTGAGCAAAAAGATATTATAAATAATGAACAAAGGCAAGACAAAAGAGAACTGGTCAAAAACATTGTCAAGCACAGAATGGATTCACCTAAACTCGCCATATATCTTAACCAGATTCCACTTACTTTTTACGATGATCTACAGGCAAAAGAACTTTACAGGAAAATAATAGAATCAACAAACACAAACGATCATGATGCACAATACATTTTCCTGTCAGACTTGGTCAACCATTTAGCAAAAACAATGAACTTCAATAGTGAAATACGTTCTTCAGATTTCACCAGAGGCCTTAGATAGGGTAATATAATTAAAACCTGCCTCCAACTAACTTCAGACACGCGATACGAATTGGTCTTTAAGTAGTGCCCGAAGGTTACCCGTTTAGAATGGAGCTGGTGACGTTTTGTTGGCCTCGTCGTTGATTCCATCACCAACAATCATGCCACAAGACCCAGTATCCTGCGCCGGTCCATGATGCTCATGCCGAACTTCGTCTTGATGCGCTTGTTCCGGTACCAGACCATGTAGTCGGGTAGCGCCCGAAAAGTTGAAGCAAAACAGCTCGGCTCGATGCCAAGCAAGCATGTCATCGAGCCGAGTGAATACGCCGGCCTCAGACGGTCGGCCTGCAGCGTCTTCTCCTTGTTCGACAGAAGCCGCGGATCGGCGCCCAGTTTTTTCCGCGAACCTCCACCACCTCCCGCATCAACG
>PPYF01114787.1_pt1 | contig 12661 bp, 12 predicted proteins | sample 1559871 | NCBI WGS metagenome assembly PPYF01 (sample SAMN08240021, study PRJNA423297) | Human gut metagenome, whole genome shotgun sequencing project. | reverse complement strand
CTTAAATCCTTAATATAAGAATTTAAGTCTTTTTTTGTTGTATAATTAAAAGAAGTTTAGTAAAATAAAACCATAGAAAATTTAAGAGGAGGTAAGCGGTATGAAAAACAAAAAAGTAAAATTACTTGCTGCAGCATTTCTTTTAATGGGTAGTATTGCCGTAAGTAATACAGAAGTACAGGCTGCTCAGTGGAACGTGAATGATTATGGCTGGTGGTATCAGGAAGATGACGGAAGTTATCCGGCGAATACGTGGAAGTCAATTAATGGAAAGTGGTACTATTTTGACGGAAACGGATATATGCTGACAGGCTGGCAGGAAATTGAAGGGGAATGGTATTATCTTAATGAAGATGGAGCTATGGCGTCGAATACCTGGATAGGTGACTATTATTTGACAGGAAATGGAACTATGGCAAAAAATACCTGGATAGGCGATTATTATGTAGGAGCAGATGGTCGGTGGAGAACAGCTCAATGGAATGTAGATAGTAATGGCTGGTGGTATTGTCATGCAGATGGAAGTTATACAACGAACGGCTGGGAGTCTATAAACGGATATTGGTATTATTTTAATGGCAGCGGATATATGCTGACAGGCTGGCAGGAGATTGGAGGAGAATGGTATTATCTTAATGCGGATGGAGCTATGGCATCTAATACTTGGGTAGATGATTATTATTTAACCGCAAGCGGCGTTATGGCAAAAAATACCTGGATAGGCAACTATTATGTAGGACCTGACGGAAAATGGGTTCAGGATACTGCAACAATTTATGAATTTGAGGTTATTAATATTTTAAATAGAGAGCGTGCTGCTGCCGGTTTAGCACCTTTAGAATATGATTATCAGTTATCTTTAGCTGCTGATATTCGTGCAGAGGAATTAAAGCAGAATTTTGATCATGTAAGACCGGATGGAACAGATTGGTCAAGTATTTTTGAAGATTTAGGAATTCAGGGGATGTATGCAGGGGAAAATATTGCTATAGGATTTATGACGCCTGAAATGGTTATGAATGCTTGGATGAGTAGCCAAGGGCATTATGAAAATATTATGGGTCCATATACACATGTAGGTGTAGGATGCTATATAGATAATTATGGCATTAAACACTGGGTACAGTTATTCCTTATGAAATAATTTTTTGTGAAATAAAAAAGAACCAGAATCAATGAGGGGGGAAGGTTGATTCTGGTTTCTTTTTTAATATTAAAATATTAAAAAGAAGGAGAGCCGGTTTTCTATTCCGGCAATATGAAAAAGAAAAAGATTTTTGAAAAAGTCTTATCGGCTTTTACAAGTTATACTATAAAGGGTAAATGTGATGAATTTGTGATGAAATGATAAAAGAAATGTGAAGAAAAGAAAAAAATGATATTTATATTTTTAGACAATAAAAAGCAAGAGCAGAAATCTGAGGGGGATAGATTTCTGCTCTTGTTCATTTCATAAAAAAGAAGGAGTTACTGGCAATAGGCTTGCCAGTAATATGAAAAGAAAAAGATTTTGAAAAAAGTCTTATTGGCTTTTACAAGATATACTATACTATGTAAATAAGGATAATTTATGACAAAATACTAAAAGAAAAATGAAAAAGAATGATTTTCATTTATTCTTTTTTTATAAATACTTTTGAATTTATTATCTTTCTGATTTATAAAATGGGTCTGCAGGATAACCACCGGCAGATTTCTGCATCCCTCTTTGTATTGCATCTTTGGAGTTTTTCCAGTCAGCATCTTTGTTTTTATAGTCAAATTTGTCACAGAACCATTCTAAATCATCAGTAACTCTTTGTAGGTTTTCTGTCATTAAGGAGAATAATTGCTGATAAAATTCTGCTTTTTCTTTGTCGGACAGCAATTCTTCTGCTGTTTCTACTAAATCACCGAAATGAGGAAGGCAGAAGCCTTTGCTGTTTTTAAAAAGTTCTTGAAATTCTTTGTTTTTTCGGTAAAGTTCAAAGAAGGTATCTAAATATCTGGTATAAGTATTTTTAGAATAATCACAGATATAACAGGAGTTATTCTGTTCTTTTACCCATGTACCCAAGGAGGATTGAGGATGCTCAGGATTTAGTTTGGCTTTTTTGAAATGTCCCAGCATAGATGCTTTTTTAGGAGAAAACATTTTTATTTGCTGTTGTAATTCTTCATTTTTCTTTTTAAAGTGTGTTGAAAGGATAAGTCCGGTTCCAAGTCGATTTCCATAGTTGAACATTTTTGTGTAATGATCCCGGCAAAATCCTAATTTATCTGTTTCTGCCCGTATATCGTCTTCCATGTAAGAAGCGCCTTGACCTAAGACAAAGTCAAGTGCATGTTGTTCTAAATTTCTTTCGATAAAACAAAATGGGCATTCATCATCGGCATGGAATGCATCCATTAATGGAATGGTATATATTTTTTCTTTCATAAGCATTTCCTCTACTTTTTTTATTAAGCGTATCATAGACAAGATAGATTGAAAAGGAAATTTTTAAGTAAAAATTAGTATTTGCAGGTTCTTTCAGAGTTTGGTAAGATAGTAAAGTAATGACAGAATTTGAGGGAAAAAGACATGAGAAAAAAGATTGATTTATTAGAAGGACCAATTGCGGGAACTCTTGCTCGTCTGGCTTTTCCTATTATGGGAACTTCCTTTATTCAGATGGGATATAATCTGGTAGATATGATATGGATTGGAAGTTTGGGAAGTAATGCGGTAGCGGCAGTTGGAGCAGCCGGTATGTTTATGTGGTTGGCAAATGGATTAACCATGATTCCCAGAATAGGCGGACAGGTAAGTGTAGGACAGAGGCTTGGTGCAGGAAATCCGGAAGAAGGTGCAGAATTTGCCAGAGGAGCTCTGCGTATGGGGACATTTTTAGGTATCTTATACGGAGTGATAAGTCTGTTGCTAAATAAGCAATTAATTGGATTTTTTAATTTAAATAGTCCGGATGTTATATGGGATGCAAGAGTTTATTTGATGATTACTTGTGGAATCATAGTGTTTTCATTTTTAGACCAGGTAATCGGAGGAATTTTGGCAGCAATGGGGAATACCGTGACCACCTTTCGAGTTACTACGGTGGGATTGGTTATTAATTTAATTTTAGACCCGATTTTAATTTTTGGTATTGGACCGTTAAAAGGAATGGGTGTTGCAGGGGCAGCTTTTGCGACTGTATTTGCACAGATTATTGTATTTGTTCTTTATTTAAAGGCAGTATGGAAAGAGCCAGTTATCTTTGGGAGAATTCATTTGTTTTTAAAAACACCTAGAGAACATATCAGAGAAATTGTAAAAATAGGTCTTCCATCTGCGATGCAGGATGCACTGATGTCTATGATTTCTATGGTGATTGCACGTTTTATTGCAGGCTGGGGAGATGCAGCAGTAGCAGTTCAAAAGGTAGGAAGTCAGATTGAATCTATTTCTTGGATGATGGCAGGTGGTTTTTCTACAGCAGTGAATGCTTTTATTGCACAGAACTATGGAGCCGGCAAAAAGAAACGTATTAAAAAGGGTTATCGAAAGGCCATTGAAATTATGGCGGTATGGGGTGTAATTACTACATTACTGCTGTGGGTATTTCCGGAGTTCTTTTTCAAAATATTTATTAAAGAACCGGATGTCATTCCTATGGGAGTGGATTATTTAAGGATTATAGGAATTTCAGAGATTTTTATGTGTCTGGAAGGTGCAGCTACAGGAGCTTTTCAGGGAATAGGGAAGACTGTACCGCCGTCTGTTACAGGAATTTTGTTCAATGCACTTAGAATTCCGGCGGCTATGCTTTTATCTGCTACTGGATTGGGATTAAATGGAGTCTGGTGGGCATTGAGCTTATCCTGTATGTTTAAAGGAACCATATTGCCGTTATGGTTTAAATTTGTATTAAAGAAATATGAAAAACAGGAAATGAAGGAGGAAGTAAGATGACACAGCAGCATATTGTATTAATTGTTCTGTCAGTAGTCATTATTTTAGCAGGAATTTTTCTTGCTGTGAAAGGGAAGCCATCTATGATAAGGGAACGTTTTTCCAGTGGGGTTTCACCTGAAAATGAAAGAAAGTTTATGATGACAATCGGTGGAGCAGTTTCTGTTATGGGACTGGATTTATTGGTTTTACAGCTTTTAGCTTTGCGTATAGCATTAAAATCTGAGCAGACACTTTTAATTTTGGGAGTAGGAATTGTAGCTTTTGTAGCAATTATTCTTATTGGACAGAAACATTATAGAAGATAGGTAATAAAATTAATTTGAAATTTTTATAAAGGAGAGGATAGAGATGAGCAGAGAATATCATATTGAGACAAAATGTATCCAGTCCGGTTGGAAACCGAAGAAAGGTGAACCAAGGATGATGCCTATTTATCAGAGTACAACTTTTAAATACGATACAACGGAAGAAATGGGCAGATTGTTTGATTTAAAGGACAATGGATATTTTTATACAAGATGTCAAAATCCTACGAATGATTTGGTTGCGGCAAAAATTGCAGATTTGGAAGGTGGAGTTGCTGCAGTGCTCACTTCCTCAGGACAATCAGCTATTTTTTATTCTATTTTTAATATCTGCGAAGCAGGAGATCATGTAATATGTGCCTCTGCAATTTATGGAGGAACCTTAAATGTATTAGGTGTAACTGCAAAAAAGATGGGAATTGAATGTACTTTTGTAGATGTAGATGCAACGGCAGAAGAATTAGAGAAAGCATTTAAGCCAAATACAAAGGCAGTCATTGCAGAAACCATTGCAAATCCATCTTTAGTTGTATTGGATATTGAGAAAATGGCAAAGCTTGCACACAGTCACGGTGTGCCTCTTGTAGTAGACAATACTTTCGCTACACCGGTAAATTGCCAGCCGTTTAAATGGGGCGCTGATATTGTAGTACATTCTACAACAAAATATATGGATGGACATGCAGCACAGGTAGGCGGTGCCATTGTAGACAGCGGAAATTTTGACTGGGAAGCTCATGCAGAGAAATTCCCAGGGCTGACAACTCCTGATGAATCTTATCATGGAGTGGTTTATACAAAACAGTTTGGAAAAGCTGCTTATATTACAAAAATTAATGCACAGCTTATGCGTGATTTAGGCTCTGTACCTTCTCCGATGAATTCCTTTATTTTAAATTTAGGACTGGAATCATTAGTTTTAAGAGTGGAAAGACATTGTTATAATGCACAGAAGGTGGCTGAATATTTAGATGCACATCCATTGGTAGGAAAAGTAAATTATCCGGGACTTCCACAGGATAAATATCATGATTTGGCACAGAAATATATGCCGAAAGGAACTTGCGGAGTTATTTCTTTTGAGTTAAAGAAGGGAAGAGAAGCGGCTGTGAAATTTATGGATAGCTTGAAGCTGGCTTCTATTGTCACTCATGTGGCAGATGCTAAGACAAGTGTATTGCATCCTGCAAGTCATACACACAGACAATTAAATGATGAACAACTGGTTGCAGCAGGGGTTTCACCGGGAATGATTCGCTTTTCAGTAGGAATTGAGCATATTGATGATATTATAGCAGATCTTTCACAGGCATTGGAGGCTAGCGAACTGTAAATATGAAATCTTATCAGATTACAGAGTGGAGTCATGAGCTGTTTAAGCTTCAGGTAAATCCAGAGGGATTGTATATTGATGCAACGATGGGAAATGGGCATGATACATTATTTTTATGTGAATTGGCAGGAGAAAGTGGAAAAGTTCTGGCTTTTGATGTGCAGGAAAAGGCAATTATGTGTACAACAAACCTTTTAAAAGAGCACAATGTGGAAAACAGGGCAAAACTTTATCTGGATAGTCATGAAAATATGGATGCTTATGCAGAAGCAGGAACAGTAGATGGAATTTATTTCAATTTTGGATATTTGCCGGGAGGCGATCATAATCTGGCAACGAAAGCGGATACCAGTGTAAAAGCCATAGAAAAAGGTCTTAAACTGCTGAAAAAGGGTGCAGTTATGGCACTTTGTATTTACAGTGGAGGAGATACCGGTTTTGAGGAGAAAAATCGAATTTTGGAGTATTTAAAGAAGCTGGACAGCAGAAAGTATGTCGTTATTGTCAATAGTTATTATAACAGAGAGAATAATCCTCCAATTCCGGCATTTATTGTGAAAAAGGGATAGAAAAGTATAGGGTAACATATAATACAAGTAAGAAAATTCTGGTTTCGTATTTTTATGAAAAAAGAAAAAGACATAAGTATCTTACTCGCAGTATTATTTTTGATGTTACCCTATCTTTTGACAGTGGTTATTTCAGGAAGAAAAGCATGTCCTTTAAGCAGGCAGCCGGATTTAGAAGAATATATACCAATTTTAACAGCGGCACATATTGACTGGGGATACGAAAAAGAAGCGATTAAAGCACAGACAATAATTGAAAGAACGAATTTATCTTTAAAGTGTAAATCGGAAGAAGCTATGAAAGATATTCAGGAAGCTGCTGATTATTTAAAGAAAAAGAATATGAATGGGGAAGAGTTGAAACAATTTCAGATGTTTCAGGAGGAAGCAGCCAATACGCGGGGAAAAATTCTTGTATATCAAAATGAGAAAAAAGAAATTCCCTACCATCCTCTCAGTCAAGGAAAAACCAGAAGCGGAGAAGAGATTCTGGGTGAGAAATTTGTTTACATACCCTCAGTGGAAACACCGAAAGATATAGACAGTCCTCTGTATGTAGAGGGCTGTTATTTTTCTTTAAAGGAGTTGGAAGAGAAGATTAAAAAAAGTTATCCTGCTTTTTCCATAACAGCAGAGGCAGAAATCGAAATAACAAAAACAGACAGTGCAGGGTATGTTATGGAAATTCAGATTGGAAATCAGGCGTTTCAGGGAGAACGGATAAAAGAGGTGCTTGATTTGCCTTCCTCTTGCTTTAGCGTGCAAAGCAGTCAAGGGGAAGTGCGTTTTTTATGTAAAGGTATCGGACATGGAATGGGAATGAGCCAGTATACGGCTCACAATCTGGCATTAGAAGGAAAAAATTATGAGCAGATATTGGGATATTTTTTTCCTGATATGGAAATAGAGAAAGAAAAATGAAAAGATGTATAACTTCTGCTTTTCTGGTAATCCTATATTTGAAAACAAGAAAGGGGCGGATGAGCCCACTAAGGCAGAGGTGAAAAATATGAGTAAAAAAGGAAAAATTCGTGTAGCACTGGGAAGCTTACTGGCACTTACTCTGGTAGTTACCTGTGTGGCTGTTTACCAGTCCGGGAGTAAGAGCAGAGCAAATGAGAAAGAATTTGTTAAGGAGAACGAGGAAGATATTGTTGACCAGGCAATAAAAACAGAGGAACGAGAAGATGCAGAAGAGGTGCAGGATGTAAATACTACAGAGGTAGAGGGTACAAGAGAAGTGGAAGAAAGTACGCAGGAGAATACAGAAGAACCTGCCCCTGAAACACCGGAAGAGGAACCGGAACAAGTACCTGCACCAGAGGCAGAAAATACATCTGCACAGGCTGCAGCACCGGAAATTAATTTTACAGAAAGTTCCTTAATGGAATGGCCGGTAAATGGACAGGTTGTTTTGGACTATAATATGGATAATACCATTTATTTTCCAACTTTAAATGTGTATAAACTCAATCCTGCAATTGCGATTTCTTCAGAAATAGGTGCTCCTGTGGCAGCAGTTGCCAACGGAAAAATTGTATCTGTGGTAAATAACGAAGAAACAGGACAGACAGTAACTGTGGATATGGGAAATGGTTATCAGGCAGTTTACGGACAGTTAAAAGATGTACCATTTCAGGCAGAGGAATATGTTTCAGCAGGCAGTGTATTAGGATATATCAGTGAACCTACTAAATATTATACAAAGGAAGGGGCAAATCTCTATTTTGCCTTATCAAAAGATGGAATTCCATTAGATCCAATGCAGTATCTTCCTTAAAAGAAGATCATTCACAAATTCTGGCTGTGAGAGTATAATAAACTATGCGGAAAGAAAATCCGCAGCCGATTTTATAGTACAGTTGGTTTTTTGTGTAAGTAGAAAATTTGGGTGAAATACTTTTTAATCGGCGGCTTGATATATAGAACGTCATGTCTTTGGGCAAGACGTTCCTTACATAGATTTACAGGAGAAAAAGATGAATTATACGTATATAGTAAAGTGCAGTGATGGTAGCTTTTATACCGGATGGACAAATAATCTGGAAAAAAGAATTGCCAGTCATAATGCGGGAAAAGGCGCAAAATATACAAAAAGCAGATGTCCGGTAGAGTTGGTCTATTTTGAAGAATTTGAGACCAAGACGGAAGCTATGCGCAGGGAATATGAGATTAAACAGTTGAAAAGGGAAAAGAAGATAGATCTGATTAAGAAATTTTTGTGATATTATAACTTTGAACCGCCACATTGACAGGACTAAGTGTCCGGTATCCATGTGGCGGAAGTTTTTGTCTAGTCTGTGATTTGTTTTTTCAGATAATGTCCTACGATATTAGCAAAGTTGGAAATATCGTGAATATAGGCAAAATCCTTTCCAAAGATTTTCTTTTCTGCCTGAAGGTCTTCTTCTTCGCCGGCAAATACACCTAAAACAGAAATTTTACGATTTCTCAGCCTGCGAATTTCCGTGGCAGTATCTTTTACTGCAAAATCCAGACAATAGGGCTGTTTTTCTGTTTTTTGGCGAGAGTTTGCGGCAATGATATCGTTGGGATTTCCATCACTTAATACAATTAGAATTTTATTTTCCTGTGGTTGCTTATCAAGACTGTCAGCGACAGCTCTGATAGCAAGTCCGTCTCGATTGTTGGCAGAACCATAGAATTCAAAAATATTTTCATCAGCGTCAGAATTGTCCAGGTAATCTCGATATTCATTTAAAATGGTGTAGGAACCAAAGGTGCAAAATCCTGTTACGCGATGGGGAATTTGGGCAAGGCTTAAAGCCCTGCTGATGATAAATCCCTGAAGTGCTACAAGGCTTTGACGTCTTTGCTGTGAGCCGCTGGCATCAATTAGGACTTCTACGGCAAAATCAGAATTATCTTGTAAAAGCTCCCGCTTGAATAGCATGGAATTATCTGTTCGACCTAAATTCCAGAGCTTTTCCGGACAGATTGTTCCGTATTCACTGGTACATAATTCCCGTTCTGTTCTGGTGAGTAAAGCTCTTTTTAACAAATTAGAAAGAGATAAAATGTTTTGGCGTGTGAGAAGAAAATTCTTTTTATAAACGTGAAGATTTTCTTCTTTTATTCTCTTTACATAATCTGTTTTGGCATTACTTGTTGTCTGATTGTGAAGGACACCTTTTGTAATATGGAGCTTGCAGTCTTCATGTATGCCTGTACACATCTGTTTTTGTAAACGCGATTTTTCATTGGGCGGAAGAATACTTTTTCCATAATTCAGTTCAATATACTTTTCCAGATGCTCTGAGGATTGTTTATCAAGAGCCAGAAGCCTGACATTTGATTTATCCTGTTTTCCATTATCTTGAGCATCTACATGACCACTGAAAATATTGACAGTATCTTCTTCAGAAATCAAGTTATCCTGTTCCGTTGTCTCCTCAGAGTCTTCAGCAGCAGATTTCAATCCGGAAGTGTCTCTGCTGATACCTTTAAAATATTCTGCAAATCCTTTTTCATAAGCAGTATGATAGACTTCGTCAATACATTTACAAACGTCCTTTATAGAGTCAGTATGAGAAAGTACAGCTATTTTTAAAAGCAGAGGCTGCAGCTTGGGATTTACTGTTTTTTGATAAAGCTGAAATTCTAAATAGCAATATTCCAGATAATCCCAATCCGTACGAGAAAAGCGAAAAGTATCCTTTTTCAGAGTTTCACGAAAAGCTTTTCTTCGTATATTTTCAATTCCTCTTCGCTCTGTACAGATTTTTTTGGAAACTGCACTGTCGATACAGAGTTTAGAAATCAGGGAAAGAACAGAAGGTTCTGCTCCATATTGTATTTTCTTTTTTATATAGGCTTCAAAAAACTCTGCATCAAAATATTTTTGGAAAGCGCCCTGTAAAACCATATTGTAGAAAGCAATTTCAGGGGATTTTTGCAGGTCTGCGGGATTGATTTTTACATCACAGTTATAATCCTCACTGACTGTCCACAGAAGATTTTGCAATCTGTTTTCCATCATGTTTTCTTTCATTAGAACACATCACCGCTTTTCCATGTATCAGGGATACGAGTCATAACAATATCACTGATAAGTTCACGTTCAAAGTTATCAAAACTTTTATTGATAATACCCATTTCCACGGCTTCTATTGGTTCTAAACCACCATGAATAAGTCGGATGGCGCCGATAAGCCCACGCATATCTACAGCCTTTGTGGAAATTTCTCCATTTTTTGCTTTTAACTGTAAGTCCAGAAACAGACCACAGAATTGTTCCAGAGCATCTGGTTTGATGTGCGGAAAAATATTTCTTAAAATCTGTTCCAGACGTTCCATAGAAAGTGGAGGCATATTGATTACCATAAAACGGGAAACAAGAGCTTCATTTAACTCTTTTGTTCCAGCGTAGCCATAATTCATAGTACCAATGAAACGTGTGGCAGGATGAAGGGCAATTTTTTCATAACCAGGTACGTCCATAATTCTGCGGTAATCCAAAACTGCGTGCAACACAGCTACCGCATCATTTTTTGCCATATTGATTTCATCCAGAATACCAAAACCGCCGGAAATAGCACATTGATAAATAGGTCCCTGTCTTAAAGTAACCTCATTATTTTTAAAAGTATCTGTTCCGATGAGGCTGCTGCTGTCTGTGTTTACATGAAAAGAAATGTTATAGGTGGGACGGCCGAAAATCCATGCCAGATTTTCAGCCAGTATATTTTTCCCTGTTGCTTTATCTCCACATAGCAGCAGATTTTCGCCCTCTAATAAAGCAGTAACTGCCTGTGTGAGAATTTTTGTTCCATAAAAAGGCATAGAAGGTTCTACAAGTCTTGCCTTTAGTGAGTCGGGCAGTGGATATTGGCTTTTAAAAGTGTCAATACGTGACTGCAAAGCTTCATTGAAATCCATAAAACGCCCCTTTCTGCAGATATTAGATTACCTGCTGAATTTCATAATTATCATTTACGAGTACAATGTCTGCATATTTACCAGCAGTAAGAGAACCTACTTTGTCATATACGCCAATGCTCTTAGCCGGATTTCTGGTAGCTGCAAAGATAGCAGTTGCTTCAGGAATTCCAAACTCCATAGCTTTTTTCATGCAGTCAAAAAGGTTTGTAGCAGAGCCTGCAATTGTGCCGTCAGAAAGAGCTGCAAAGCAGTCGGTCATAGTAACTTCCTGTCCCCCAAGTTCGTATTTACCATTTGGCATACCGGTTGCCATCATGGAGTCACTGATAAGGACAACACGTTCATCACCGAACATCTTAAATGTAGTACGGATTGTAGCAGGGTGAATGTGGAAACCATCGCAAATAAGTTCTACCATACAGTCTGGTGTATCACAAGCTGCACCTACAACACCTGGATCTCTGTGAGCAAATGGAGGCATGGCATTGTATAAATGAGTTACGTGTTTCGCACCCATGTCCATAGCTTTTTTTGCACATTCGTAATTTGCAGTAGTATGACCGATAGAAATAACAACTTCATCTTTCACTTCCTGAATAAAGTCAAAGGCTTTGTCTACATTTGGTGCCAATGTAACCAGTCTAATCTGATTTCCGGAGGCTTCATTGCATTTTCTAAAGAAAGATGCATCAGGAACGGAGATATGTTCTCCTGCCTGTGCGCCCTTCTTTTTAATATCAATCAATGGTCCTTCCATATTTACACCGATAATATGAGCAAGCTCTTTGGCTGGCTCTACTTTCGTAGCAGTAGCAAAAATATCCATAAGCTGGTCTTTTGCAAGTGTCATGGAAGTAGGACAGTAGGAAGTAATACCGTGTTCTTTTTCGTACTGTAAAATAACTTTTAAGCCTTCTGGATCTGCATCACAGAAATCATGACCTTTTGCACCATGGCTGTGCACATCTACAAGGCCTGGAATAACCTTTAAACCGGAGGCATCAATGACTGTTTTATCTGTTACTTCTGCTTCTGAAGCTACAATTCTGTCATTTTCTACATATAAATCTTTTTGCAGGAAGGTACCGTCTTCCTGAAATACAAAACCATTTTTTATAATCATAGTGAATTCTCCCTTTTCGTTTATTTATATTTTTATTATAAGAAGATGGAAGGACGAAATCAACTGTTTACAGAAGGAAAAAAAGAAAAAGGCAGCCGTTGGATAAAACGACTGCCTCTTGCTATGCGGAGGATTTACATTATAGATTAACCAAAGTATCTCTTTAAGAGACCTTCAAAAGCTTTACCGTGACGAGCTTCGTCTCTAGCCATTTCATGAACTGTGTCATGGATAGCGTCAAGGTTAGCAGCTTTTGCACGTTTTGCTAAATCAAATTTACCAGCTGTAGCGCCGTTTTCAGCTTCAACACGCATTTCCAGATTTTTCTTTGTGCTGTCTGTTACAACTTCACCTAATAATTCAGCGAATTTAGCAGCATGTTCAGCTTCTTCCCAAGCTGCTTTTTCCCAGTATAAACCGATTTCAGGATATCCTTCTCTATGAGCAACTCTAGCCATAGCTAAGTACATACCAACTTCAGAACATTCACCTTCG
>PPYF01550940.1_pt1 | contig 12662 bp, 8 predicted proteins | sample 1559871 | NCBI WGS metagenome assembly PPYF01 (sample SAMN08240021, study PRJNA423297) | Human gut metagenome, whole genome shotgun sequencing project. | reverse complement strand
GTACATCAATCGGAACCACTTTCTTAGGATCTAAGAGTGGGTGGCGGCCTTTGCGGATGTTAATCCGCCCCTCTTCATTAAAGACAGGGGCAACACCGTTGTAACTTTTGGCAAGTTCGGCTTTGGCAAAAATAAAATCCAGTTCCGCAAGAACAGTATAATCCTGACGGATTCCGTTTGCGTTTTCTGCCACACGGTTGGAAAGATCTGCTAAAATGCGGTCAATTTCTTCCTGTTCTTTTAAAAACAGTTCCTTAAGTTCGTTATTTAAATTGACGACAGCCATTGGTTCAATAAATAAGGTAGAACCGCTTGAGGACTGGTCATGTACCATACCGGGAACCGAGGTTTTGGATTCGGCACGAACCGGCAGACAGTAGCGGCCGTCACGCATGGTAATCACAGCATCCTGCAGATAGCTGCGGGTGGTTGTGTTGTTCATAAGACCAGTCAGCTGTGCGTGAATGCGGTCGTTCATCCCCCGGATGGATTTACGGATTTTAGAAAGTGCCGCAGAGGCGTCGTCTGCAATTTCGTCTTCCCCGACAACACAGCGGCGGATTTCATCCAAAAGGGGAGAAAGCGGCTGGATCTGTGAAAAAAGCGGTGACAGGGAATCTGTTTTTTCATCGTTGCGGTCGCTTCGGTCGTATGCTTTGACCCGCTTGGCAACTTCCAACAGAGAACAGATCATAAGGAGCTCTGTGGTATTTAAGGTGCCACCGATATCGAGACGCTTCAGGGAAGCGTTGACATTGTGAACGCCGGAAAAACTGATGCCACTTCCGCGGTACAGGCGGCTGAGTGCATCTGCCGTAGTTTCCTGCAGATGTGCAATTTCCGCAGGATCGGTCAGGGGAACCAGTTTGTGACAGCGGTCTTTTGCCTCTTCACAGCTGGCATAATCTGCCAGACGCTCCAGTATTTTATAATATTCAAGTGTATGATAAACTTTCTGATTCATAGTGATATTCCTTTTTATATAGTATTCTCTCTTGTATTATAACGCAAAGTGCCATTTTGGAAAAGAAAAATAATGTGATTGTTGCAAGTGCATGGAAATGCGAATATAATAGTGGTTATGAGTGATAAACAGCAACCAAAGAATGCGTTTGTCAGAGAACAGATTAAGGACAAACCAAAGAATTATAAACGTATGTGGGTCCGGTTGGGGGAATCTGCTGCCTGTGGGGGCGTATTTGCGCTGGCTGTGTGTCTGGTGCTGCTTTTTATGATTCCGGTTCTGCGGCAGGAGGAAGGTCCTGTGCCGGATACCAGAGCACAGGATTCACAGCAGGCATCGATGGAAGAAACGGAGCAGGGGTCTGAGGAAAAGGAGGAGACACAGACTCCGGAAGAGAGACAGCCGATGACACTGGACGATTACCAACAGATTCAGACAGAGCTGTACGCCATTGGAAATACGGCAAATAAGTCCATCGTTACGATCACAGGGGTGGTCAGTGATACGGACTGGTTTAACAACTCTTATGAACGGGAAGGTCAGGGCTGTGGCACGATCATTGGAGAAAGTGGAGGTAAACTCTGGATTCTTACGGAGAAAAAAACGATTAAAGATGCTGCAAAGATCAAAGTTACCTTTGTAAATGATGCGGTGGCAGAGGCAAAGCTGGTCAGATACGATGGGAATACCGGTCTTGCGGCACTTACCGTGGATCTGGAGGATCTGGAGACTTCCACGCAGAATGCCATTACCGTGATGAAAACAGCAGGCTCGAATACCATACATAAGGGGAGCATTGTGATTGCTCTTGGCAGCCCGCTTGGAACGAATTATTCGATTTTGACCGGAACCATTACGGCGACCAACAATGAAATTTCCACTCCGGACAATAATTACAGTGTATACACGACAGATATTGTTGCCAGCGAGAATGGAAGCGGTGTGCTGATCAATATGGATGGCGAACTTGTCGGTGTTGTGATGCAAAGCTATAGTGCGGCTTCTGCAAATACGCTCACTGCAGTGGAAATATCAGAACTGATGCCAGTGATTGATCTATTATTTGCGGACAAAGAGGTGCCGTATTTTGGTGTGCACATTTCTACGGTTACCCAGCATATTGCGCAGAAATACGATATTCCAAAGGGCGTATATATCAAAAAAGTTGAGATGGATTCGCCTGCCATGGATGCGGGACTGCAGAGCGGGGATGTGATCCGTTCCGTTGCAGGCCAGGAGGTTGCAAGTGCAGAGCAGTTCCGGGAGGTGCTGTTGCAGCTGACACCGAAAGAAACCTATTCGGTTACGGTTATGCGGGAAGGTACTAAGGGGTATAAAAAGATTACCTGTAAATTAAAAGCAGGGGTTTTGCAGTAAAATTGGACATAAGGAGTTATTATGAAATATATTGAATCTCTCCGAGAAGGAGAAAAAGTAAATGAAGTATATCTGTGTAAATTCAAACAGGCGGCACTGACCAAAGCCGGAAAAGCATACGACAATAAACAGGAACGATTGATGCCAAGATCTGGGATCCGGGTTCTGTGGGAATTGATGAGTTTGACGCGCTGGATTATGTGGCGGTTACGGGAGATGTCACCAGCTTTCAGGGAAATCTGCAGATGTCGATCCGGCGTGCACGCCGTGTTTCAGAGGAGGACATTGATCCTAAGGAGTATCTTCCTTGTACGGACAAGGATGTGGAGGAGATGTATGCCGAATTGACAGGATATATTGATTCTGTGAAAAATCCTTACCTGAACCAGCTGCTGCACAGATTTTTCGACAATCAAACATTTGCGGACCGGTTTAAATTTCATTCGGCAGCAAAGAGTGTACATCATGGATTTGTCGGGGGTCTGTTGGAACATACCGTCAGCGTGACAAGAAACTGTAATTATTTTGCGCAGAATTATCCGTTTTTGAACCGGGATCTTCTGATTACGGCGGCGATTTTCCACGATATCGGTAAATTAAAAGAGTTGTCGGCGTTTCCGGCAAATGATTATACCGATGCAGGACAGCTGCTTGGGCATATTATGATCGGTGCCGAGTGGGTAGGCGAGGGAATCCGTTCCATTGAGGGATTTCCGGTGGTTCTGGAAAATGAGTTAAAGCACTGCATTCTGGCGCACCACGGAGAACTGGAGTATGGATCTCCGAAGAAACCGGCACTGGTTGAAGCGATGGCTTTGAGCTTCGCGGACAACGTGGATGCAAAGATGGAAACCATGCGGGAGATTCTGGCAAATGTACCGGACAATAATCTTGAATGGCAGGGGTACAGCCGTCTGCTGGAGACAAATATACGCAAGACAAGCAAATAAGATGAGATAAAGTCGGAGCCGAAAGATATTTTGACTCCGACTTCGCAGGTTAAAAGGATGAAAAAAAACGATTTATTTTCTTTGAAAATTACAGATATGGGAGTCGACGGGGAAGGCATCGGAAAGTACGATGGGATGACATTTTTCGTTAAGGATGCGCTGATCGGAGATGAAATCCGTGCCCGTGCCACAAAACTGAAAAAACATTATGGATATGCCCGTGTGGAGAAAATTATCACACCATCTCCATACCGCGTAGAACCGCAATGTCCGCTCCACCGCCGCTGCGGTGGCTGTCAGATACAGGCACTTTCCTACGAGGAACAGCTTGCATTCAAGGAAAACAAGGTGCGCAGTAATCTGCAGAGGATTGGAGGATTTTCCAAAGAAGAGTTAGAGCAGGTATGTTTGCCGATCGTTGGGATGGAGCATCCTTTCCGCTACCGCAACAAGGCACAGTTTCCGGTGGGACTGGATAAAGAAGGAAAACTTGTGACCGGATTTTATGCGGCACGTACGCATGCCATCATTCCGGTGGAAGACTGTCTGCTTGGGGTAGAGGAAAATAAGGATGTGCTTATGGCGGTAAAGGAATGGATGCTGCTAAAGCAGATTCCGGCTTACGATGAGACTACCGGAACAGGACTGGTACGCCATATTTTGATCCGCTATGGATTTACCACCGAAGAGGTGATGGTATGCCTGATTATTAACGGAGACCGGCTGCCGGAAAAAGAAGCTCTCATCGAGCGGCTTTCGGTGTTGCCGGGGATGACTTCCATTTCCTATAATGTAAATACCGAGCGCACCAATGTCATTCTTGGAAAACACACGGAATGTATCTGGGGCATGCCATACATCACGGATTATATTCATCTGCGTAATACCGGAGATTTTTCAGTGGAAGATACGGCGATTGCCTATCATATTTCTCCGCAGTCGTTTTATCAGGTCAATCCGGTACAGACGGAGAAACTTTATAGTACGGCGCTGGAATATGCGGGGCTGACCGGAGAAGAATCGGTATGGGATCTGTACTGTGGGATTGGAACCATTTCGTTATTTTTGTCGCAGAAGGCAAGGCAGGTGTACGGAGTGGAAATTGTTCCGCAGGCGATCGAGGACGCAAAAAATAATGCTGCGTTAAATGGAATTACCAATGCACAGTTTTATGTTGGAAAAGCGGAGGAGGTACTTCCAGCGTTTTACAACAGCAATAATCTGGATGCAGGAATGCGCCATCCGGATGTGATTGTGGTAGATCCGCCTCGGAAGGGGTGCGATGAGCAGTGTCTGTCCACGATGCTTGCCATGCGTCCGGAGCGGATTGTCTATGTGAGTTGTGATTCTGCTACGCTTGCAAGAGATCTGCGTATTCATGTGGAGACGGTTGTCTTGCTTTCCAAGGGAGAAATCGACTCGAAGAAAGTACGGGTGGAGTTCTCGTTGGAGGACATGGATATGTCAGGGTTCCAGAAGGGCGCGACCTATGAGCAGATTAAGGCGTATGTGCTGGAACATACGGGTCTGAAGGTATCTTCCCTGTATATCTCACAGATAAAGCGCAAGTGCGGGTTGGATGTGGGACAGAACTATAACCTGTCAAAGAAGGAAGATGCAAAAGTGCCGCAGTGTCCGCCGGAGAAGGAAGCGGCGATTATGGAGGCGTTGAAGCATTTTCAAATGATATAACCATTGCATTAAGAAGCGGGTAGTTTAGCTTTGTCTTTTTTCGTAGCTGTGCAATTCACTGTTTCGTGAATTTGTGAACAAAATGTTGTAAAAAAGTAAAATTAAAGTGCTGTAATATAGGTTAGGTGATGTGGTCAATTAATGACCATTTTATGAGGGAGGAAAAGATGGGAAATGCAATCATAAAAAAGGATATTTTGCTTGACCTTAGTGTTGGAAATGCTGGATTTGAGTTTTCTACATCCATAGCTGATGCAATGACAAAAGCAGAAGCAGAACTTGTGGTTTTAAATGAAACCGTAGATTCTATCAAAGGCCTTAAGTCGGATTGTGATAAACTGGATTACATTCTGGCGGCAAGTTCCGGTGCGTTGTGTGGTTTTATTGACATCTTTTTAGTGGGTAAGCCCGGTGAATCTCCGCTTGGCGATATTACGGATAAATGGTTTGCGGCCAGAACAATGGACTTCGCAAAACTATGTCATCCAGAGAAAAAGAACTTTGAAAGTCTTGATTCTGCATTAAGATTTTTGGAAAAAGAATTTAAAGTTCCTTATGACCAGACCGGACTCGGCGATGCTGGAAGGGCCGTTTTTGATTTGACTGCTAAAAACCATCATTTCAAATCGCTGGCGCACAATCCAAGCTTATTAGGGCTGTTCTTCTCTATTCTCGATCAGTTCAGCAATACATCCCATTTTATTACAGACGGTCAACTTATTTCCTTACAGCAAGCTGATGAAAAATGGGAGCTACAGGGCAGCAATATTCCAAGTAAATTGTTTTGTGGTTTTGCAAATTGGATAGGCCACCTTATTTCCGATGTATCTGGCTCATCGTCCAGTGCGGCTAAAGGAAATCGTGGTACAGGCCTTCCGTCTCCGTTATGGACATGGACTAATGATATTATTGCCATAAAGTCTAAATTGGGCCTTAGAGTGACTGAAACGGACAAGGCTATGAATGAACTGGCATTGAATATCTTTGACAAAGGTTATGATACCCGTTTTCAGACAGCACAGGCAATACCTGTATTTTTGAATGAGCTATTTGTTAGACTTATCTATGCCATTCGTCGTTTGTTTAGATATTTTTCTATTACGCCAAAGCCAGAGCGCTCTTTTGCACTTATGTGGAAGACATGTGAGCCGTTTTCAAATGCTACAGTTAAGCGAATGCTGACTGTTGCGCACGGTACATTCTGCTTGGTAGATGTCGGCGATGCAGTAGGTAGATCGTTTGTGGCTGGTGGAGGAGCATTCAATGCTGTAGAGTTCGTCCTGCGACTCAACGTTGTAGGTGTAGGTCGATTTGCTATATCCCTCTATGGTGAGACAAGGAGAGCAATCACATACAATCACGCTAAGAAGGAATCGGATTTTGCATCAAGGGAAATCGTTATAGTTACCAATTACATAGAAGGTCTGAAAATACTGGCTCGCCAGTACAATGACAGTCACCTGCTGATGTTTGTCAGTGATTTTGAAAAAAGCGATGCGTATGTAGAAGCTTTTGGAAAATCTGCAAAATTAGCTGAATTACGTAACGTTCCATCAAATAAAATTTTGAAAACCAAGTCGGATATCGACAATTACTTTGGAGGAAAAAGAAATGGCTAAGAAGTTATCAAAGCTTCAAATGGCGCAGCAAAAAGCTGAAGCTGCTGCGAAGAAAACAAATCAAAGAATCAACGAGCTTGGTGGACATACCAGTGCACTGTACACATCACTGACTACGATACAGTCTTTGTTTGACCGTATTCGTAATGTGCCTGAAGAAAATATGCTAAAGTATGAGAAACTGAAAGCCATCAGAGTGAACTGGAAACAACAGGCTGAGAAAATCGAGCTGGAATATCAAAAGGCAGAGGTAAAGGCTGCTGGTCAAGGAGCAGCAGGTGTTGGTGCGGGTGTTGCAGTTGTAGCACTCGGTCCTACAGCTGCTATGGGTATTGCGACCACATTTGGTGTGGCTTCTACCGGCACAGCAATATCTGCTTTAAGTGGTGCAGCAGCGACAAACGCTGCACTGGCTTGGTTAGGTGGAGGTGCTTTGGCTGCTGGTGGCGGTGGAATGGCCGCAGGAAGTGCATTCTTAGCTCTTGCGGGACCGGTTGGTTGGACGATTGCCGGTATTTCCGTTATGGCAAGCGGTTTAATGTTTTTTAAGACAAAGAGCGATAAGGAAAGGCTGGAAAATGTATATACGCTTATTAGCAATCGTGATATCAAATCGTATGAGTTGGCTATCGTTGAGTTAAGTGAGCGAATTACAAGAATTATAGATGAGTCTGGAAAATTGAATGAGGCCATCGCAAAGATTGAAACATTCGGAACAGACTATGCACAGATGACGGAAGAACAACAATATGAGTTGGGGGCGTATGTTAATTTGATGGAAGCCTCCACCATGCTGTTGGTTAATCCTATTTTGGGACTTCAGCCGAAGTATACAGAGCAGGACTTTGACAAGCTGTGCGCAGTTGAAAGCGATTTGTATAAACGCTATTTCAAGACTCACAAAACGATGGTTATTTCTATGGCCAACTTATTATATAAAGTTAAGCTCGATGATAAGGATAAAAAATTGCTGGCTAAGTCTTTGAAGAAAAACAAAGAATTTTTAGCTTCCGTGCAGATGACCAAGAAGGAATTGGACGCTGATGATATTTCTATGATTGAAAGAGCGTTGAATCACCGGTACAAATATAGTACATATTAAAAAAGCGAAAAAGCGTCTCGCCGCCGGAATCAAAATCCAGTGGTGAGGCGTTTCTGTTGATAAATGCTAGCTTTTCAAACCGGTGAGCTTACTTCATGTTCGGGGAAGACAACCTGACAAACCTAGATGGAGTGGGTAATCGCTATACGAATGTGAGGTGCCGAGAGGCGTGGCTTCTTTAGATCGGGGTTTACAATAGAGGCGAGTAGCATCCCTGGTGGCAAGGGGATTCCAAAGGGGAACGGCGTTCTCCTTTGTCTGAGGTGTTCAGAGGGGATAGAGTTCCCCTTTGACCGGAAGAATCCAAAGAAACCGGCGGTTTCGTGGCACACGACTTTCCCCGGAAAGTCTAGTGTGTTATACCTGAAAAGTGTGGCCACAGTTGCGGCGTTCTGGCGGGAAAGGTTGCCCCTTGCGGGGCAGCATAAGCGACAGAAAAAGGCTGGCAGGCGGTGCGGGCAAGCACTGTCTGTCAGCCGTGTCATTTGCGGAACAAAGGTATATCAAAGCCCCCGTCAGCCGCTGCTTCCCATCGTATCAGAACCACCACGGCAGCTTTCCGCGCAGGCTGTCCATCGCCTCGCCCTCCACCTTCTTTGTCCAGCTCTCGCTGAGATGGAAATGGAGCGCCGCGCCGATCAGCGGGTGCTCGATTCCATCGGTAAAGCCATAGCGGTACAGCAGATAGGTCTGCTCTCTGGCTGTCAGCTTGTCCAGCGCCGCATACAATTCTATCAGCTGCTCTTTTTGGATATAGATTTGCTCCGGCGTTTGGGTGTGAGGGTCGGCTATGGCTTCGATCCGCAGCATCCGTTCATCCTCTGAGAGAACGTCATCCAGATATACTCTCTGGAAGCCGGGGCCGTCTTTCTTATCCACCATCCGTTGCTCAAATAAACCGAGGGCGGCGCGGATGCAGTCCGTCATGGCGTTGCGGAGCGCCGGTGCTGCATAGGTCAGAAATTTCATGCCCCGTCCGGCATCAAACAAAGGGATCGCGTTCAGCAGGCCGATACTTCCCTCCTGCATCAAATCATCCAAATCAATTCCAATATCATTTTCATCCAGCCCCATGTTTCGGTATTGCTCCAGCGCAATTTTTCGGATGAATCCCAGATTCTTTTCCAGCAGAATGTCACGGGCAGCCGTATCCCCTTTCTGTGCCAGTCTGCACAGCTGCTCATTGCTCCGGGTCGGCATTTTGCTTCTCCTGCGCGTGGTCTAAGGTGGATTGGAGAAATTCCGTCAGCGCCTGACCGAACTTGTCTAATGCTTCCTTTTGCACACCGTCCATCCCCGCTGCGCTCTGGGTGACGGCGGCGGAAATCATTTCGGGCGTGATGGTCGGAGTATGAACATCCGCCCCTTTGGTGAGTTCGGTAAACATCTGCTGAGTGATGCCCTTGGTCAAGGACTGCGCTGCTGTGAAATCGTTGCCGATCTCTTTCTTCACTTCCCGCAGCGCCGCCATAAATGTGTTCTGTATCATCGTCAGGTCTGCCTGATATACGGGAACTTTCTGCCGGTTGACAGTTCTGGCCGCCTGCACCGCAGCGTCTGTTTTATTGTTTCGGCGCAGCATGGCGCTGAGAGTAGTAAGCATCTGGTTCTGTCCGGCGAAACCGGCGGCCAGCGTATCGTCAAAATATTGCTCAATCATATAGGTGACTTCTGCAAAGCGAGGGCTTTCCAAAAGGCGGTTGACGATCTCTGCATTGGCTTTTCCGGTGTACAGATTCCGCGCCGCCTGCACCGACAGGCCCAGTTCTTCAATATCAAAATTTGTCCGGTCGGGCGTGTTGACTTCCCCCAGCAGGAAATCTGTGGAGACTTCAAACACTTTCGCAATGCGGAGCAAATGTTCTGTGCTGATCTTATCAGTCTTACCGCTGGCAAACCGGCTGATGGCGCTCTCGGTGCTGCCGATGCGGGTCGCCAGCTGTGCCTGGGTAATTTTATGTTCCTTCATAAGCTCCTGCATCCGCTGCCGGATATTGCCGGGCAGATAGGCTCCCTCCATGTGACGCACCTCTCTTCTGAAAACTCTCTTTATCCATTATACCTGATAAAACCAGCGCGGGCAAATGCTTTCCGCTGGCTTCGCCGCTCTGAGGTCTTGCATTTTTGCAAGATTTCAGGGCGGCGTTTTTTCATTTCTTGCACTTTTAGCGGATTTTTCGGTTTATAGGCTTTTTCCCCGTATATTCAGGCAGACGGGCAGATACCGTCAATAAATAATGGAGGACAAAGCCTATGAATTTATTTGAAACTGTAAAATCCGCTGTCACCGTGAAGCAGGCCGCCGAATACTACGGCTGTAAGGTCAACCGGGGCGATATGATCTGCTGCCCCTTCCACGATGACCGGCATCCCAGCATGAAGCTGAACAGGGATTATTTCTATTGCTTTGGCTGCGGGGCTACCGGGGATGTGATCGATTTTGTGGCGCGGCTGTTCGGCCTGAGCAGCTACGAGGCCGCAAAGAAGCTGGCCTATGACTTTGGCATCGACCCGGACAAGCCCCCGGCAGCGATGGCTTTGAAAAAGCCCTATCCGCTGGCGCAGGCTTTCCGCAACGATGAGATACACTGCCAGCGGGTGCTCTGCGATTATCTGCATCTGCTGGAACGCTGGAAGGTCGAATATGCCCCGCAATCGCCGGAGGATGAACTGGATGACCGCTTTGTGGAAGCCTGTCATATGATCGAGTATGTAAATGATTTGTTGGACGTTCTCATGTTTGCGGAACTGAAGCAGCGTGTGAAAGCGGTGGATATGCTGCTGAAGGACGGCACTATCACCGCGCTGGAGCAGCGGCTCAGACGTCTGGAAAAGGAGGTGCAGCACCGTGGCGAAGAACGAGCAATCGCGTGAGGCCAACCAGCCCATCTGGTTTGACGGCAAGAGTATCAATGAAGCCCTGTTTTGTGATGATTTTCTCGGCAGACACAAAATCATCTACACAAACGGGGCTTTTTTCACGCCTGATGGCCGCGTGACCGATGAGCTGCCACTGCGTGGAGAAATTTTTGAGGAACTGAAATGCTGTGCGGTCAGCAATATCCCCCGCAAAATCAGCAATATCGTGGAGCTGATGAAGCTGGCGGCGCTGGTAGAGGATTTCCCGCCGGAGGCTGACCGCATTCATCTGGCAAACGGCACGTTGTTTCTGGATGGCTCCTTTACGGAGGGAAAACCGGACATCGTGCGTTGCCGCCTGCCGGTGGCCTATAATTCCGATGCGCCCACGCCGACCCGCTGGCTGGCTTTTCTGGATGGGCTTCTTTACCCGGAGGACATTCCCACTTTGCAGGAATATATCGGCTACTGCCTGATCCCCAGCAACAAGGGACAGCGCATGATGGTCATTAAGGGCAATGGCGGCGAGGGTAAGAGCCAGATCGGCGCGGTGCTGTCCGCCCTGTTCGGCAGCAACATGAAGGACGGCAGCATCGGCAAAATTTCCGAGAACCGTTTTGCCCGCGCTGATCTGGAACACATTCTGCTGTGTGTCGATGATGATATGCGGATGGAGGCCCTGCGGCAGACCAACTATGTCAAATCCATCGTCACCGCACAGGGTAAAATGGATTTGGAGCGTAAAGGCAAGCAGAGCTATCAGGGATGGATGTGCGCCCGGCTGCTGGCATTCAGCAATGGCGACTTGCAGGCTCTCTTTGACCGCAGTGATGGCTTTTATCGGCGGCAGTTGGTGCTGACCGCCAAAGAGAAACCTGCCGACCGTGTGGATGATCCCGACCTGGCAGAGAAGATGAAGGCCGAGGTGGAGGGCATTCTGCTGTGGGCTTTTGCGGGATTGCAGCGGTTGGTAGCGAACAACTTCAAGTTCACCGAGAGCCAGCGCACCAAAGAGAACCGGGAGGCCGTCAAGCGGGACAACAATAACGTGTTTGATTTTCTGGAATCCGAGGGCTATATCCGGCTGAAAGCGGATGCGTCCATCAGTTCAAAGGATTGCTACGACATTTACCGGATGTGGTGCGAGGAAAATAGCCTGACTGCACTCAAACGCCGCAGCTTCAGCGATGCGCTGGTGGCAGCCTGCGGTAAGTACAATCTGGAACACTGCAACACGATTACCAATTCGGCAGGACGCCGGGTATGGGGCTTTATGGGGATCGAGGCAGTGGCAAGGCCGCATATAAACGAGTTTACGGACGCTTCACAGTGTACGTACGTACCGGAAGACTGGCGGGATTGATTTCCGATCTGGTCGCCGGTACGTATGTACGCAGCGATTGACCCTGTTACCTCATATATTGTAGAGGCGCTTCATTTGGATAAAGTGGTCGTGCCCATTTTGGGTACACCTATTTTGATGTGTAAAAGTGGTTATGGATATTTTGTCCACCACCAGAACCGTGAAATTCTTCGCGCTTTTGTGCTGTGAAGTAGGTGTGGTCATTTTGACCACACCTGAAGCGGTCAGTAAAAGCGGTGATTTTGCAGGCATATTTTAGAGCAATCTCAAAACAGCGAAATGTTTCTCTTTTATCCGTATACAGTTCGCCGGATGGCGGCTCACGGAACGACGTACAGATTGCAGCATTTTGTGACAATACAGCCCGAACAGTGAAAAGTCCCGCATTTCTGTGAAGTCGAATATTCCGCCGTTGACCAACGATACGCAGGGAATCATTTCTATCGCAAAACAGCATTTGCACAAATTTCACCATTGACCAAAGCCGGTGCGCTCCCCAGCGTAGCCGGTTCTTTTTATGACGCAACCGAAAATCATGTTTTATCTATCAAGTGACAAAGGGCTTCACTTGCGAAAATGGAGGAATATATTTTATGAAGTCAAGTATCCGAAACGAAATCAAGGCGCAGATCATCCGCGCCGGTTACACCATGCAGGAAGTCGTTGACCAGCTGCACGATGAGTATGGGTGGAGCGACAGCGTATCCAATCTTTCCGGAAAATTGCAGCGGGAATC
>PPYF01103358.1_pt1 | contig 12662 bp, 12 predicted proteins | sample 1559871 | NCBI WGS metagenome assembly PPYF01 (sample SAMN08240021, study PRJNA423297) | Human gut metagenome, whole genome shotgun sequencing project. | reverse complement strand
GTTTATGACTGGTTCTGTTCTGCAACCAGATGGGAAGCGCCGTACATTTCACGAAGCTTTGGCTTCTCGATTTTTCCCGTAGGATTGCGGGGAACGTCTGCGAAGAAAATCTTGCGCGGGCGTTTGTAGCGGGGCAGTTTTTTGCAGAAAAGATTGATATCTTCTTCTGTGCAGCTGCATCCCGGTTTCAGAGAGATAATAGCTGCGGAGATTTCACCCAGACGCCTGTCCGGAAGTCCGATGACAGCTACATCCAGAATATTGTCATTGGTGCGGAGGAAATCTTCAATCTGTACAGGATAGATATTCTCACCTCCGCTGATGATAACGTCTTTTTTACGGTCAACAAGGAAGATAAATCCGTCTTCATCCTCCATTGCCATATCACCTGTATAGAGCCAGCCATCGTGAAGAACTTCGGAGGTTGCCTTCGGATCTTTATAATAGCAGACCATGACACCGGGGCCTTTCACAGCCAGTTCTCCGGTTTCGCCCTGTTTGACAGGATTGCCCTGGGGGTCGATGATTTTTGTTTCCCAACCGTAACCGGCTTTTCCGATAGCGCCTACCTTATGGATGTTTTCTACGCCCAGATGTACGCAGCCCGGACCTATGGATTCGCTTAAACCGTAATTGGTATCGTACTGGTGATGAGGGAAGTATTCCTTCCAGTGTTTAATAAGACTCTGCGGGACAGGCTGTGCGCCAATGTGCATAAGACGCCACTGGTCAAGCTGGTACATATCAAGTTTGATATCGCCTCTGTCAAGAGCCAGAAGAAGATCCTGAGCCCAGGGAACCAGCAGCCAAACAATGGTACATTTTTCTTCAGATACTGCGCGGAGAATAAATTCCGGATTCGTACCTTTCAGAAGAACTGCCTTACCTCCTGTGAGAAGACTTCCAAACCAGTGCATCTTGGCGCCTGTATGGTAAAGAGGCGGGATGCAGAGGAAAACATCGTTCTTTGTCTGGTGATGATGGTGCTGCTCCGCCTTGGCAGAATGTATCAGCGCCTGATGGGTATGCAGGATTGCCTTCGGGAAACCTGTAGTTCCGGAAGAAAAGTAAATCGCCGCATAATCCTCGTCATCGATATCAATTTTGGGCGACTGGCTGGAACAGTTGGCTGTGTGCATGGTGTAGTCTTCTGCAAAACCGGGGCAGTTCTCACCTACATAATAAAGAAGACGGTGCTTACCGATTTCGTCCGCAACCTCCTCCACACGGCCGATAAATTCCGGACCGAATACCAGAATATCAACATCAGCCAGATCGAGACAGTATTGGATTTCTTCTGCGGAATAACGGAAGTTCAGGGGAACAGCAAGAGCGCCTGTTTTTAAAATTCCGAAATATATGGGAAGCCATTCCAGACCGTTCATCAGGAGAATGGCAACCTTGTCGCCTTTCTTGACTCCGCGCTCCAGAAGGAGATTTGCGAAGCGGTTGGCTTTTTCATTAAAAACATTCCATGTGATTTCCCGTCTGTAATAAGAAGCGCGTACAGGTTCAATCAGTTCATATTCTCTCCAGGTTACACGCCTTGTCTCAGGCATTTCCGGATTAATTTCCACAAGACAGACGTCGTCGCCGTATAGTCGGCAGTTTTTTTCCAAAATATCAGTAAGTGGCATAAGTATCACCTTTCTTCGGGACGTTTCGCTGTGTCCCTCTCCTTCAAATTCGCGCTTTAAAGCGTCGGCTTAATAAAGTCTATGATAACCAATTAACGCGTTAATGTCAACCACTTTTTACTGGATTTTGAACAAAAAAATTCTTGACTTTTTATATAAAAATGATATACTGAACAAAAAAATAATTTAACAATTAAAAGCGTTACACTTCAACGCGATAAACGGGGGGAGAGAAGAAATGTATGTAAAAATAATGCTACTGGTCATTTTCTTTGGAATTATGATTGGCGTGGGAATTGTTTCCCGTAAACAGGCGACCAGTGTAAACGGATTTGTACTGGGAGGAAGGAATGTGGGGCCCTGGCTTACGGCTTTTGCCTATGGGACCTCTTATTTTTCGGCAGTTGTATTCGTAGGTTACGCAGGACAGTTCGGATGGAAATATGGTCTGGCATCCACCTGGATCGGTATTGGAAATGCCGTAATCGGAAGCCTTATGGCATGGGTGATTTTGGGAAGAAGAACAAGGATTATGTCTCATCATCTGCAGGCTGCAACCATGCCTGACTTCTTTGGCAAACGTTTTCACAGTAATGCTCTTCGTATTGCTGCATCGGCAATCGTATTCGTATTTTTGATTCCGTATACAGCTTCTTTATATAATGGACTTTCCCGCTTGTTTGGGATGGCATTTGATATTCCCTATGCAGTGTGTATTGTTATGATGGCGATTCTGACGGGAGTTTATGTGATTCTTGGCGGCTATATGGCAACAGCAATTAATGATTTTATTCAGGGAATTATTATGATTGGCGGAATTGTTGCGGTAATTGCAGCAGTTCTTAATGGTCAGGGTGGATTTATGAACGCTGTACGAAGTCTGTCGGAACTGGAAAGTGATATTCCGGTGACTATGGGACAGCAGGGCGCTTTTGCCTCTTTCTTTGGACCTGACCCGCTGAACCTCTTCGGGGTTATTATCCTGACTTCTCTGGGAACCTGGGGACTGCCTCAGATGGTACATAAATTTTATACGATTAAGAACGAGAAGGCAGTAAAGACCGGAACTGTGATTTCAACTGTTTTTGCAGTGATTATTTCAGGGGGCTGTTATTTTCTGGGAGGTTTCGGAAGACTCTTTGACAGTCCGGCAATTTACGCGGAGAACGGAAGCGTAGCCTATGATGCGATTATTCCTGCCATGCTTTCTACTCTGCCGGATGCGCTGATTGGCGTTGTAGTAATTCTGGTGCTTTCTGCATCCATGTCTACACTGTCGTCGCTGGTGCTGACCTCAAGCTCGACTCTGACACTGGATTTTATTAAGGGAAATCTTGTTAAAAATTTAAGTGAGAAGAAACAGCTTCTTATCATGCGTATCCTTATTGTATTTTTTATTGCGATTTCCGTTGTACTTGCTCTGAATCCGCCGACTTTTATCGCGCAGCTAATGGGAATTTCATGGGGAGCTCTTGCAGGCGCTTTCCTTGCTCCGTTCCTTTACGGGCTGTTCTGGAAGGGGACGACACAGCTTTCTGTATGGGCAAGCTTTTTTGTGGGAGTCGGAATCACGGTGGCTAATATGTTCCTGAATTTCATTGATTCTCCAATTAACGCAGGTGCGGCAGCTATGGCGGCAGGTCTTATAGTAGTTCCGGTTGTCAGTTTTGTGACGCCGAAGCTGGAAAAGAGAAAGATTGAAGAGATTTTCTCCTGTTACGATGAAGAAGTATATGTAAAGAGAAAAGTTGCCCTGCCGGAAAAAGAGGCGGAGTAAAAAAGGAGCTGTCCGGTGGGACAGCTTCTTTTGATAGAGCATCAGATGCCCAGGAGATATTGTGCGTTTCCGGACAGGATTTGTTTTTTCTCTTCTTCGGACAGACCTGAGAGAGTCTGGATTTTTTCCACGCAGGCTTTCTGGTCTGCCCAGGGAGCGTCTGTAGCAAAGAGAACTTTATCAGCGCCATGACTGTGTATCATCCGGGTAAGAAGCTCTTCGTCCATGTGAAGAACGGAATATGCGGTATCAAGATAGACATTTTGACCACAGAGCTTCTTCAGGGATTCCTCATAATTTGTGTTGCTTCCCATATGGGCAAGAATAAGGCGTGGAGGAGCGGTTTCCTGTACCACGTCGAGAATCATATCAGGAGAACAGAAATCCTCATCCGGTGTCACCGGATCGAAGCCTGCGTGAGTAAGAATGGCAAGTCCAAGTTCAGAGGCTGTGTAGACAAGTCTTTTATATTGGATATCATTGAAGTGCAGACCCTGATAATTGGGATGTATTTTTATCCCTCTGAATCCCTCGGAGGCGATGAGTCGTAACTGTTCTTTATAATCAGGATGAGCCGGATGGATGCCCGCAAAGGAAATGATTCTGGTATCAGGATTCTCTGCCCATTTTTCATTTACTGCAGAGGCAAAACGGAGAATGGAATCGAACTGCTGGGGAGCAGTGACAACAGGGAGGACAACGCTGACGTCAACGCCGCTTCGTTCCATAGAAGCGCGAAGCCCGTCCAGTGTTCCATCCATGCTGGGAATGAGTTTTATGATAGAAGCCAGATGAGGGATGGCTTTGGCAGCGACCTTATCCGGAAAAATATGTGTATGAAAATCAATGACCATGAGAGAAACCTCCTGAAAAAATTATTTTGTGCGGTTCTATTATAAAATGGAATTTCAATGATGTAAAGTGATAAAACGCTTTTCCTCAATATTAGATGGTGTTATAATAGGAAAGAAAATGAAAGAATTACAGGTTGCTGGGAACAGCGACGAGCATACAAAAGGAGACAGATTATGATTAGACAGAACATTGTATTTGTGGAAAACAGGGCGGGAAGCCTTAAGAAAGTGACAAACCTTCTGAAAGAGGAGAATATAAATATTTATGGATTTGCCTGTTTCGATGCGCCGGAATTCGCAATTTTTCGAATGGTATGCAATGAGCCGGAACGGGCGGAAAAGCTCCTCAGTGAGCATGGATATATGAACCGTATTACGCAGGCAATTGCAGTGGATATGAAGGATGAGGTCGGAGGACTTGACGCTCTTCTGACTGTGTTATCAGACAGCAACGTAAGTCTTGACTATATTTACACTTCTTTTCACAGACAGAGCCTTGTGCCTGCGGTTATTCTTCAGGCGGAAGATATTTTTGTGACAGAAAGTATTCTGAAGAATAATGGTTTTGCTGTATTTAACAGGGTGGAAGAACTGGAGAGATAAGCCGGAGGGATTTTATGTACAGGATTTATCTTGTGGAAGACGATGAAATGATAGCAGGTCTTATGAAGAAGCATCTGGAATCGTGGGGATATCAGGTAGATGTGGTAAAGGATTTTACAAATGTGCTGGGAGAATTTGCAAAAATCAATCCGCAGCTTGTGCTTCTTGACCTGAAACTGCCGTTTTTTAACGGATTTCACTGGTGCGAGGAAATCAGAAAAATTTCTCAGGTTCCTGTGATTTTTGTTTCTTCAGCGGCAGACAACATGAATATGGTTATGGCAATGGCAAGAGGGGCGGATGACTTCATTGCCAAGCCCTTTGATCTGGAGGTGCTGGTAGCGAAGGTTCAGGCGATTCTCAGGAGAACTTATTCCTTTGGCAAGGCGTCTAATATACTGGAACATAAGGGGGCAGTTCTCAATCTGGGAAACGGAAACCTGACAGTGGGAGACGAGAGTCTGGAACTGACAAGAAATGAACTGAAAATCCTTCAGATTCTTTTTGAGCATAACGGAAAAGCTGTATCCAGAGATGCCATTATGACAAAGCTATGGGAAAATGACAGTTTCGTAGATGATAATACTCTCACAGTAAATATGACGAGACTTCGCAAAAAACTTGAGGGAATCGGGCTGAAAAATTTCATTGTCACAAAGAAAGGCATGGGGTATATGGTTTGAAAAAAACATGGGTGGAATATCTGCAGAAAATATGGAAGTTTCTTGCTGCCGGGGGTATTTGTGCAGTCATTTTGCTGATGATTTGTTTTCTTTATGATCTTTCACTGGAGCCGCTTCTTTATGGGGCGATACTCTGCACAATTGTAATCGCTTTGTTTCTTTTTTATGGATATTATCAATACAGAAACAAAAAGAGACGACTGGTGCAGCTTCGGGCAATTTTACCTGTGGATCTGGAAGAGATGCCGGAGCCGGAGGATGGAAATGAAGAAATATATCAGAATATGCTTCTTGAACTGAACAGAAAGAGAATGAGCGCAGAGGCGGGAAAACTTAAAATGTATGAGGAAGTCACAGACTACTATACCATGTGGGCGCATCAGATTAAAACGCCCATTGCAGCAATGCGTCTTCTGCTTCAGGAAGAACCGGAGGAAAATCGCGATGAACTGGGAGAACTTTTTAAGATTGAACAGTATGTGGAAATGGTTCTTGGATATTTAAGGGCAGAAGATATGTCTGCAGATATGAAATTTGAGCGTATAGAGCTTGACGCAGTTGTGAGAGAACAGGTTCGCAAGTATGCCCGTATTTTTATAGGGAAAAAAATCAGCCTTGATTTTTCGGAAACAGGGGAAGAGGTGCTTACGGACAGCAAATGGCTTGGATTTGTAATTGGGCAGCTTTTGTCAAATGCATTAAAGTACACGAAAAAAGGAAAAATTTCTATTTATATGGACAAATCACAGGAAAAGACCCTTGTCATAGAAGATACGGGAATCGGAATTCAGTCATCTGACCTTCCGAGAGTATTTGAAAAAGGGTTTACCGGATATAACGGCAGGGGAGAGGGCAAATCTACGGGAATCGGTCTTTATCTCTGCGCCAAAATTATGAAACGTCTGGGTAATGAGATTTCCATAGAATCTGAGCCCGGAAAAGGAACGAAGGTTTTTCTTGGTTTAAAACGCGAGGAATTGGAACTGATGTAAAAGGAGGCAGTATATGATTTATAAAAATGCGATGGAACTTATCGGAAAAACACCTCTCATGGAGGCTGGAAATCTGGAAAAAAAGCTTGGGCTTCAGGCAAGGCTGCTGGTGAAGCTTGAATATCTGAATCCTGCTGGAAGCACAAAGGACCGCGCTGCAAAGAGTATGATTGAAGACGCGGAAGAAAAGGGGCTTCTGAAAGAGGGGGCTGTAATCATTGAGCCGACTTCAGGAAACACGGGAATTGGCCTTGCTTCCATTGCGGCAGTAAAAGGATACAGGGCAATTTTCGTTATGCCGGAAACGATGAGTGTGGAAAGGCAGAATATCCTGAAAGCCTACGGAGCAGAGATTGTGCTCACAGAAGGGGCGAAGGGAATGAGCGGCGCAATTGAAAAGGCGGAGGAGCTTCACAGGGAAATTCCGGGCAGTTTTATTCCCGGACAGTTTGAAAATCCTGCAAATGCTCTGGCGCACCAAAAGAGTACCGGACCGGAAATCTGGGAGGACACAAATGGTCAGGTGGATTTCTTTGTCGCATGCGTGGGAACAGGTGGAACGATTACCGGAACAGGAGAATATCTCAAAGAAAAGAATCCGCAGATAAAGGTTGCTGCAGTGGAACCGGCTTCGTCACCTCTCCTGTCAGGAGGAGCAGCAGCTCCTCATAAGATACAGGGAATCGGGGCGAATTTTATTCCGGAGCTTCTGAACAGAGAGATTTACGATGAGGTACTTACCGTTACGGATGAGAATGCGTTTGAGGGAGCAAGACTTCTGGCAAAAACAGAGGGGATTCTTGTCGGTATTTCCTCCGGCGCAGCATTATGGGCAGCAATCGAGGTTGCGCGTCGTCCGGAACAAAAGGGGAAAACAATCGTAGTTCTTCTGCCGGATTCAGGAGACAGATATTATTCCACTCCTTTGTTTGAGTTTTCTTAAAAAATGCTTTTCCTCATTAAAGTTTTGCTTGACAAAAACTGTATAATTGTATACAATCATACAAAAATACAAGAGTACAAAATATAAAGATAAAGAGCGGAGGAACTTATGGAATATCAGGAGCAGTCTCTGGGGAGTCAGATATTTTCCAGAATCAGGGAAGATATCCTGACCGGAGTCTATGAGCAGGGAGCAGAATTAAAGGAAGCGACCCTAGGAGCGAAGCTGGGAGTGAGCAGAACTCCGGTTCGTGAGGCGCTGCGTCAGCTTGAACTGGAGGGTCTGGTAGAAATTATTCCCAACCGCGGAGCCAGAGTTACCGGAATTTCAGAAAAAGATATCGGGGATATTTACCTGATGCGTTCTAAGCTGGAGGGTCTGGCAGCGCGTCTGGCAGCAGAGAATATAAAGGATGAGGATTTGGCAGAAATGGAAGAAGTACAGCTTTTGTCAGAGTTTCATCTGGAACATTCCAAGGAGGAACAAATGGTAAATATGGACGGACGCTTCCATGAACTTATGTATCATGCGTCCGGAAGCAGAATGCTGGAACATATGCTTACTTCTTTTCACCATTATGTAAAAATGGCGAGAATCACTTCCATGAAGGCAAAAAATCGTGCAGAAGAATCTGTGCGGGAACATAAGGCAATTTTGGAGGCAATCCGAAACAGAGATGCAGATCAGGCAGAAAAGCTGGCAGACGAGCATATCAGACATGTGATTGCAAATCTTGAACACAGACCGGGCAGAACCCCTAAGGAGGAAGAAAATGAGTAAAATTCAGATGACGACACCCCTTGTAGAGATGGATGGAGATGAGATGACCAGAATTCTCTGGAAAATGATTAAGGATGAGCTTTTGCTTCCTTATATAGATTTAAAGACAGAATATTATGATCTTGGTCTGGAACACAGAAATGAAACAAACGACCAGGTAACGATAGATTCTGCGCTTGCGACAAAAAAATACGGTGTTGCTGTAAAATGTGCGACGATTACACCGAATGCAGCCCGCATGGAGGAATATGACCTGAAGGAAATGTGGAAAAGTCCTAACGGAACAATTCGTGCAATTCTTGACGGAACAGTATTCCGTACACCAATTGTCGTAAAAGGAATCGAGCCTTGCGTGAAGAACTGGAAAAAACCGATTACGATTGCAAGACACGCTTATGGTGATGTGTACAAAAATACAGAGATGAAGATTCTGGGAGCCGGAAAAGTAGAGCTTGTCTATACTGCGGAAGACGGAACAGAGACAAGAAATCTGGTCTTTGATTTCAAGGGACCGGGAGTTGCACAGGGAATGCATAATATTGATGATTCCATCGAGAGTTTTGCAAGAAGCTGTTTCAGCTACGCGCTTGATACGAAGCAGGATTTATGGTTTGCAACAAAAGATACGATTTCCAAGAAATATGACCATACTTTTAAAGATATTTTTCAGGAAATCTTTGATGCGGAATATAAAGAAAAATTCGAAGAAGCGGGAATTACTTATTTCTATACACTGATTGACGATGCGGTTGCCCGTGTTATGAAATCCGAGGGAGGATATATCTGGGCATGTAAGAACTATGACGGAGATGTAATGAGCGATATGGTTTCTTCCGCCTTTGGTTCACTGGCTATGATGACGTCTGTTCTTGTATCTCCGGAAGGCTATTATGAGTACGAAGCAGCTCACGGAACTGTACAGCGCCATTATTACAAGCATCTGAAAGGGGAGGAAACTTCCACAAACTCTGTAGCTACAATTTTTGCATGGAGCGGCGCTCTTCGCAAACGAGGAGAGCTTGACGGAAATAAGGAGCTGATGGAGTTTGCTGATAAACTGGAAAGAGCGACTATTCAGACGATTGAGGAAGGAAAAATGACAAAGGATCTCGCGCTGATCACTACGCTGGAGAATCCGGTTGTTTTAAACAGTGAGGAATTTATTAAGGCGATCAGAGAAAACCTGAATTAAGGGAGGATAAATTTATGGCTAGAGACGAAATACTGAAAATCGGGGAACAGTACAACAGAGACTTTCAGGAACTGATCCAGTATTGTCTGGCATCCGGACGAATCGATCAGAATCTGTACCAGGAATATGACGTAAAGCGCGGGCTTCGTGATTCCAACGGTAAAGGTGTGCTGACAGGTCTGACGGAAATCTCCGACGTTGTGGGATATACGTATGAGCATGGAAGAAAGATTCCTGCAGACGGTGAACTGTATTTCCAGGGCTATAATGTGGCAGATATGATCGCAAGCTTTAAGAACAGAAAAGAAGGGTTTGAGGAAACCATTTATACGCTTCTTTTCGGTCGTGTTCCGAATGAGCGTCAGTTTTCCATGTTTAAGGGAATTCTGACAGAGATGATGACTTTGAATAACCGTTTTATTCGTGACGTTGTTATGAAAGCTTCCAATGAGAATCTTATGAATGCTATGCAGAGATGTGTTCTGACATTGTATACATACGATGATAATCCGGATGGAACAGGTGTGGAGAATGCGCTGCGTCAGTCTATGCAGTTGATTGCGAAGCTGCCTCTGATTGCAGTTTATTCTTATCATTCCTACCGCCATTTCAGACACGATGAAAATCTTCTGATTAAGAACCCGAAGCCGGAGCTTACTTTTTCCGAAAATATTCTGTATATGCTTCGCGAGGATGGACAGTTTACAGATTTGGAAGCTAAGGTGCTTGATATTGCCCTTGTTCTTCACGCAGAGCACGGAGGCGGTAACAACTCTACGTTTACGAATCATGTAGTTACTTCTTCCGGTACAGATACTTATTCTGCAGTGGCAGCATCTATCGGTTCCCTGAAAGGACCGAAGCACGGCGGCGCGAACCTGAAGGTTCAGGATATGTTTGACGATATTATGGCAAACTGCGAGAACTGGGAGGATGAAGAAGCGCTGAAAGATTATCTGAATGCGATTCTGGATAAAAAAGTCTTTGACCATGCAGGGCTGATTTACGGTATGGGTCATGCTGTTTATACGTTAAGCGACCCTCGTGAGGTAATTCTGAAAGAATATGCGAAGCATCTTGCGAAAGAGAAAGGCAGGGAAAAAGAATTTTCTCTTTATGAAAGAGTGGAGAAAGTGGCAGGGGAGCTGATTATGCATAAACGTAAGCTGTTTAAGCCGGTCTGCGCCAATGTGGACTTCTACAGCGGATTTGTTTATAAGATGCTTGGTATTCCGAGAGAACTGTTTACTCCGATTTTTGCCATTTCCCGTATTGCAGGCTGGTCTGCGCATCGTCTGGAGGAGCTGGTTAACGCAGGCAAAATTATTCGTCCTGCCTACCGCTATGTAGGTCATCACAGACCATATCCGGAAATAAAGGACAGAGAGGAACAAAATCCGTTCAGCATAGAGTATCAGAGACTGCATAAGCTGGATACTTTGAAAGATGCTTTATAAAAAAACCATGACCATCGATGGAAACGATGGTCATGGTTTTTTTATATCAGGGGGATTCTGTCCAATATTTCTGTACCAGAGCGGCATTCTTCTTCCCATTCTTCAAGAGCTTTACACATAAGAAAGGTACCTCCTTTGAATGTATTGTAGCATTTACAAACAGACATTTCAATGGAAAACGGTTTTGCCTTGACTTTTTTATAAAAGGGTTTATAATACAAAAATGCAAATGAGTTGCAAATTGCATCAAAAGGAATGACAGATAAAATTTATGGAGGAGTTATGACTGAATATTTATTAGATTCTCTGAAGGACAGTGTAAGACTGCTTCCTTTTCTTTTTCTGACATATTTATTAATGGAAGCTTTGGAGCACAAGGCGGGCAGTGCGGCGAGAAAAAGGATACAGACTGCCGGAAAGTTCGGGCCTTTGTGGGGAGGAATACTTGGAGTAGTTCCGCAGTGCGGATTCTCTGCTGCGGCATCCAGCCTGTTTGCAGGAAGAGTAATCACAGTGGGAACGCTTCTGGCAATCTATTTATCTACTTCAGATGAAATGCTTCCGATTATGATATCCAATGCAGTTCCTGCTGGAACCATTGCCGGAATATTAGCTACGAAAGTATGTATTGCTGTAATTTCCGGATTTTTTGTGGAATTTGTTTTTCGGTATATAATGAAACGGCAGGAGAGGGAAATAGATATACATGCAATCTGTGAAGAGGAGCGCTGTGACTGTCAGCATGGAATTGTACGTTCTGCCCTGATACACACAGGAAAGATTTTTCTGTATATCCTGTTGATTTCTCTTGTATTAAATATTATCATTGGAGTAATAGGAAGAGACACACTTGCAAGACTCTTTTCCGGTTTTCCGGTAATTGGCGAAATGGCTGCCGCTTTGGTGGGGCTGATTCCCAACTGTGCGTCCTCCGTTGTGATCACACAGCTTTATCTGGATGAGATTATCGGAGCAGGAGCCATGATGTCGGGACTTCTGGTCAATGCAGGAATCGGACTTCTTGTTCTGTTTCGGCTTAATCGTGACAGGAAGCAGAACCTTTCCATCCTTGCGGCTCTCTACGGTCTTGGAGTTTTCTGGGGTGTTGTCATAGAATTACTTGGAATTGTTTTTTAGGAGATAGATATGGGGTATGCAACAACAAACAGAAAAAAGATAATGGATTTTCTGAAAGCCAGCAGTGACCGGACTGTAACTGCGGCAGATGTGGATTATTATTTAAAAGAACAGGAAAGTGAAGTAAATATCACGACGATTTACCGCTATCTTGATAAGCTTGCCAAAGACGGCACAGTTATAAAATATGCGGCGGAAAAAGGCAGTTACGCGTCATACCAGTATGTGGAGCCGGGGAGAAACTGTGACGGGCACCTTCATATGAAATGTGTGAAATGCGGTAAAATTATCCATCTGGAATGTCATTTTATGGACGAAATCTCGCATCACATTGAGGAGGGTCACGGATTTACTCTGCAGTGTAAAAATTCCATTTTATATGGTGTGTGTAAGGAATGTAAGAAAAGAGGAGAATGAAAATGGAAATAAGCAAGCCTCAGAAGCAGTCAAATTACGACAAAGTCATTGAAGAGTGGAGACTTCGTTTTCTGAAGATGGATCAGGAAGCGCTGATTGAGAAATTTCAATTGGAATCAGATGAAATGGCTGTCTATCTTACATACTTTAATCATAAAATGCGCATCGACCGATTCACAGGTGTTATCAC
>PPYF01660768.1_pt1 | contig 12664 bp, 15 predicted proteins | sample 1559871 | NCBI WGS metagenome assembly PPYF01 (sample SAMN08240021, study PRJNA423297) | Human gut metagenome, whole genome shotgun sequencing project. | reverse complement strand
CCTTTGGCATAATGAAGTTCCTTTCAGATTTCACAAAGTCCTATTTAGAATTTACACCAATTATACGGACATAACCGAGTTTTCAGATATCATTAGCGTTAGCATTCCCAATGATGGCAGGATTGATAGCGATCGCACCTGTTTTTGTGCCATAGTTTTTTGGAAATGAGTTTTTGGCGGTAAGCCCGGTTATGATGGTTGAAGCGATTGCCATCATTCCGATAACATGTTCACAATTGATGGGGATGCAGTACCTTGTTCCAACTAAACTCACAAAGATATACACAAAAGCAATTGTAATTGGTGCAATTATTAACTTCGTGATTAATATTCCACTGATTTTTCTCTGGAATGCGGTCGGTACTGCTGTTGCAACCGTTTTTTCCGAGTTTTTCATTGCAATCTTCGAATTCTACTATGTATTTAAGAAAATTAAGCCATCGCGAGCTTTCGAAGGTATTTTGAAATTAATTGTTGCTAGCTTAATTATGTTTGTCATTGTTAAGGTCTTGACAATGCTGTTACCAACTAATATTATAACGGCATTTATGGAAGTATTAATTGGAATGGTTTGCTATATAGCGATGCTTTACTTCTTTAAATTCCAAATGTTAAATAGTATTGTCACTAGTGTTATTAGGAAGTTTCGACCATAACCATATTAGTTTAGGGAGGATTTACAAATGAAAGGTATTATTTTAGCAGGTGGCTCTGGTACGCGGTTATACCCAATTACTCGGGGAATTTCCAAGCAGCTGATTCCAATTTACGATAAGCCGATGATTTACTACCCGCTGTCTACGTTAATGTTGGCCGGCATTCGGGAAATACTGGTAATTTCAACGCCGGAATTCATGCCGCTGTTCCAAAAACTCTTAGGGGATGGCTCAGAATTAGGGATGAGCTTCTCTTACAAGGTTCAAGAGAAGCCAAATGGACTGGCAGAAGCCTTTATCTTGGGAGAAGAGTTTATTGGTGACGATAGTGTTTGTCTAATCTTAGGAGATAATATTTACTACGGTGCTGGTTTGTCTGAATTAGTTCAGTCGGCGGCACAAAAGGAAGATGGGGCAACGGTCTTTGGTTACCACGTCAATGATCCAGAGCGCTTTGGGGTGGTTGAATTTGATGAAGATATGCACGCCCTTTCGATTGAAGAAAAACCAGCTCAACCGAAGAGTAACTATGCGGTAACTGGGTTGTACTTCTACGATAACGATGTGGTTCAAATTGCTAAGAACATTCAGCCATCCAAGCGAGGAGAACTGGAGATTACCGACGTCAACACGGAGTATCTTCGCCGTGGTAAACTGGATGTGAAGTTAATGGGTCGTGGTTACGCCTGGCTTGATACCGGGACGCACGATTCGATGATGGAAGCATCCAACTTTATTGCAACAGTTGAAAAGCGGCAAAACCTGAAGGTGGCATGCTTGGAAGAAATTGCCTACCGGATGGACTACATTGATAAAGAACAATTGGTTAAGTTAGCACAACCGTTGAAAAAGAATGATTACGGTAAGTACTTATTACGTTTAGCGGAGGAGAAGTAAACAATGGGTAAGTTATTAGTTAAGACAACGAAGTTACAAGATGTTAAGTTAATCACGCCAGCAGTCTTTGGTGACCACCGGGGCTTCTTTACGGAAACCTACTCTGATCGTGACTTCAAGGAAGCAGGAATTAACTTTGATTTTGTTCAAGACAATCAATCCCTTTCAGCCCAGGCTGGGGTATTACGCGGCCTACACTTCCAACGGGGAAGGGCTGCCCAAACGAAGTTAATTCGGGTTGTGACTGGAGCGGTTTTAGACGTCATTGTTGACCTTCGGAAGGGTTCACCAACGTACAAGCAATGGGAAGGCTACATCCTTTCGGCAAGTAACCACCGTCAGTTATTAGTACCACGTGGTTTTGCACACGGTTTTGTTACGTTAACTGATAATGTTAACTTTGTATACAAGTGCGATAACTACTATGATGCGGAAGCCGATGGGGGGATTTCCTTTAAGACGCCAGAATTAGACATCGACTGGCCAATCGACCTTGATAAGGCAATCACGTCAGAAAAGGATGCTAACCAACCAACGCTGACGGAATTTGAGAAGGATAACCCATTTGTTTACGGTGAAATCTAAAGGAGCGCTTATGTTTAAGAATATTATTGTGACCGGTGGGGCCGGCTTCATTGGTTCAAACTTTGTCCACTACGTTGTAAATAATCACCCAGAAGTTCACGTAACGGTGTTAGACAAGCTAACATATGCCGGTAACCGGGCGAACTTAGCTGGGCTTCCAGAAGACCGCGTTGAATTAGTTGTTGGTGATATTTGTGATAAGGAACTAGTCGACAGGCTAGTTAAGGACGCCGATGCCGTGGTTCACTACGCAGCGGAAAGCCACAATGATAACTCGCTAGAAAATCCAGAACCATTTATTCAAACCAATATCGTCGGAACTTCGGTCTTAATTAACGCTTGTCGGAAGTACGATGTGCGTTTCCACCACATCTCCACCGATGAAGTTTATGGGGACTTACCGTTACGAGAAGACTTACCAGGTCACGGTGAAGGCAAGGGCGAAAAGTTTACGCCAGAATCGCCATACCGGCCAAGTAGCCCTTACTCATCTTCTAAGGCTAGCTCAGACCTGTTAGTTCGGGCTTGGGTACGCTCCTTTGGCTTACGGGCAACGATTTCTAACTGCTCGAACAACTACGGTCCATACCAACACATTGAAAAGTTCATTCCGCGTCAAATTACCAACATTTTAAGCGGAATTCGCCCGAAGCTTTATGGTTCCGGAAAGAACGTCCGCGACTGGATCCACACGAATGATCACTCCCGCGCCGTTTGGAAGATCCTGACGGAAGGGAAGATTGGTGAAACCTACCTGATCGGGGCTGATGGTGAAAAGAACAATAAAGAAGTTCTGGAAATGATTCTTGAATTGATGGGGCAACCAAAGGACGCCTACGATCAAGTTAAGGATCGCCCAGGTCATGACCTCCGTTACGCTATCGATGCAACGAAGTTACGGACGGAACTTGGATGGGAACCTGAATTTACTGACTTTAAGACCGGCCTTAAGAATACGATCGACTGGTACACGGAACACCGTGACTGGTGGGAAGACGAAAAGGCGGCGGTCGAAGCCAAGTACGCTAAGAATGGTCAATAATTTATGCTACAAGGTCGCCGAATTAATATGATTCGGCGATTTTTCGAATTAGGAGGAGACAAATGACGGAAATCTTAATTACCGGGGCAACCGGTCAACTCGGCTCGGAATTGCGGAACTTACTTGATGAACGTAACGTTGCCTACGATGCCTTTGATTCCCATGGGTTGGACATTACCGATGAAGAAACGGTGATGAAAAAGGTTGAAGAGTTACAGCCAAAGGTCATTTACCACTGTGCAGCATACACGGCCGTTGATAACGCCGAAGACCAATACAAGGCAGCTAACTGGCAGGTAAATGAAACGGGGACCCAAAATATTGCTCAAGCAGCGAAGAAAGTGGGGGCACTCCTCGTTTACGTAAGCACCGACTATGTCTTTGACGGGACAAACCCTGGTGAATATAAGGAAGACGACCCAACTAACCCAAAGAATGAATACGGGAAGGCTAAGTTAGCCGGAGAAGAGATCGTTAAGCAAACTCTGGACAATTACTACATCGTTCGGACGTCATGGGTCTTTGGAAAGTACGGGCGTAACTTTGTTTACACGATGCTCCGCTTGGCTAAGGATCACGATCGTCTAACGGTGGTCAACGATCAATTTGGACGTCCAACTTGGACCCGGACTCTAGCTGAATTTGTGACTTACTTGGTTGACAATAAGAGTCCGTATGAAACCTACCAACTCTCCAATGACGATAGTTGCTCCTGGTACGAATTTGCCAAGGAAATTCTGGCAGATAAGGACGTTGAAGTTGCTCCTGTTACGTCTAAAGAATACCCGCAAAAGGCCTACCGTCCTCGCCACTCCATCATGAGTTTGGAAAAGGCTAAGGCAACGGGTTACGAGATTCCAACGTGGCAAGAAGCATTGAAGGAATTCATGAGCGATATTGAGGACGGTCAGGAGAACTAAGCCAATGGAGATAACATCTCAAAAACTAAGAGCAGCATCGGAGGCCTCTAGAACTGCATTGAAAATGCATGATCTTGTTAGTTCTCCTAGCTTAAGGAAAAAATTGAATAAGCTAATTAGACCGTTTGGGGTATTCAGTTTGTTTAATTTAGAGCGAATAGTAAAAGAAATTCTAAATTAAACGGGGTTGCGATTGCGGTAATCGTAAAAAATGAAGCACCCTATATTAAAGAGTGGGTCGAGTACTATAAAATTATGAGGAGCATGACCAAAACGATGTCTTTGATGATTCGATGAAAAGGTACCAAGCTGAGTTGGAGAAGGCGGTACAAAATGATGTACGGGAAGACGCATAGCTGTGTAATCAAAAAGGCCCGTCCGACGGTATTCGGACGGGCCTTTGGTACCGCTGGGGTAGGGGTGGAGCTGGATTAGGCCCATGATAGTATGTTAAATAAAGTGCTTGTAGACTAGTTTATATTAAAAATCCGGTAGTTTCTCGTAAGCGAGGCGCTTGATGACCGCTTCTTGGTCCGAGTACTTAGCTAAGAGGTTGGCTTGGGTGAGCAGTTCGAAGTCGTGGTAATCAAAGCCGGGGGCCACGGCGCAAGAGACCAGGCCAAAGGAAGCCGGATCGGCGACTTCGGAACCAAAGATCGTGCCGGCCGGGACCCGGAACTGGAGGACTTCGCCAGCAGCGACATCGCGGCCGAGCTTAATCACCTCGTAAAAGCCATTGGGGTAAAAGCAGTGGACCAAGATCGGCGCCCCGTCGTGGAAGTACCAGATCTCATCGTGCAAGAGGCGGTGGAGGTGGGAAGGCGAGCTACCGTCTAACAAGAAGTAGATCGAGGTGTATTCGTAGCGGCTAGCCAAGGACGTTTGGTCGTAAGTGGTTTTGGCGCTGTGGTACACCTGGCGGTACCACCCACCCTCGGGATGGGGCGTCAAGTTGAGCTGGGTGACGTAGTCGGTTTTGGTTGGCATCAAAATCCCTCCTTTAATTGGCAGGCAATCGTTAGGCTGATTGTAGCACAGACTAGTTGTCTTGTTCCCCTTCACACCGTTATCAAAATCGTAAAACATTTTCTAAACTACCGTGAATCGTTGGGCGAACACCCGCTAGATCGGTATAATGGATTTAACAATTGCAAGTGAAATGGGGGAAGCCATTATGGATCAAGTGAAGATATTAATCGTTGATGACGATAAAGAAATTGTTCAGCTATTAGAAATTTACGCCCGCAACGAAGGGTACGAACCAGTGACGGCCTACAACGGTAAGGACGCCATCACCAAGCTCAACACGATGCCAGACATCAGTTTGGTAATCCTGGATTTGATGATGCCGGAAATGAACGGGATGGACGTAATTCGCCAGGTGCGCAAGGACTCCTCGATTCCGATCCTGGTCCTGTCCGCCAAGACGGCCGACATGGATAAGATTCAGGGGCTGGTGACCGGGGCCGACGACTACGTTACCAAGCCCTTCAACCCGCTGGAAGTGATGGCGCGGGTCAAGTCCTTATTGCGGCGTAGCGAAAACCAGGTCACTAACGACAAGCCCGACGTCTTAAACGTGGGGCCGCTAGTGATTAACAAGGATTCCCACGAGGTTAAGACCTTAAAGGGGGACCAAATTCAGTTGACTGCGTTGGAATTTGGGATCCTCTACCTCTTGGCTAGCCACCCCAACCGGGTCTTTAGCGCCGACGACATCTTTGAACGGGTTTGGCAACAAGAATCGGTCGTCTCCGCCAAGACGGTCATGGTTCACGTTTCCCACCTGCGCGACAAGATTGAAGCCGCCACGGGGGGCGAAAAGGTGATTGAAACCGTGTGGGGCGTCGGATACAAGGTCGAAAACCATTAGTAAAGAGGAGTGCTCACCAACCTCCTCAGTCTGCGTTTGTGGTTTTTAGGTGTTACACAGAAAATGTGGAAAATAACCACAGGCCTAGTGTCTAAGTATGGACAAGGAGCGATGCGTGCCGCATCAACCCTTGCCCTAGCTTAGTCATACGGCCTGTCGAGGGGGTTATTTTCCACTCTTTTTAATGGGGGAAAAGGATGTTAAAGTTAACCGGGCGGGAGAAGAGTTCCCTGTTTTTTGAAGGCTTACTAACGATTATTTTACTGGGGTTGATCAATATCGCTTTGATTACGATCATTCAAACGATGATTCAAAGTAACCCCGGGGTCCAAAGCGGGATCTTCATCATCAAACAGTCGTTGGTGATTGGGCCCTTTCACGCCCAAATCTGGTCCTACCAGCGGATCGTGATGGCCTTGTTGGTGCTAATTGACATTGGGGTTTTGTGGTGGCGGCTCTTGCGGCGCTACCACCTCTACCAGCTGGATCACATCATTGGTGAACTTCATTACATCGCCCAGGGTCACCTGGAACACCGGATTCCCTTCCGTGTTAACGGTAACCAACAGCACGTGATTACCTCAGTTAACGCGCTGGTTGACACGATTACCCAGGCCATGCAAGAGGAACGGGCGTCGGAAAAGTCCAAGGACGAGTTGATCACCAACGTTTCCCACGACCTGCGGACCCCGCTGACCTCGATCATCGGCTACCTGGGCTTGATTGAAGACCACCAGTACCAGTCCGAAGAAGACATCGTCAAGTACTCCCACATCGCCTACGACAAGGCCAAGCAGATGAAGAACCTGGTTGAGGACCTGTTTGAATACACCAAGGTTCAACAGCACGGCGCCCCGGTTAATTTGATGACCGTCGACCTGGGTCAGTTGCTCGAGCAAGTCGGGGCCTCCTTTGAGCTGGAAGCTGATAAGAAGGGGATAGCGATCAACGTCTCTTGTGAGCCAACGCCCCTATCGATCACGGCCGACCCCGAAAAGCTGGGCCGCCTCTTTTCCAACTTAGTTGCCAACGCCCTGAAATACGGTCACGGCGCCAGCTACATCCACCTGACGGCCAAGCAGCTGGGCGAAAAGGTGGTCATCACGGTCGCCGATGACGGGGAGAAGATCCCCGCCGAATCAGTTAAGCACCTCTTTGAGCGCTTCTACCGGGTCGAGTCGTCGCGTAACAAGGCCACCGGGGGAACCGGGTTGGGACTGGCGATCGTTCAATCAATCGTGGAACTCCACCACGGCTCGGTAACCGCCCGCTCCGACGATCAGGAAACGGCCTTTGTGGTAACGTTGCCAGTTAAACAAGTACAGAAAGAAGTTAGGTAATGAATAAGCAAGTTAAACGATGGTTGTACCGCACCGGGGTCTTCTTGGCCAGTTTAACCATGACGGCCGGCAGCCTGACGGCGGTTCCAGCGGCGGTCCACGCTGATACCACGACCAGTTCGACTAGTTCCAGCTCATCCACGAATTCGACGACCGACTACACGGTTAACGCCAAGGCGGCAATCGCCATTGACGCCACGACCGGCCAGGTCCTCTACGCCAAAAATGCCAACACCAAGCTGGCGATCGCTTCGATCTCTAAGATCATTACGGTAGGGGTGATTGAACAAGAAATCAAGGCGGGAAAGCTATCTTGGAACACCAAGGTTAAGGTCACTAAAGAAGAGGCCAAGTTATCGGAGAACACCGAGTACTCCAATATCACCCTAACGGCGGGTAAGAGTTACACGGTCAAGGAGTTGACCGAAGCGGCGATGATCAAGTCGGCCGATGCCGCCGCCATCACCCTGTCGCGGGCGACCGGTGATTCCACGGCGAGCTTCGTCAAGAAGATGCAAGCCTTCGTCAAAAAGGCCGGGGTCACCGACGCCAAGCTGTACAACCAAGTCGGGTTGACCAACAGCCAAATGGGGAGCTACGGCCTCAAGGGGGTCGCCAAAAACGCCGAAAACGAAATGACGGCAACCGACGTGGCCAAGATCGCCCAGTACTTGATCAAGAACTACCCGAGCCTGTTAAACATCACCAAGTTGACTTCGACCACGATTGACGGCACCACCGTTACCACCATCAATAAGATGCTAGCCGGGCAAAGCGACGCCCCAACCCAGGTTAAGATCGACGGCTTAAAGACCGGGACTTCGGACAAGGCGGGCGCCTGCTTTGTTTCCACCGGGACCTACCAGGGGCACCGGATCATCACCGTGGTCCTCCACGCCACTGGTGGGGGTGATGAACGGTTCACCCAAACCGCCAACCTCTACCACTTAATCGCCAACGAATACACGGCCTACACGGTTCAACCAAGCGTGGCCGTAACGGTGCCGAACGGGAAGGTCACCACCACGACCTTGACCACTCAGGGCAAGATCACCCTCTGGAAGAAGGACGGCACCCTGCTGTCGCCGAGCCTAGCCATCAACAGCAAGGCCGCCGACAAGAACGGTAAGCTGACCGCCCCGGTTAAAAAGGGCCAGGTGGTCGGTGAGCTGACTTACGCCGGTTTGACCGGTTTGGATGGTAATAAGCTGACCGTCGACGTGGTACCAACCACCAACGTTGACAAGGCCAACGTCTTCGTGCGCATGGGCCGCTGGGTAAAGAGCCATATCTAAAGAAAAGAAGTGCGAACCAACCAGTTGCTCGATAACTAAACCAAATCCCACACCGGACCGATTAAATTATGATTGGCTGGTGTGGGATTTTTGTTCCCAGAAGCTCGGTCATTTATGGCCGAGTAGTTCACATGTACTGGGAGATTTTGTGTGTAACTATTACACAGGTAACGTGCTCCTAACCACGAGCCGTATGGCTAAGTACGGGCAAAGAACGGTGCTGGCGCACCAACCATTTGCCCTAGCTTAGCCATACGGCTCGTCGAGGAGGTTAGTCGCACTTCCGATATTTCCCGGGAAATTATCACCGAAGAAAAGAGATGGCTGCTCACGTCCGGTTAGATATGGTAAACTATTCTTTAGCCGGGTCAAAAACCCGTCCGAAAGAAAGCGAAATAGACAACTCATTATTTGTGGAGGAATTGCTTTGGCAAAAGCACATCAAATCAACCCGGAACGCGCCCGCTGGTTGGAGGTCCTGGGGGTTTCCATGCCCCTTTGTCTGTCCTACCTGCCGATCGGGATTGCGTGTGGGATCCTTTTGAACGCTGCGGGGATGAACTTCGTCTTAACCTTCTTGGTTTCGATCATGGTCTTCTCCGGGGGGGCCCAGTTTACCCTGGCGTCCCTGTTGGTCAGTGATGCGCCGATCACCTCGATTTTTATGACCCTCTTCTTCTTGGAATTGCGTTACGCCCTCTTGGGGTCGAGCCTTTCTCGCTACATGCGCAGTGAAAGCCAGAAGTTGGTCCTGATTTTTTCGGCCTCAATGAACGACGAAAACTACGCCATCAACTACCTGAAGTTTGTGACCGACAAGGACTGGTCGGCCAAAGACGCTCTCTTAGTTGAGTACTACTCCCTGGCTTCTTGGGCCTCCGGGAACCTACTCGGGGGTCTGATCGGGTCCGCCGTGCAAATCGACTTAGTGATCGTGGACTTCGCCTTGACGGCCCTCTTTATCTACATGATCGTGATGCAAGTGCGCCAGCGCTTGACCCTCTTCATTGGGATCCTGTCCGCTGGGCTGTCAATCTACTTCTTGACCCTGGTTAAGTCGACCTTGGGGATCATCTTGGCCACCGTTTTGGCTTCCTTTGTCGGCTTTATCATTGAAAACCGGGTGCGCCATTATTCCAAGGATCCGGATCACACCTGGATTTTGGGTAAGCTGTTTAGGCCGTCCGCGACCCGTAACACGGTGGAAGACCGCCAGCACATCAAAAAACAAGAAGAGGTGCAGGCAAAGGAAAAGGGCGCCACTAGTGACGTCCCGCTGGATTCAAAGGATGATGGTGAATAATGATGGGATGGATGAATTCAATTAACCTGGCGGAAGCACAGTCGTTGATTCCGAGCCACCACAACCTAACTTACCACCTGGTCGTGATCGTGATTTCGGCGATCGCCGCCTTTGTGCCGCGGTACTTCCCGATGCGGTTCTTCACCAACCGTAAGATTCCGGAGTGGTTTAACGAATGGATGAAGTATGTGCCGATCAGCCTCTTCACCGCCCTGGTCATCAAGGGGATCTTCATCACCTCCGATTACAGCCTGGTGCAAGACCACGTTAAGTTGCTGGGCAACCTAGCCATTTACGGCCACGCCAGTCAAATCGTGGCAGCCATTCTCGTGGCGATCACCGCCTACTTCACCCGCTCGATGGCGGCCTCCGTTCTGGTCGGCCTGGTGGGTGTCTGGGCGCTGGGCCTGTTTTTATAAAAGAACGAAATCAAAATAAGGGACTGAGAGAAGCTTTTTTCTCTCGGTCCCTTTTATTACAGCACCCGCGGGCAATTTCTTTGGCCGACCGCTCCAACGGTCAAGTCGTTGATTGCTTGCCCAAGACGGTGCTAGCGGACGTCTTGTGGCGCTTCAGGCATTTCTTTTAGGGGGGCTTTATTGATGACCACTGCTTACTTAATTCACGGCACCTCAACGCGCGATGACGACTGGTTTCCCTGGCTAGAGGAGGCCCTGGCCCCGGCCGTTAAACTCGAGCGGCTTTGGCTTCCCGACCCGTTTGCGCCGACGCAGGCGGCCTGGGACAGCGCCCTGGAGGATCAAATCAAACCAGCAGACGGACTGACCCTAGTGGCCCACAGTCTCGGGTGCGTAACGGCGCTGCGCTATTTAGCCCGCCACCCGGAAATCAGGGGTGCCAACCTGGTCTTGGTGGGCGCCTTCGTTGACCCGCTGCCGACTTACCCGAGCCTCGATGCTTACATGGCCGGCGAACTGGATTTAAAGGCCTTGCAACCGCAACTTCACCGGGCGACAGTGATTGTGGCTAAGGATGACTACGTGGCCCCCTACCAGCTGGGGGTAGCGGTGGCCAAGGGGCTAGGCGCTAAGTTGATCGTCCAAGACCGCGGCGGCCACTTCTTAACCAGCGACGGTTACGAACAATTCCCGTTAGTTTTAAAAGAAGTGGGCCGGGTGATGGGCTAGGGGACAGGACAAATCTGCAAATTTGCGTAAATCTAGTGGCTAGATAGTTGGTCCGCGCTTCTGTTTTGCACAAATCGAAATATTTGTCCTGTGTTAAAAAGGAAAGTGTGACCCAACCTGTCAAGTAGACCGTTGGACTAAGCTAGACCCGTGGTTAGGAGCGCATTATCTGTGTAATAATCAAAAAAAGACCGAGAGAAATTTTTCTCCCGGTGAAGTGAACCCCCGAGATTGGACAACAATCTCGGGGGTTCACTTCACGGTCGCACTTCTTTTATTTGATCATGTAATCCCGTGTCATCGGCAAGTTCTTACCCGACGCTCCCTTGGTGATCAGGTACTGGATGACGTCGATGTTGCCGGACTTAAAGGACGCCGCGCAGGCCTGCAGGTAAAGTTCCCACATCCGCACGAAGCGTTCGCCCATCATTTCGGTGACCTTAGCGGTTTGGGTCTGGAAGTTTTGGTTCCAAAGCTCCAGGGTCCGTTGGTAGTGGCGGCGCAGCATTTCCACGTCGTTGATTTGCAAGCCGGCGTCTTCGATGTGGCCGATGATTTCGGTCAAGCCCGGAATGTAGCCACCCGGGAAGATGTATTTGTTGACCCAGGCGTTAAAGGCGCCCCCTTGTTGGCGGGTAATCCCGTGGATCAGGGCGACCCCGTCGTCAACCAGGTAGTTGGCTACGTCCTTGAAGTAGAGACCGAGGTTTTCGGCACCGACGTGTTCAAACATTCCCACCGAGGTGATGTAATCCCACTGGCGATCGCCTAATTCACGGTAGTCGGTCAAGTGGACTTCCGCCACGTCGCTTAAGCCCTCGTCATCGATCTTCTTTTGCACCAGCTTAAATTGCTCTTCGGACAGGGTGACCCCGGTGACCTTGAGACCGTACTCGCGGGCCGCCGTCAGCATCAAGGTCCCCCAGCCACAGCCAATGTCCAAGAGGGTCTTGCCCGGTTGCGGGTGCAGTTTTTGCAAAATGTGGTGAACCTTGGCGATTTGAGCTTGTTCCAAGTCGTCTTGGTTGCCCTCTTCAAAGTAGGCACAGGAGTAAGTCATCGTCTTGTCTAGCCACAGGGCGTAGAAGTCGTTGCCGACGTCGTAGTGGCTTTGCACGTCGGACATGGAACTCTTCTCGCTGTGGTTTTGCTTAGGCATGAAGCGGCGCAGCTTGGAGTCGCGCATGAAGCTTTCGGCGCTTTGGTAGGCCGCGTTGATCAGGATCTCGATCACGTTGGCCGGACCCGAGAGCTCGATCTTTTTATCCATAAAGGCTTCCCCCAGGGCTAGTGAGGCGTTGCGCGTTACGTCAGCGACCGGGATCTTCTCGTTAAAGGTAATTGTAATTTCCGGATCCCCATCCCCGTAGGTTGCTGTGGAGTGATCCCAAAAAACCACTTTCACCGGGACGTTCTTAAAAGAGCGGCTCAGTAACGTTTTATAGAACGTCTTTTCTAACATCTGTCCATCATCCTTCTTTCACAATTATATTTGTTAATTATACACCCCGGGTGTCAAGTCATTGGTCAACCACCACTGACTAAAGTCAGTGGCTTGTGAGCCGAATATCATCACGGATTTCGAACCACAATTTGCGTAGATAG
>PPYF01613678.1_pt1 | contig 12665 bp, 17 predicted proteins | sample 1559871 | NCBI WGS metagenome assembly PPYF01 (sample SAMN08240021, study PRJNA423297) | Human gut metagenome, whole genome shotgun sequencing project. | reverse complement strand
CCGACGCCGCGGCGGCGGGTCACTTCACGCACGCACAGATCGCTGAGCTCACCTTCGACGCCGCGCAGGGTAACGCGCACGGCGCCCAGCAGGCGCTCGTTAAAGCGGGCGGCGTAGAGACGATGGTTTTCATCAAGGGTCAGCGTCGACAGATCCTGCGACGGCCAGATTTTCCCCAGATCAATGCGATCCTGATCGCTGAAGTGCTGTAAACGGATAATGGTCAGTTTCATGGGCGGCAAATCCAGTGCAAAACAGAGGCGCCAGTGTACCCAAAATTGCTGTCTGGCGGAGCGCTGTTTTTTGCGCGTACATCAGGGGATTCGTTTTCCTGGCGTTGTCAGGGTAGCGCAATCCGTCATGGATCGAAAAATAAGCAGAATTTTAACCTAATGTGCAGCGTTTTATTCCGCCTTATGTATCGTTATTTTATGCTGCAGGATGGACTTTTTTTTGTTTATCTTCACCAAAATACAGAATATTATCTTTGCTTAATCGACTGAAAAATAGAGGTTTTAATCTGTTTTTTAGTGAAAAACTGCGCTAAACCATTAAACTCAATGGTAAAAATGGCGTTGTTTAATAAAACAGCCGGCTTCCGACATCTATGAGGATGAAGGCATCCTGATGATCTCCCCCGGGGCGACCAATCCGGAGCTGACCCAGCGCGGATACCAGTACATCATGCGTACCGCCGGCCTCGACTCCTCGCAGGGGCCGACCGCGGCGAAATATATCGTCGAGAAAGTCAAACCGCAGCGTATCGCCATCATTCATGACAAGCAGCAGTACGGCGAAGGGCTGGCGCGTTCGGTGCAGGACAACCTGAAGAAAGCCGGGGCCAACATCGTCTTCTTCGATGGCATCACCGCGGGGGAAAAAGATTTCTCCGCCCTGCTGGCGCGCCTGAAGAAAGAGAACATCGACTTCGTCTACTACGGCGGCTACTACCCGGAAATGGGCCAGATGCTGCGCCAGGCGCGCTCCGTCGGGTTGAAAACCGTGTTTATGGGGCCGGAAGGGGTCGGCAACGCCTCGCTGTCCAATATCGCGGGCGCCTCGGCGGAAGGCATGCTGGTGACAATGCCAAAACGCTACGATCAGGACCCTGCCAACAGCGCCATCGTCAACGCGCTGAAAGCGGAGAAGAAAGATCCGAGCGGACCGTACGTCTGGATCACCTATGCCGCCGTTCAGTCGCTGGCGCAGGCGATGGACAGAACCGGCAGCCAGCAGCCGCTGGATTTAATCAAAGATTTGAAAGCGCACGGGGCGAAAACCGTGATTGGGCCGCTGACCTGGGATGAAAAAGGCGATCTGAAGGGATTTGAGTTTGGTGTCTTCCAGTGGCACGCCGACGGCTCTTCGAGCGCGGCGAAATAAGCGCTGAAGACGAGTTATCCCTCCGCCCGCGAACCGCGGGCGGTTTGAAAAAGGTTACCTTATGTCCGAGCAGTTTCTCTATTTTCTGCAGCAGATGTTTAACGGCGTCACGCTGGGCAGTACCTATGCGCTGATCGCCATCGGCTATACGATGGTGTACGGCATTATCGGCATGATCAACTTCGCCCACGGCGAGGTCTATATGATTGGCAGCTATGTCTCCTTCATGATCATCGCCGCGCTGATGATGATGGGCATTGACACTAGCTGGCTGCTGGTCGCCGCCGGATTCGTGGGCGCCATTGTGATTGCCAGCGCCTACGGCTGGAGCATTGAGCGCGTGGCCTATCGGCCGGTGCGTAACTCCAAGCGCCTGATTGCGCTGATCTCCGCCATCGGGATGTCTATCTTCCTGCAGAACTACGTCAGCCTGACCCAGGGCTCCCGCGACGTGGCGCTGCCGAGCTTGTTTAACGGCCAGTGGGTCGTCGGCCACAGCGACAGCTTCTCCGCGACGATCACCACCATGCAACTGGTGATCTGGGTGGTGACCTTTATCGCCATGCTGGCCCTGACGCTGTTTATTCGCTACTCGCGGATGGGGCGCGCCTGCCGCGCCTGCGCGGAAGATCTGAAAATGGCCAGTCTGCTCGGGATTAACACCGACCGCGTCATTGCCCTGACCTTTGTCATCGGCGCAGCGATGGCGGCGGTGGCCGGCGTGCTGCTGGGGCAGTTCTACGGCGTGATTAACCCCTACATCGGCTTTATGGCCGGGATGAAGGCGTTCACCGCCGCCGTGCTCGGCGGGATCGGCAGTATCCCTGGCGCGATGATCGGCGGCCTGATCCTGGGTATTGCCGAGGCGCTCTCTTCCGCCTATCTCAGCACCGAATATAAGGACGTCGTTTCCTTCGCGCTGCTGATTCTGGTGCTGTTAGTGATGCCGACCGGCATTCTGGGCCGCCCGGAGGTGGAAAAAGTATGAAACCGATGCAAATTGCAATGGCGCTGCTGTCTGCCGTGATGTTCTTCATTCTGGCGGGCGTCTTTATGGGCGTGCAGCTGGAGCTGAACGGCACCAAACTGGTGGTCGATACCGCCGCCGATATTCGCTGGCAGTGGATCTTCATCGGTACCGCGGTGGTCTTTTTCTTCCAGCTGCTGCGGCCGCTGTTCCAGAAAGCGGTTAAGAACGTCTCCGGGCCGAAGTTTATTATGCCGGCGATTGACGGGTCGACGGTGAAGCAGAAGCTGTTCCTGATCGCCCTGCTGGTGATTGCCGTGGCCTGGCCGTTTATGGTGTCGCGCGGCACGGTGGATATCGCCACCCTGACGATGATCTATATCATCCTCGGCCTCGGGTTGAACGTTGTGGTCGGCCTTTCCGGCCTGCTGGTGCTGGGCTACGGCGGGTTCTATGCCATCGGCGCGTATACCTTTGCGCTGCTGAACCACTATTACGGTCTAGGCTTCTGGACCTGTCTCCCGCTGGCCGGCCTGGTCTCCGCGGCGGCCGGTTTCCTGCTGGGCTTCCCGGTGTTGCGTTTGCGCGGCGACTACCTGGCGATTGTGACCTTAGGCTTCGGCGAGATCGTGCGCATTCTGCTGCTCAACAATACCGAGATCACCGGCGGGCCGAACGGCATCAGCCAGATCCCGAAACCGACCTTCTTTGGCCTCGAATTTAGCCGCAGCGCCCGCGAAGGCGGCTGGGATACCTTCAGCAACTTCTTCGGCGTCAAATACGATCCCTCCGACCGGGTGATTTTCCTCTACCTGGTGGCGTTGCTGCTGGTAGTGCTCAGCCTGTTCGTCATCAACCGCCTGCTGCGAATGCCGCTGGGCCGGGCGTGGGAAGCGCTGCGTGAAGATGAGATCGCCTGTCGTTCGCTGGGCCTGAGCCCGACGCGCATCAAGCTGACCGCCTTTACCATCAGCGCCGCGTTTGCTGGCTTCGCCGGCACGCTGTTCGCCGCGCGCCAGGGCTTCGTCAGCCCGGAATCCTTTACCTTCGCCGAGTCAGCCTTTGTGCTGGCGATCGTCGTGCTGGGCGGGATGGGCTCGCAGTTCGCGGTGATCCTCGCGGCTATTCTGCTGGTGGTCTCGCGCGAGTTGATGCGTGACTTCAACGAATACAGCATGTTAATGCTCGGCGGCCTGATGGTGCTGATGATGATCTGGCGTCCGCAGGGGCTTCTGCCAATGACGCGCGTGCAGTTGAAGCTGAAAAACGGTCAGGCGAAAGGAGAGCAGGCATGAGTCAGCCATTATTATCCGTTAGCGGCCTGATGATGCGTTTCGGCGGTCTGCTGGCCGTCAACAATGTGTCGCTGGAGCTCAGAGAGCGCGAGATCGTCTCGCTGATCGGCCCCAACGGCGCCGGGAAGACCACCGTCTTTAACTGCCTGACCGGTTTTTACAAGCCCACCGGCGGCACTATTCTGCTGCGCGACCAGCACCTGGAAGGGCTGCCGGGTCAGCAGATTGCGCGGATGGGCGTGGTGCGGACCTTCCAGCACGTGCGCCTGTTCCGCGAAATGACGGTGATTGAAAACCTGCTGGTGGCGCAGCATCAGCAGCTGAAAACCGGGCTCTTCTCCGGCCTGCTGAAAACGCCGGCCTTCCGTCGGGCGCAGAGCGAAGCGCTGGACAGGGCCGCCACCTGGCTGGAGCGCATCGGCCTGCTGGAGCATGCCAACCGTCAGGCCAGCAACCTGGCCTACGGCGACCAGCGTCGGCTGGAGATTGCCCGCTGCATGGTGACCCAGCCGGAAATTCTGATGCTCGATGAACCGGCGGCGGGGCTGAACCCGAAAGAGACCAAAGAGCTGGACGAGCTTATCGCCGAGCTGCGTAACCATCACAACACCACCATCCTGCTTATCGAACACGATATGAAGCTGGTGATGGGCATTTCCGATCGCATCTACGTCGTGAACCAGGGAACACCGCTGGCCAACGGGACGCCGGAAGAGATTCGTAATAACCCGGACGTGATCCGCGCATACCTTGGTGAGGCATAAGATGGAAAACGCGATGTTAACTTTTGACAACGTCAGCGCCCACTACGGCAAGATTCAGGCGCTGCACAACGTCAGCCTGCATATCAAACAGGGCGAGATCGTCACGCTTATCGGCGCCAACGGCGCGGGGAAAACCACCCTACTTGGTACGCTGTGCGGCGATCCGCGGGCTTCCAGCGGGCGCATTGTCTTTGACGGTAAGGATATTACCGACTGGCAAACCGCGAAGATCATGCGCGAGGCGGTGGCGATCGTTCCGGAAGGGCGGCGCGTCTTTTCGCATGACGATCTTCCTGGTTGAGCAGAACGCCAACCAGGCGCTGAAGCTGGCCGACCGCGGCTATGTGCTGGAGAACGGCCACGTGGTGCTGGAGGACACCGGCGACGCGCTGTTGGCCAACGAGGCGGTGCGCAGCGCCTATCTCGGCGGTTAATTCATCGCAACCCGGCGTCGTTCACTTCGCCGGTTTGTAGCCCGGGCGAGGCGCTTGCGCCGACCCCGGGAGCCGATCGCACGAATACATTTAAAAGAGCCTGTTGGCTCTTTTTTTGTACATGTATGTTGTACAATAAAAGAGTACAGCTTTGGAGGTTTTTATGAGAACGGTTAACTATAGCGAAGCCCGGCAAAATCTGGCCGATGTGCTGGAAAGCGCAGTGACAGGTGTACCTGTGACCATTACCCGTCGTGGGCATAAATCTGCAGTCATCATTAGTGCAGAAGAGTTTGAACGCTACCAGGCGGCCAGAATGGATGATGAGTTCGCGGCTATCATGGCGGTTCATGGTGATGAGATCAGGGAGCTTGCGGATAAATGACGCTGCAGATTATCTCAGCGGAAGAGATAATACAGTTTCACGACAGGCTGCTCCGCGTCACGCCTGGCGTTGCCGGTATGCCCGATCCGGGGCGTGCCGAAGCGATAATGTATAGGGTGCTAAACAAAATTGAATATGAAGGTGTGACAGACGTGTGGCGACTCGCTGCGATGCATCTGCTGGCGATTTCTCGCGGTCATATATTTAATGATGGTAATAAGCGTACGGCACTGTTTATCACCCTGCTTTTTTTAAAGCGAAATGGAATTATATTGCCAGCGAATCCAGACTTCGTCGGCATGACCGTCGAGGCAGCAGCAGGGCAACTTACCCTGGAACAGATTGTCGCGCGTTTGCGTGGATGACGGTTAACTCGTTGCAACCCGGCGGCTTCGCCGGTTTGTAGCCCGGGCGAGGCGCTTGCGCCGACCCCGGGAGCCGATCGCGCAAATATTATCCGTGTCTCAGCTCCCACTTTACTTCCCCCGTCCTTTCATCGGCTTGTCATCTCTCTGACCCGTTACTATCTTTTTTTTGTAATAAAAAAGTTATTTTTCTGTAATTCGAACATGTCATGTTACCCCGCGAGCATAAAACGCGTGAAATCGCGCATCCGGCACAACAAGAGAGATAACCGATGATATCGTTACGACATACAGCTTTAGGACTGGCGCTGAGCCTGGCTTTTGCCGGTCAGGCCCTGGCGGTTACCACCATCCCGTTCTGGCACTCAATGGAAGGCGAGCTGGGTAAAGAAGTGGATTCTCTGGCGCAACGCTTTAACGCGGCCAATCCTGATTACAAAATCGTTCCGGTATACAAAGGCAACTACGAGCAGAGCCTGAGCGCCGGTATCGCCGACCGCGAAGCTGAAAGCCGCCGGGATGAAGTGCGGCTACGCCAGCGGCTGGCAGGGCTGGATCCAGATTGAAAACTTCAGCGCCTGGCACGGTCTGCCGGTGGCCACGAAGAATAACGGCTTCGACGGTACCGACGCGGTTCTTGAGTTCAACAAGCCGGAGCAGGTGAAGCATATCGCGCTGCTCGAAGAGATGAACAAGAAGGGCGATTTCAGCTACTTCGGGCGTAAAGACGAGTCTACCGAAAAGTTCTATAACGGCGACTGCGCCATTACCACTGCCTCGTCCGGCTCGCTGGCCGATATCCGCCAGTACGCCAAATTTAACTACGGCGTCGGCATGATGCCTTACGATGCCGACGTGAAAGGCGCGCCGCAGAACGCCATCATCGGCGGGGCCAGCCTGTGGGTGATGCAGGGCAAAGACAAAGAGACCTACACCGGCGTGGCGAAGTTCCTCGACTTCCTGACCAAACCGGAAAACGCCGCCGAGTGGCACCAGAAAACCGGCTACCTGCCGATCACTACCGCGGCCCAAGCGACCAAATCGTAATCTGTAACTTGCCCGGTGGCGCTGCGCTTACCGGGCCTACGATGTGCCCTATGTAGGCCGGGTAAGGCGTAGCCGCCACCCGGCATTGTTCAGGAACCCAATCTCAATGTCATCATCCCGTCCGGTATTCCGCTCGCGCTGGCTGCCCTATGTGCTGGTCGCGCCGCAGCTGATTATCACGTTGATTTTCTTTATCTGGCCCGCAGGCGAAGCGCTGTGGTACTCGCTGCAGAGCGTCGATCCCTTTGGCCTTTCCAGCCAGTTCGTCGGCCTGGATAACTTCGTTGCGCTGTTCCACGATCCGTACTACCTGGACTCGTTCTGGACCACCATAAAATTCAGCGCCCTGGTGACCGTCAGCGGCCTGCTCATTTCACTGTTTTTCGCCGCGCTGGTCGACTATGTGGTGCGCGGCAGCCGCTTTTATCAAACGCTGATGCTGCTGCCGTACGCCGTGGCCCCCGCCGTCGCGGCGGTGCTGTGGATCTTCCTCTTTAACCCCGGGCGCGGGCTGATCACCCATTTCCTCGGCGAGCTGGGCTATGACTGGAACCATGCGCAGAACAGCGGCCAGGCGATGTTTCTGGTGGTCTTCGCCTCGGTGTGGAAGCAGATAAGCTACAACTTCCTGTTCTTCTTCGCCGCGCTGCAGTCGATTCCGCGTTCGCTGGTTGAGGCCGCCGCCATCGACGGCGCCGGACCGATTCGTCGCTTCTTTAAGCTGGCGCTGCCGCTGATTGCGCCGGTGAGTTTCTTCCTGCTGGTGGTCAACCTGGTTTATGCCTTCTTCGACACCTTCCCGGTGATCGATGCCGCCACCGCTGGCGGCCCGGTGCAGGCGACCACCACTCTGATCTACAAAATCTATCGCGAAGGTTTCGCCGGGCTCGATCTATCCGCTTCCGCCGCGCAGTCGGTGGTGCCATCTGCTGGAGAACATGAAGACCATTTGGGTGAACGGCGTCGGCGTCAACAGCGCGCCGTTCTGGCTGATGATGCTCAACAGCTTCATCATGGCGTTCGCCATTACGGTCGGCAAAATCGTGGTGTCGATGCTTTCGGCGTTCGCTATCGTCTGGTTCCGCTTTCCGCTGCGTAACCTGTTCTTCTGGATGATCTTTATCACCCTGATGCTGCCGGTCGAGGTGCGTATTTTCCCGACGGTGGAGGTGATCGCCAACCTCAACATGCTCGACAGCTATGCCGGGTTAACGCTGCCGTTGATGGCTTCGGCCACCGCTACCTTCCTGTTCCGCCAGTTCTTTATGACCCTGCCGGACGAGCTGATTGAAGCGGCGCGTATCGATGGCGCTTCGCCGATGCGCTTCTTTCGCGACATCGTGCTGCCGTTGTCGAAAACCAACCTCGCCGCGCTGTTCGTCATCACCTTTATCTACGGCTGGAACCAGTATCTGTGGCCGTTGCTGATTATTCAGGATGTGAATCTTGGCACCGCCGTCGCCGGTATTAAAGGCATGATCGCCAGATCGCGGCATCGCGATGGTGTTCCAGAACTATGCCCTTTATCCGCATATGAGCGTGGAAGAGAACATGGCGTGGGGGCTGAAGATTCGCGGCATGGGTAAGGGATTGATCGCCGAGCGGGTGCAGGAGGCGGCGCGCATTCTTGAGCTGGATGGTCTGCTCAAGCGCCGCCCGCGTGAACTGTCCGGCGGCCAGCGCCAGCGCGTGGCGATGGGCCGCGCCATCGTGCGTGACCCGGCGGTATTCCTCTTCGACGAACCGTTGTCAAACCTCGACGCCAAGCTGCGCGTGCAGATGCGTCTGGAATTGCAGCAGCTGCATCGCCGCCTGAAAACCACCTCGCTGTACGTCACCCATGACCAGGTGGAGGCGATGACCCTCGCCCAGCGGGTGATGGTGATGAACAAAGGCGTTGCCGAGCAGATCGGCACCCCGGTGGAAGTGTATGAGAAGCCAGCCAGCCGCTTTGTGGCGAGCTTTATCGGCAGCCCGGCCATGAACCTGCTGGAAGGGCGCATCAGCGATGACGGCGGTCGCTTTGAGCTGGCGGGCGGCATGCAGCTGCCGACGAATCATGAGCACCGGCGCCACGCTGGGCGTAAAATGACGCTCGGTATCCGTCCGGAGCATTTTATCTTAAGCTCGCAGGCGCAAGGTGGTATTCCGCTGCTGATGGACACCCTGGAAATTTTAGGTGCCGATAACCTCGCTCACGGGCGCTGGGGCGAACAGAAGCTGGTGGTCAGACTGCCGCACCAGCAGCGCCCGGCGGCAGGCAGCACGCTATGGCTGCATCTGCCTTTGGAACATCTGCACCTCTTTGATGGTGAAACAGGACAACGCGCATGAGTAACTGGCCTTATCCCCGCATCGTCGCCCATCGCGGCGGCGGTAAACTGGCGCCGGAGAACACCCTGGCGGCTATCGACGTCGGCGCCCGCTACGGGCACACGATGATTGAATTTGACGCCAAGCTGTCGAAGGACGGGCAGATCTTTCTGCTGCATGACGATAATCTCGAACGCACCAGCAATGGCTGGGGCGTGGCGGGAGAGCTGGCGTGGGACGATCTGCTGAAGGTCGATGCCGGTAGCTGGTTCAGCCGTGAATTTAAGGGCGAGCCGCTGCCGTTGCTCTCCCAGGTGGCGGAGCGCTGCCGTCGTCACGGCATGATGGCGAATATCGAAATTAAGCCGACCACCGGGCTGGGGCCGCAGACCGGCAGAGTGGTGGCGCTGGCCGCGCGCGATCTATGGCAAGGCATGACCGCGCCGCTGCTCTCCTCTTTTGAAATCGACGCCCTGGAGGCGGCGCAGGAAGCCGCGCCCGAGCTGCCGCGCGGGCTGCTGCTGGATGAGTGGCGCGATGACTGGCGCGAATTGACCACCCGGTTGGGCTGCGTGTCGATTCACCTCAATCACAAACTGCTGGATGCGGCGCGGGTGGCGAGCCTGAAACAGGCCGGCCTGCACATTCTGGTGTACACGGTCAATAAACCCCAGCGCGCCGCCGAACTGCTGTGCTGGGGCGTAGACTGCATCTGCACCGATGCCATTGATGTCGTCGGGCCGAATTTCCAGCCTTAAGACGGATTTGCGGCGGACGACCTTTACGGATTAGTCTGCCGCAGCATTCCACCGTTGTTATTTGGCCGCACCTGCTGCGGCGCATTCAGATTGCCGCCCTGGGCCGCGCGCTGCTGATTAGTCTGCAGCTGGTTTTGCAAATGCTGCTGCTGCGAGCGGGTCTGATTGTTTAGATCCTGCTTTAGCATGCTCTGCTGCTGCTGTTGCTGGATCTTCATCTCATTTTGCATGCGCTGCTGGCTGGGGACCACGTAACCCGGCTGGTTAGGGTTGTTATTAATATTGATCGGCTGGGCTAATACGCCAAGCGGCATCAGCGCCGCCAGAAACAGAATCGCTTTCATGGTTTTCTCCTCCCGTGCGTGGGATCACTTAAGTGTACCTCGAATCTGCCATAACAATGATTTTTTAGGAGTTATCAACCAGGCTTAAGCGGGGAATGAAACCTACCTTTCAGGAGTAAGACAATGATAAAAACAACAATATGGCGTCAGGTGGTCATCGCTGCGTTGCTGGCGGGGGGCAGCTTTACCGTCGCCGCCAATCCGCCACCGCCGCCGCCGGTCTCTTATGGCGTAGAGGAAGATGTGTTCCACCCGGTACGCGCCCGGCAGGGGATGGTGGCCTCGGTGGACGCGCTGGCGACCCGCGTCGGCGTGGATATCCTGCGCCAGGGCGGTAACGCTGTCGATGCGGCGGTAGCGGTAGGCTACGCGCTGGCGGTCACCCATCCGCAGGCCGGGAATATTGGCGGCGGCGGTTTTATGATGCTGCGGACTAAAGACGGCAAGACCACGGCGATCGATTTCCGCGAAATGGCGCCAGAGCAGGCCACCCGCGACATGTTCCTTGACGACCAGGGCAACCCGGACAGTAAAAAATCACTGACTTCGCATCTGGCCTCCGGCACGCCAGGCAGCGTCGCCGGTTTCTCCCTCGCGCTGGAAAAGTATGGCACCATGCCGTTGAACAGTGGAGCGTACGCCGGTTAGCGGCGAGTATCGCGGGTATGAGGTTTACTCTATGCCGCCGCCGTCCTCCGGCGGGATCCATATCGTGCAGATCCTCAATATCCTCGAAAACTTCGATATGCAGAAATATGGTTTTGGCAGCGCCGACGCCATGCAGGTGATGGCGGAGGCAGAGAAACACGCCTACGCCGACCGCTCTGAATATCTCGGCGACCCTGACTTCGTCAACGTGCCGTGGCAGGCGCTGACCAGCAAGGCTTACGCCAAAGCGATCGCCGCCGAGATTGATGTCAACAAGGCGAAGCCTTCCAGCCAGATCCGTCCGGGCAAGCTGGCGCCCTATGAAAGCAACCAGACCACCCACTTCTCGGTGGTCGATAAAGACGGCAATGCGGTGGCGGTGACCTATACGCTGAATACCACCTTCGGTACCGGCATTGTGGCCGGTGATTCCGGCATTCTGCTCAATAACCAGATGGATGATTTCTCGGCGAAGCCCGGCGTGCCTAACGTCTATGGTCTGGTGGGCGGCGACGCCAATGCGGTGGAGCCGAAAAAACGCCCGCTGTCGTCAATGTCGCCGACCATTGTGGTGAAAGATGGCAAAACCTGGCTGGTGACCGGCAGCCCGGGCGGCAGTAGGATCATCACCACCGTACTGCAGATGGTGGTCAACGAACGCAGGCCGGGTAAGGCGAAGCCGCCACCCGGCAACACGCTACTTCATTCTCGCCATATAATACGCATCCACATACTCACCGTTGCGCAGCGCGTAACGCCTGCCGGTGCCTTCGATCTCAAAGCCGTACTTCTTATACACCGCAATCGCCGGGGCATTATCGGCGAACACCGTCAGCTCAATACGCTCGACGCGCAGCCAGTTGTCGCACATATCAATCATGGTACGCATCAGCGCGCTGGCGACGCCGCGGTTGTGCCAGCGCGAATCCACGCTGACACCAAAATCGGCGACGTGGCTACGGCGGGGACGTTGGACGACGGCAATGCTTAAATGGCCGACGACTTGCTCATCGATACAGGCCACCAGTTGCTTCACGCCGGGCGTATCGGTTAGCCGCTCCCGCCACATATGTTCGGATGGATGAGGGACCTGTAGCGTGTTGTGATACACCTCCGGCTGGGCGTGAATTTGACGAATCGCGTCAATATCTTTCGGTTCAGCATGGCGTATCTTCAGCGCGACCGCTAAAAACGCCGCCTTTCTTGATCGCCAGCGCGCGATAGGCGAGGGTACCCTCCAGATGGCCGTGCTCCTCGATGGTGATGCTGTCGCCATGACACTGCCCCTGCACCTTGCCGTCAATTATTAGCTCCCGGCAGCTGACGTTGCCCTCCACCTGGCCTTCACGCATTACCTTAATCAAATGCTCTTTGGCCTCAATGTTGCCGGTGACCTGACCGTGGATATAGACATGGCCGCTGGCGACTATATTGCCGACGAAATGCACCCCGCTGGCGATGACCGTAGTCTCGTGTTTTTTGCTGGCGACCGCTTCGGGTTCTGGGTTAATTGCCGGAGGCGTGGCTGCTTCTGATATCTGAGGTTCCGTTTTATTTTTCTTAATAAACATCGCGTTAATCTTGTTCCGTTGGCTATGGAGGAGGAAAGCGATAAGCGCGCAGGCGGCCGCCAGGCGCGCCAGCGCGCTTGCATCGACAGACCAGGCGATCAGCGCGAGAAGCCAGAAAAAAAGGGCGCCGTTTATGGCGAGATACTGTTTGTCCATCAGCAGCGGCTGGCTACTCCGTTAGTCATCAGCAACCTCCTGGTTTGCTCTCCACTTATCCGCAGTTTTGCCATGGCGATCAAGGTTTTTTGCCGAAAACTGCTGATTTAATCACTTATTAATCAATAAGTTATTGATAATTACATATGAGTGATACTCGAACTATTTTCCTAACGAATCTTCACTGCAAGCGAACAGAGAGGATGAAGTGAGGGACCGGCTTGCGCTATGGTTG
>PPYF01526073.1_pt1 | contig 12665 bp, 9 predicted proteins | sample 1559871 | NCBI WGS metagenome assembly PPYF01 (sample SAMN08240021, study PRJNA423297) | Human gut metagenome, whole genome shotgun sequencing project. | reverse complement strand
ACATAGTAGATAAAGAAAAAATATAAAACCTATAAAATACAAATATGAAATTACTCAAATTATTATTCGTTGTTCTGTTATTCTCTTGCAATGACGATTCAGCAGAGACTCCGGAAACAGGAGAACCAAAACAAATTGTCGTAACAATAAATCCTGATGCTACAGATATAGTAGAAGATGTCGCCGGTACTTACAATCTCGAAAAGAATAAAGAATACTGTGTTCGGGAAGATGGCAAGTATAAGATATTTTTAGCCAAAGATTATTATACGGATGAAAAAGGTAAGAAACAGGAAATTCTTTTCTACTCCATTTTTGACGTAGCAAAGCAAGCACACATCTACTTTACCGAAAAAATAGACGTAGCCAAAAGACTTGAAAGGGATTGGGAATATTATGATAAAAAAAACACTCCAGCAAACACTGATAAGAAACTAGTTTGTACTTCTCGGATAAAAGAAGAATAAATGCGTCATCACGTATATTTTTAGCAGATGCTAGACAAGTACTAAAAACATTATAAAGTAAAAACCGCAACTACTTACTGATGAAGTAATTGCGGTTTTCTAATGTGACCCCGGTGCGATTCAAACGCACGACCTTCAGAACCGGAATCTGACGCTCTATTCACTAAGCTACGGAGCCATTCTTTTCAAATGCGATGGCAAAAGTATAAAAAAACTTCTCATTTTCCTAATGTTTCTTCTTTTTTTATACTTCTTATGTCACTTCCCCTCATCCGAACTCTGTTATTTTGAAACGCTTTAGAGCATTTACTTTATCAATTTGACAATCTTTTAGAGAATATCCGTTACATATATCAATTTTATTCCTATCTTTGCCGACAATTAACATTCAACAAACCTATGAGTTACTTGATAAAACCTAAGAACTATAACCCACTACTCGACCTCAAACAGACCGAGCTGGGAATCAAGCAAATAAAAGAGTTCTTCCAGTTAAACTTATCATCCGAATTGCGTCTCCGACGTGTGACTGCCCCCCTGTTTGTGTTGAAAGGAATGGGTATCAATGATGACTTGAATGGAATAGAACGCCCTGTTTCTTTCCCTATCAAAGACCTGGGCGACGCACAAGCAGAAGTGGTTCATTCATTGGCTAAATGGAAAAGACTGACATTAGCTGATTATTGTATCGAACCCGGATATGGCATTTATACGGATATGAACGCCATCCGCTCAGACGAAGAACTGGGTAATCTCCACTCCCTCTACGTAGACCAATGGGACTGGGAACGTGTCATCACCAATGAAGACAGAAACGTAAACTTCCTGAAGGAAATCGTAAACCGCATCTATGCGGCCATGATCCGCACGGAATATATGGTATATGAAATGTACCCCCAAATCAAGCCATGCTTGCCACAAAAGCTACATTTTATTCACTCGGAAGAGCTACGCCAGCTTTATCCCGACCTGGAACCTAAATGTCGCGAACATGCTATCTGCAAAAAATATGGAGCCGTGTTTATTATAGGTATCGGTTGCAAACTAAGCGATGGCAAGAAACATGACGGACGCGCACCGGACTACGATGACTATACAACCAAAGGTCTGAACGACCTGCCCGGACTGAACGGTGACCTTTTACTATGGGACGATGTATTGCAACGCTCCATCGAACTATCGTCTATGGGTATCCGTGTAGACAAAGAAGCCCTGCAACGCCAGGTGAAAGAAGAGAATGAAGAAAAGAGACTGGAACTTTATTTCCACAAGCGACTGATGAACGACACCCTCCCCTTATCCATTGGTGGTGGTATCGGACAATCCCGCCTGTGTATGTTCTACCTTCGCAAAGCCCATATCGGAGAAATACAAGCCAGCATCTGGCCCGAAGATATGCGCAAAGAATGTGAGGAACTTGAAATACACCTTATATAATTACCATGAACGTACAGATTGAAGAAAGCTGGAAAGCACATTTAGAACCCGAATTTGACAAAGACTACTTTCGCACACTGACCGATTTCGTCAAAAGCGAATATAGCCAGTATCAGATATTCCCGCCGGGAAAACTGATATTCAATGCTTTCAATCTTTGCCCTTTCGACAAAGTGAAAGTTGTAATCATCGGACAAGATCCTTACCATGGACCGGGACAAGCACACGGTCTCTGTTTTTCTGTGAACGACGGAGTCCCCTTCCCCCCTTCATTGGTGAACATCTTCAAAGAAATCAAAGCAGATATAGGTACTGATGCCCCTACAACAGGAAACCTGACACGCTGGGCGGAACAAGGAGTATTATTACTTAACGCCACCTTGACCGTACGCGCCCATCAAGCAGGCTCACACCAAAACCGTGGTTGGGAAGCATTCACCGACGCTGCCATCCGCGCTTTAGCAGAAGAAAAAGAAAACCTGGTATTTATCCTGTGGGGATCATACGCTCAAAAGAAAGGAGCCTTTATCGACCGCAACAAGCACCTGGTACTTACCTCTGCCCATCCATCCCCCCTTTCCGCCTATAACGGCTTCTTTGGAAACAAACATTTCAGCCGGGCAAACGATTATCTGAAAGCACACGGAGAAACGGAAATCGCTTGGTAATTGGAGAAGTTGAGAATGGAGAGTTGAGAGTTGAGAATAAAGAGTAAAGAATAAAGAGTAAAAAAATGGCTGCACTATTCGTCGAATGATAGCGCAGCCATTTTTCTTTTTCTATATTGTAGCAAAACAATTATATGTCCGAATTTTCCACTCTCAACTCTCCACTCTCAACTTCTCCTAGTACCACTGAATATTACTTTGTGTCTGACTCCTCTGCTCATACTTCAAGTCTTGCAGAATACTTGCATTCGCACGAATCGTAACATTGTAGTATTTCCAGCGTCCGAAAGGCGAAAGACTGGCAGACAGATTGAAACAGTGCAAGTCACGAGAGATAGTGCAGGAAGTCTGCGTAATCTCCTTTGCCTGGAAGTCATAACCCGAGTTGAAAGACAACGACCAGTTATTGGAAATCTTCACATTTCCGTTCGCGTTGATATTATGCGTATACGTATAAGGATATCTCATAGAGTAGCGGTTGATAGGTTTCGTCCTGTCTTCGCGAATATTGAACGAATAACTAAGACTCAATGACCATGGCATCTTGAACACTTGATAACCGTCTGCGTCAGCAGCAGCCTTTTCGACTTTTTTGGTTACAGTACCATCTTCTCCGTCAGTTCCTTCCGAATCGTCATCTTCGCTGTCTCCTTTCTTCTTATCCTTTCCCTGCTCGGCATCCTCTTTCGGACCGAACCATTTCTTCCATGTATCATTATTAAAGGTATAATTGAAAGAAGAGCCATAGCCCTGGAAACGTCCGAAACGTCCGTACGACCATTCAGTACGGTTACCGGTCACTACATTACCATTCTTATCGAACGTATAAGCATACGTAGCGAACGATGCATTCATATTGAAAGTATAATTCTTAGTCAGCTTCAAGCGTAGATTCATACTCAAGTCACTCCACGGACGCTCCTTGGCAGCCATATTATAGGACATATTTGCACTCAAATCATCAATAAGGCTGACCTTCTTGACTGTATCTTTTTTTGCATCGTAATATTTCATTTCCAAGTTATTGGCTATCGAGAAGCTGACTGTTCCCGAGCCTTCACGAGAAGGTACACCATAAGGCTGCCCGGTGAAAGGAGAATAATATTGCGTATTGCCGTTATAATCGGTATATTCTTCCCAGTACTTGCCGAATCCCGGAGCACCACTCAAACTCACCTGCGGTGTGAATACGTGACGAATCTGTATTTCCTTCTTCTTCGCAAAAATCGGTTTATACATACCATACAATTTCGTACTCAGAGCCAAACTAGCCGAGTAATTAGATACACGATAAAAGCCGTTGAGAGAATCGCCCGGCAATGATTCCAGCCTGTGAGTATCTTCGTTGTAATGTTGATTGATTTTACGGGTATACCAACGTTCCGTATAATTGACAGAAGGATTAACCTGCAAATATTTGAACAGCGTAAAAGTAGCGCTGATAGGAATATTATGATTCATCGCATTCTCCCATTCGCTCAATCCGGCTTTGAACAATCGGTCATCTTTCGTACGGATACTGTTCGTCAGACGTCCGGTATAGCCAACGGAAATCTTTTCATACCAGCGTTCGGCTCCTGCCGCTTTCTTACGCTTGAACGGGAACAGACGACTCAATGTGATATTAAGGTCGGGCAGTGTCACCGCAATCGAAGAGTCACGCATTGTCTGGGCGATATTGGTCGTTCCGGACAGCGTCAGACCGATATCGGGGAAACTGCGCGAGTAACTGATACTTGATGTTTTGGTATTCTGAGTCAACAACTGGGAATTATAAAGGTTGTTGATATTAGAACGCTCGTAACTACTGGTTGAGAAGTTCACACTGGCAGAGAAAGTCGTGTTCGGACTGGCTTTGGCATCCTGGCGGTGATTCCACACTATCTTGAAGTCCTTGGCAACCGTATAGTCCGGCATACCTTTATCACCCGTCTTGGTGACCTGATAGTCCGCTTGCAGCGTACCGGAGTATTTATAGCGTTTATTATAGTTTGTCAAGCCGGAAAGTCTCCATGAGCCTTTCGTAAAAATATCCGCTGTCAACTTCAAGTCCATAATATCACTGATAGCGAAATAATATCCTCCGTTGGCCAGACCGAAACCACGGCTGGAGTCGTCCATATAGGTAGGCATGATAAAACCGGAAGAATAGCTGCTGGAGAACGGGAAGAAGAAGAACGGAACAGCCAACGGCAAGGGAACATCTTCCACCACCAGATAAGCGGGGCCTGTTACCACATTCTTTTTGGGACGCACTTTCGCACGTGTCAATTGCATATAGAAGTGAGGATGATCGTGATGGTCGCAGGTAGTATAACGTCCATGCTCCATAAAGATTTCATCATTCGCGCCTTTCTTAGCCTTACTACCGGTCACATATCCTTCTCCTTGCTGGGTGACGATGTCCGTGATTCCCGCTTTCTTGGTTTTGAAGTTATAACGGATAGTTTCCGTATCATAAGAGGTATCTCCTTCCTTAAATACCGGTTTACCTTTTTCCACTCCGGTGGAGTCTTTGATACCGTAAGCATGAACAGTACTGCTGTCCAGATTCATCGAAATAACCTCGGCAGCCAGTTCGATATTCTGATAATTGACCTTTCCGCTACCATAAAGCGTAGCAGCTCCGCCCAAAGTAAATACGGTGGAGTCGTTAGATTCATATACAACCGGTGCATCGAGCGGTTGTTTCTTCTGAACGGGTGCGATGGAATCGATGCGTACCGTAACCGTATCTGCTTTCAATGAGTCATTCCCTTGCAGGGAGTCCTTCTGTGCAGTATTGGACGTTATCATTCCTCGTCTTCGACGTTGAGACACAGCCTCATCGGGAAGCATCAGTAAGACAATCAGCAGTATAAATGATATAAGTATTTTTGCTTTCAATGGCGCCATTAACTAATAGTTTACGCTTGAAGTGGCAAAAGTACACAAACTTCACCAATTATGAGTTAGAATCTTCGTTATTTAATTATTTTTTAGTGCTATAAAAAGAGAGAGCACCATCTGTCAAAGCGGCTTAGACCTTCTTCACCATATTTTGCAATACTTTTCCGTGCTTTTTCCACTGTCTTCTCTTCGTCCAGACGGGTTTTAGAAAAGAATTTATCGGCAAAACAAATCAGTTGCTCTTCCATAGTGACAGGTAACATCTCACGATGAGGAATGGGAAGTTGCTGGTCGATAATATCTTGTAAGGAAAGTCCTGCTCCCGTATGGCGTTCGCAGACCAGCGCGTGTTGCGGAAAGCCTTCCGCCCGCAAGATTTCAGCGCCCAAATATCCGTGGGCAATATAAGGATTCTCTCCAAAGCACTGAATAGCCGGGGCATCCGTCTGAAAAATACCAATATCATGCAAGAGGGCAGCTTCTTTCACAAAGCTCCGGTTTAAACGTAGTTCGTGATGTGCATCCAGTATTTTCATAGCTTTTCCAGCCACCGAAAGACTGTGTATTACTAAAATCTGCCGCTGCTCTGTATTTTCCGGATAATACTTGTCAATGATTTCGTATGGATTCATGTGCTTGTTTTTTGCTCTCTTGATGAGAAATTAATATTTTTGTGCAATATTACTAAAAATTACCGACATGAGAAATAGAACTTCCATCATTCTTTGTTTTCTATTTGTCGCGCTCTTTCCCGAGTGCGTCAGCGGCAAAGTTGCCACAGGTGCCGAACGCTTCGAACAATACCTGCCGTTTATCCAGGGAAAACGTGTCGGAATGGTTGTAAACCACACCTCTGTCGTCGGGGCGGGGCAGACTCACTTGCTCGATACTCTGCTGAAACAAAACGTCAACATAGTCAAAGTATTTGCCCCCGAACATGGATTCCGGGGAAATGCGGATGCAGGAGAGACTGTGAAAGACGGAAAAGATTCGCGCACCGGAATCTCCATCGTTTCCCTTTACGGCAACAACAAAAAGCCGACTGCCGCCCAACTAAAAGATATCGACGTTATCTTATTTGATATTCAGGATGTGGGAGCGCGCTTTTATACTTATATCAGCACTATGTACTATGTGATGGAAGCCTGCGCAGAAAATAATAAAGAGATGATTGTACTAGACCGTCCCAATCCATGTGATTACATAGAAGGACCGATACTCAAACCGGCTTATCGAAGTTTTGTCGGTATGCTCCCTATCCCGGTGCTTCACGGATGCACCATCGGCGAACTGGCACAAATGATAAACGGGGAAGGATGGATTGCCAACAAGAAAAATCCTTGTCCACTAAGGGTAATCCCAATGACGGGATGGAAACATGGAGAACCTTATTCACTTCCCATAAAGCCCTCTCCTAATCTACCGAATGACCAGTCCATCCGTCTGTACGCCTCGCTTTGCCCTTTCGAAGCAACCCGCGTCAGCGTGGGACGGGGAACTACATTTCCTTTCCAAGTACTGGGGGCACCCAACAAGAAATATGGAGATTTTACTTTTACTCCCCGCTCTCTCCCCGGTTTTGACAAAAATCCGATGCACAAGAATGTAGCTTGCTATGGAGAAGACCTTCGGAACGCGGACGACGTGAACGGATTTACGCTTCGCTACTTCCTGCATTTCTACCGTTTGTCCGGTGAAGGCGCAGCCTTCTTCTCCCGTGCCCGGTGGTTTGATTTGCTTTTGGGTACGGATAGTGTACGTAAAGCTATCCTTAGAGGAGATTCGGAAGAGACTATCCGGAATAGCTGGCAAAAGGAATTACAGGCTTATAAGGAGAATAGAAAGAAATATCTTCTCTATGAGTAAAAAACAACTATCATACTCTCATCCATTATCATAAATCACTTATTACTAAAACAATAAGTATGAGAGATACCTGTTATTTTCGGTATCTCTCATACTTAGACCATCAAAAATGGGGTATTTCTCATACTTGACTACTTCATCTCCTCTTCCGAACTCTCATCTTTTTTCCGTTCACCATCAACTAGCAATACACTTTTTGCATTAAGCGGAGATATTACAGGCCGTTTTAACTGACTTTCCAGTTGCTTGCGAGCAACTTTTGCTACATTTCCACCATCTTTTGCCACTTCGGCATTCTCGGCGAAACCGGATGGGTTTCTCTCTTTGGATAAATCCGTAGTAGCCGTTTCGGCAAGCATATTAAGGATTAGTTCAGTGTTCGTCATATTGTCACGAAGACTTTCTTTCTTCAATCCTTTAAATTGCTTATATTCTTTCGCAGACTTTTCAGCCCATGTCTGATAAATAATATCCGTTAATGCAGCAAACTGAACACCCTCTTGCATTCCATTCCTTTTCCATTCATCAGTGAGTTCCTTTCGGACTTCAATTGATTTCAATCGTTGATTAATCCAATTGTCCGAGTAACCCAAAGATTTATATTCCATCATTGCCCGATTAATAGTCAGTTCGGGATTCTGCATTTCATCCAAACGTTCTTTGGCAACTTGTGCCATCCACATTTTAAACGGTTCGGCTTTTGGCGAAGGAATTGACTGGATAAGACGAAAAAGTTGTTGGGTGGTAGCCACATCTGTCTTATACAGTTTACCGTCGGAAGAGGGTAATTTCAGTTGTCCGATTTCTTCGGACAACTGACTTCCCTCTGTTTTCAATTTCTTTTTTAAATCCCCCCAATACTTGCGCGGGCGGTCACTGTCTGTTAATACTTCGATCACATCAACAATAGAAAAATACCACTCTTCCTTTTGGTCATCCCAAACAGCACGGATCTTTTTATCTTCAAATACTTTTATAGCATCTTTTTTAGTCATAGCACTATATATGATGTAAATAATTACTAAATAACAATTTCTATTCCACTTCCAAAGGAACAACGTGATAATACGTACCGTACGTCTTCCGCTTGGATTTCACCCCAAGCCGTTGCAAGATACGTCCGAAATAAGAAGCCTGCCTGGCGGAGAATGTCATTTTACTCGCTTTCTGAATCCGTCGCAGAATGTCGATAGCCAGCAACCATTCGCCATCCTCCTCTTCTTCCGCCCCACGATAATAAACCATAAACAGTTGTTCGATGGCAGGTGATTGTTCAAACTCACGATTGTTTTCCGTCATGATAGCCTCTTCTTCGGAGTCAAACCAATAACGTTCGTTATGATAAAGCAACTCCAGCGCCTGTGCATACAGTTGTTCATAATCAATAGGACGCGACACATCTATAACTCCCGTCATATAGATACCGATGAAACGTCGGCTACCGGAAGTATCCGTCAACAAATCCCGATGATTGCTCGTGGCAATGAACGAAGCATACCGGCGAAGCTCTTCCACCGCCGAAGCATTCGGACGACGCGTATTCACTACCGGCTTTTGCAGAATATGTTTCAGAAAAGCCTGCTGAGTAGGACTAATCTGATCGAATTCATCCATATTAATAAGCAGAAAGCGATTCAGATACAACTCCGCATCCCGCTTCCGGCTGAAATCAATACTGTCCGTATAATAAGCCTGTAAAGCAGGCGGAAGAAGCATTCTGCAAAAAGTTGATTTCCGGTATGCCTGCGGGCCAATCAGCAAAGGCGAAGTACTGTTTGCATGCTTCTTATCCATCCCCCTCCAATGGGCGATCATGCTTAGAAACCATCGCCGGAACAACGGCGCCCAATGCGGATTATCACAGGGAACGCGGTTCGCCAGTTCCAAAATCCGGTCTTTACCGTCCCAGCGGGGCAAGTGATACAAAAACTCCTCTACAGGCTGATAGACAGGCACATGATCGGAATCCAGATAACGGATAACATCCCTGTCCCACATTTTCACCCCTTCATACATGGCATTCATCGTGATACTTGCCAACACCCGCTTGTCTACCGGACGAAAATAGAAATTGAAACTATTCCGTTCGCGATATTCCACTTCCGTAGTCAACGTATTATATCGGAATTCATAGCGACGCTTCATAAATTCGTCCATCTGCATGGCGAAAAGTTGCTCGGTCGTCAGACTGCTCTTCTTGCCGAACCCTTTGGCGGTACGATACACGCTTTTCACAGTTTCGCGAATCAACAAGTCGTCCGAAGGGAGCCTGTAGTGCGCCTTCGTCCACCGCACGGTATCTTCTTCGGGGATACCCGCCCGAAAACAATGTCCTGCCAGACACACCAGCAACGGTTGCATATCTTCTTCTCCCCGATATCCGTCCAATTCTTCGAGTGCCCGGTTGAATGCAGCGGAGAAAAGCACCGACAACGCTTCATAATTCTCATATCCGGGCGCCATTCGCTGCAAAGGCGAATCGGTTTCCCGCGTTCGTTTGATAAAAGTCGTTTCAGACGGAAGGCTGACAGGTTGCTTCATATAAATGGGCATCGCTTCCGGATTGAAATAAAGTTCGGGATCGTATGTCAGCCGGCAATATTGTTCGAGTGACGGCTCTTTCAGTTCAATATCAAAAGGCAGTTGCGGCTGATAATATTTCACAGCCGTTTGATAGGCATGCGCATGGAAAAACTCCGCCTGCTCGCGCGAAGCCGGCAAGTGGTCGTCCGGATAGGTGAACCGCACCCATATCTTTACTGATTTGCCGGAAGAGCCGGTGAAGGCGAGGAATGTTTGCGGAAGTTCTCTGACCATTTCCTTTATCTCGTCGGCTTCCGTCCTTCCCGAAAGATTATTGACTTCCATCATCACTACGCCATTATATTCGTTCAAGGTCATCACCCCTTCTTTACGGACAAAAGCTGCCGCAGGCAGCACTTTAGGAACTTTACGCACCTCTTCAATCGAATTTCCCGGAAGAGTATATCTCAACGCTTCCCTCATTTTTGAGACGGGCTGCGCCTTGACTTCCGTTTTCATCAGCTCCAAAAGGAGCTTCATTTTCAACGTCCGTAAGGTATTTACCTTGCCATCGTCTCTGAGCAATGTTATTTTCATCTTTTTTTATTATTATTTCCAATAAGAGGAAAGCTGCACTACAGCCATACAAAGATACGACAAGCACCTCGTCCAAACAAATTTTCCCGTCTTTATTTGCCACGCCATGCGGCTTTATTTTACAGAAATAATACTTACTAAATTTGCAAATAAAGGCAGGATAATGTATCTTTGCAGGCAGTAAGACTCCAGCCCGCATACGTGTGCCGTACAGCCCACGAATGCGGGCTGTACAGTTTACATCCGCGGGCTGTACAGCCCACAAATGCGTGCCCAAGAAAAGCAGCTGATTCGAGCAGGTTACCCAGGCATCAAATGTAGGTTATCTTGCTGCAAAACAATAATTAGAATGCCTTTTGAAAGGCATTACAGCCATATTAACCAATAAATAAAAAGACATGTACGCAAAGTATGATTTTCGTAAAAAACCGTCTTCGAAAGAAGACGAAGACGAACAGCCACTGTACCCCCGCATCGTATCGAACGGGACCATCGACTTTCAACACATTGTAAAAGAGATCGCCCAAGCTTCCAGTTTTACACCGGCAGATATCGAGGGAGTCCAACTGGCTATTGAAAATAAAATATCCGAATATTTAGTCAATGGGTATCATGTTCAGTTGGGTGACCTTGGCTATTTTTCCGCCAAGTTGAAAGCACGTCCGGTAATGGATGCCAAAGAGATACATGCGCAGTCTATCTATTTCGATAATGTAAATTTTCGTCCATCGTCTTCTTTCCGAAAAAAGGTTCGCGGATTTGTGGAAAAAGCGAAGTCGGGATTTGCACATTCCGCCGAAGTTCCGGTGGAAGAACGTCGGCGCAGGCTGGAGAAATTTCTGGATGAAAGACCGATGATACGACGCAAGGAATATACGCAACTGACGGGGCTACTGAAGAATAAAGCGCTGAATGAATTGAACGGCTGGGTGAAAGAAGGAGTGCTAGACACCATTGGAAGCGGCAGTCACAAAATTTATGTGCGGGTTAATGCCATGAAAGATTAAACAGCAAAAACAGTGGAATAAGAATGATAGATACCCATATTTCATGAAGAAAATATGATAGATACAAAATTTCAGAAACATCTATCATACTTATTCATCAGATAATAACTATATTAGCAAAAAGAATGAGAGTTATGATAGTTATTTTCTACTCTAAGAGCAATCAGTTAATAACAAAATAATGAAAGATAAAACACAAAAAAGCTTCAGGGGAATAGCCTGGACATTACTTCTTGTTTTCTGTTATACATTTGGTAATCAAGCTTTTGCATTGGCTTTAGAGCACGAACAAACAGTAAAAATTTATAAAGTAACAGATGTCCCCAATCCGCGTAATGAAAGCTCTTCCAATTGGGTTAGTAATCCGAATCAGATTTTGGATGAAAGTTATGTGTGGGAAATAAATAATATGTTGTCACAGTTAGAAGATTCATTGAGTATTGAAGTGGCGGTTGTTGCGCTCTCTTCTATCGGAGAAGATATTCCGGCAGAGTTTGCCCACAAGCTTTTTGAACATTGGGGCATCGGAAAGAAAGCGGACGACAACGGATTACTGGTTCTTTTAGTGCTCGATCAACGTAAAGTCACTTTCGCAACCGGATACGGTTTGGAAGGAGTACTTCCCGATGCTTTATGCTTTCGCATTCAACAGAATGAAATGGTTCCGTGGTTTAGAAAAGATGACTTTGATAGAGGAATGACAGAGGGAGTCCGGGCTATAACATTGGTGCTTTATGGAAGCGACTATGAACCAGTTCCTCAAGGCACTTCTGATAATTACTGGAAAGGTGCCGGCAATACGTTGTGGAATTTTCTGGCAAATCAGCCGCTCATGCTTTGGATATTTTTGATACTGGTAAATGTTCTCACTTATCGTATGAAGGTAAACAAAGCTCGTCCCAAAGACAGTTCAGCATTAGCAGCAATTGATGTCCTGACACATTACAGCCCACTTGGATGTCTTGTGTTGTTTTTTCCGGTCTGGCCTGCACTTATTGCGGCATCCTTATGGTATAAGCGCTGCCAAAAACAACGTATTATTTTGCAGAGTAAAACCTGCGATTCTTGCAAAGCGGTAGCTTTACAACTTTTACCCAATGAGCTTGCAACCCCTTTATTATCTGCTTCCGAACAAATGGAACACAAACTAGGTTCTGCCATCCACCGTATTTATCAATGTACTTCCTGCGGCTGGATATTGCGGTATAAAT
>PPYF01099852.1_pt1 | contig 12665 bp, 16 predicted proteins | sample 1559871 | NCBI WGS metagenome assembly PPYF01 (sample SAMN08240021, study PRJNA423297) | Human gut metagenome, whole genome shotgun sequencing project. | reverse complement strand
AGACAGAAACATTAAGACTTGCTAAGAAAGCTGGATGTAAGACAATGAACGGTCTTGGAATGATGTTATTCCAGGGAGATGCTGCTTTCCACTTATGGACAGGAAAACATATGCTAATCGATCATATGAAAGAAGTATTGTTTGTTAATTTAAGATATGATGTTTTATTAAAAAATACTGAAAATCAGTAAAGAATATAATCTGTGCATAGATTTTTAAGAATTTATGTACAGATTCTTTGCATTTCTATAGTTTCGTCTTGCCAATATCAAAAACGTATTATAAAATAAATAAGATAATATTAAAAAAGATATATAAAAAAGGAAGATAAATTATGTTTCAGAAATTCTATCCATCCGAAGATATCAGAAGTACCTATGATATTGATTTCGAACGATATTACCAAGAAGGATACCGGGGAGTGATCTTCGATGTCGACAATACGTTAGTACCACACAATGCACCTGCGGATGAACGTGCAAAGAAATTGTTTAAAAGACTGGATGCGATCGGTATGCAGTACTGCTTTACAAGCAATAACAAAGAACCAAGAGTCAAAGCTTTCTGCGAAGCGGTTGGTGGAAAGCATTATGTATACAAAGCCAATAAGCCATCTGTGAAAGGCTATGAGACAGCAATGAAACTAATGGGAACGAATAAGAAGAATACATTCTTTGTAGGAGATCAGTTGTTTACCGATGTTTATGGAGCAAACAGAACAGGATTACATAGCATCTTAGTCACACCAATGAATCCAAAAGAAGAGATTCAGATCGTGTTAAAACGTTATCTTGAGAAGATTGTACTGTGGCAGTACCGTAAGAAAAAACATTAATTATATTTCATTTCAAAATAAAAAACACGAGTCAGATAAAATAAATACTGACTCGTGTTTTAATTTTAATTCTTATATTTTTTTATTTCTATCTGGATCTTAGATGAAATCCTGACGTTCTAATGCAACTAAGATGTCACGACCTTCTTTTACACCTTCAATGATACGACGTGTCTGAGCACTGTCACCGATGTTAAGAACTTCAACACCTTCATAGATGAAGTGGTTGTATAATTCCTGAAGAGAAGGAGTTGCAGACTGCATTCCAAGACATACAAATCCATAATCAAAGTCTAATTCAAGATCTTTATAGTCATGTTTTACAATAAAGCTATGTTCTTTTACTTCTAATAAAGAAGCGTTTGGATACTGAGTTACTTTATTTTTATTCATGAATTCAATAGAACCAGTCTTTGTGATAAAGTCAAGGTTTTCACCAAAGTGAGCTTTCTGCTCAACGATTGTTACATCAGCTTTTCTAGGAACAAAGAATTCAACAACGTCAAGTCCTACGTTACCACCACCGATAACAACAACTTTCTTTCCTGTTAAATCTTCAGGATAAGAATCTACATGATCTACAAGATCAAAAATTGTAGATACGTTTCCAGCTTCTAAGTTTTCCTTTAATCCAGGAATATTTGGAAGAAGTGGAACAGATCCTGTAGCATTTACAACGATATCTGGTTTGAAACCTTCAATGAATTCAATAGAAGCTTCTGTATTCTTGCAGATAAACAGATTTTTAAGTTTCATTGCACGACGTTCTAAATACTGTGGGAAATATCCAAGACGCTGTTTGTTTGGCATCTTTCCTACACGGCGGGCAAGTCCTCCAAGTTCTCCTGATTTCTCGATAAGAACTGTAGAACAGCCAACTTCAGCAGCTGTACATGCAGCTTCAAGACCAGCAGTACCACCACCAACAACGACAACGTTGCAAGGTTTCTTTAATTTCTTATTTTTGTATAAGGAACCTGAAACAAGTGCAGGGTTAATGCTGCATCGAATAGGTTCATCACCTAAAGTTGCTGTACATCCATTATTACAAGAAATACAACGATTGATATCATCTGTGTTACCAAACTGAACTTTGTTTACCCATTCAGGATCAGCAATCAGTCCACGTCCGATAGCGATCAGATCGGCTTCCTCATCTTCAAGAATACGATTTGCAACTTCTGGTTCACGGATATTACCGCTTGTCTGGCAAGGTTTACCAGTTTTTTCTTTAATGGCTTTTGACATATAAGATTTCCATCCATCTGGAAGGTAATCTGCGTCATACTGGTACTGAATAGAACATGTAAGTCCAGCAGAAACATCAAATACGTCAACATAATCTTTGAAATATTCAACAATCTCTAATGTATCATCTAATGTGTTACCACCTTCAGCAAGTTCATCAGCACTGATTCCTAAGAAGATAGGAATATTTTCACCAATTGTCTCACGAACAGCTTTTAATACTAATGTAGTGAAACGTGCACGATTCTCTTTAGAACCGCCGAATTCATCAGTACGATCATTTGTTGTTGGAGATAAGAACTGGTTTAATAAATAACCATGTCCGGCCTGAATCTCAATAGCATCAAATCCTGCTGTAACTGCACGTTTTGCTGCTTCGGCAAATTTGTTAACGATTGTATAAATCTCATCGGTTGTTAATGCTCTTGGAATATCTCCACCAACTCTTGATGGGATATCAGATGCAGATACTGGCTGGATGTTTGTCATCTTACCATTCGCTGCAGATCCAGCATGGTTTAACAAAATGCTGACTTTAGACCCACAGTCATGAATGCTTTCGCATAATCTGTAAAGACCAGGAATGTAATTGTCATGGTCAATACGAAGCTGATAAGCACCGCTTGCACCCTGTGGTGAATAAACGCTTGCTGCTTCAATAGTGATCAGACCAGTTCCGCCTTTTGCACGCTGTTTATAATAATCAATGATTCTCTCATTTACTTCTCCGGTATGCTCAGCAAAATTTGTTCCAATGGGAGTCATGACAATACGATTTCTTAATGTCATAGATTTTACTGTGTACGGTTCAAATAATTTACGGAAATTCTTTGCTGCCATAATTATGATCCTCCAATATGTTTAATAGTTTTCTAAGAATAATTATAGCAAAGTGAATATATAAATGCAATGAAGAATGTGGTATACTATCTATAAATAAATTTTATGGATTGGGAGATCATAGATTATGAATTTGAATCATTTATACTATTTTCGGGCATTAGCAAAGGAAGAACACTATACGAGAACTGCTGATATGCTGTCAATTACACAGCCAAGTTTAAGTCATGCAATTTCATGTCTTGAGGGTGAATTAGGGGTAAAATTATTCGAAAAACAGGGAAGAAATGCAAAATTAACAAAATATGGAGCTTTATTTTTAAGATATGTAGAACAATCTCTTGATATGCTGGATGAAGGAAAAAGAGTTTTAACAGAAACTTCAGGAATCAGCGGCGGATTTATCGATATGGGGTATATTTTTACACTGGGAAGTCATTTTATTCCAAATTTGATCAAAAGCTATCTTGAAGAAAAAGGAGAAAATCATATCAGATTTTCTTTTGGACAGGGAACAACGAAAAAAATCGTAGAAGAATTAAAGGATGGGAAGTACGATCTTGCATTTTCTTCCTATATAGAAGGAGAAGATGAATTGGAGTTTATTCCGGTAGGACAGGAAGATTTGGTTCTTATTATGCCAAAAGATCATCCGTTGACAGAGAAAAAAGAGATTGATCTTATGGATACTGTTGATTACGATTATGTATATTTTACAAGAAACAGTGGATTAAGACCGGTGATCGACAGTTGTTTTTCAAAGATTAAGAGACAGCCAACGATTGCATATGAAGGTGAAGAAGATTCTTCAGTAGCAGGTCTTGTCGCAGCAGGATTTGGAATTGCGATCGTACCAAAAATTCCGTTGCTTGATACGATGGATGTCTGTATCCGTCCAATTGTATCGCCAGAAATTGAACGATATATTTATCTTGTATTAAAGAAAGATAAATATCTGACACCAGTTGTAAAGGATTTTATTTCATTTATTACAGAACAAAGTGAATTTGCTTAAATTATAGATGCAATGAATTGAAAAAAGATAGAAATGTATGATATACTATTTAAGGTCATACTTTGTATTTATGAAAAGATGGAATATTTAGGATAGAAAAGGAAAGAACAAGAAGATGAGTCAGTTAGAAGAGATTAGAGAGAGACTGGATCTGTGTGATAAGAAGATTGTCTCTGTATTAGAAGAGAGAATGGATATCATCAAAGAGATCATGGTCTACAAGAAACAGAATGGATTACCAATCCTTCAGCCGGAACAGGAAAAGAGACAGCGCAAGATGCTGCTCACTCATGTGGATGAGAATACATATAAGGATGAGATTCTTGATATCTTTACATATATTGTAGAGAACAGCAGAAGAATTCAGGCAAAGACATTGTTTACACATAATATCTTGCTGATCGGATTTATGGGAGCAGGTAAGAGTACTGTTTCTACATATTTGAGTAAGATTCTTGCTTCCCCACAGGTTGAGATGGATGAAGAGATCGTTAAGAAGGAAGGAATGTCTATTAATAAGATTTTTGAGGAATATGGAGAAACATATTTCAGAAACTGTGAGACTAACCTTTTGATCGAACTTCAGAAGAAGAACAACCAGATCATTTCCTGTGGTGGAGGGGTCGCACTTCGTGATGAGAACGTCGCAGAGATGAAGAAGAATGGAAAGGTTGTTTTATTAACAGCATCACCAGAAGTAATCTTAGAGCGTGTTAAGGACAGCGATGACAGACCATTATTGCGTGGTAATAAGAATACAGAATTCATTTCTAATATGATGGAACAGCGTCGTCCAAAGTATGAAGCAGCTGCAGATGTTGTAGTAAATACAGATTATAAGACAGTAGAAGAGATTGCTGAAGAGATCGTCGTAAAGCTAACAAGAGGCGATAACTAAAAAACATATATATTATTTTCAAGATCAGATGATCAGATGGAGGAAGAAGCAATGCATGGATTTACTCAGTACACACCAACAAGGATTATTTTTGGTAAAGCGACTCAGAAACAGGCAGGAGAGCTTGCTAAGAGATTTGGAGCAACCAAAGTATTTGTTGTATATGGTGGAGGAAGTGTTGTAAGAAGCGGATTGTTAGATCAGGTTACAGCATCATTACAGGAAGCTGGGCTTGATTATATGACGATCGGAGGAGTAAAACCGAATCCGAGACTGTCATTTGCAAGAGAGGCAGTAAAGAAATCCATTGAGTTTGGAACAGATTTTGTATTGGCAGTCGGAGGTGGAAGTGTCATTGATACTTCAAAGGCTGTTGCACATGGAACTGCCAATCCAGAGACAGATATCTGGGAATTCTGGTCTAAGAAGCAGACGGTTACGAAGTCCCTTCCAGTCGGAGTTGTACTTACACTGGCGGCAGCCGGAAGTGAGACAAGTGATTCAGCGGTTCTTACGAATGAGGATACAAAGATCAAACGAGGACTTTCTACAGATTTTAATCGTCCGGCATTTGCGATCATGAATCCTGAGCTTACATACACATTACCAAAATATCAGGTTGGATGTGGGGTTGTAGACATTATGATGCATACACTGGATCGTTATTTTACTCAGACAGAGAATAATGAATTGACAGATGAGATCGCAGAAGGATTACTTCGTACCGTGATCAGGAATGGTGCTGTTGCGATCAAAGACTCTCATGATTACAATGCGATGAGTGAGATCATGTGGGCAGGAAGCCTTTCACATAACGGAATCACAGGTCTTGGAGCTGAGAAAGATTTTGCAGTTCATCAGTTAGGACATGAGTTAAGTGCGAAGTTTGACATTGCACATGGAGCAAGTTTATCTACTGTGTGGGGCGCTTGGGCAGCTTATGTATATGATGCGAAACCAGCAAGATTTGCCCAGTATGCAAGAAGAGTCTGGAATGTTGAAGAAGCAGACGATGTGAAAGCAGCTCAGGAAGGAATCAAGAAAACAGTCGCATATTTTGCATCACTTGATATGCCGACAAGTTTCAGCAAAGCAACAGAGATCGGCTTAAAAACAGACGAAGAAGTGAAGAAAATGGCGCATGGATGTTCTTATGAAGGAACCAGAACGATTGGATCATTTAAGGTCTGTGATGAGAATGATATATACGAAATCTATAAATTAGCAAATAAATAGTTGATTCAACTATAGATTTAAGATAAAATAAGAAAAGATATAATTTAAGGAGGACAATTATAATATGGTTACAGCAGGAGATTTTAAGAATGGATTAACAATTCAGTTCGAGAATAACATCTACCAGATCATCGAATTCCAGCATGTAAAACCTGGAAAAGGAGCAGCGTTCGTACGTTGTAAATTAAAAAATATCAAGAACGGTGGAGTTGTTGAAAAAACATTCCGTCCAACAGAGAAATTTGAAAACGCTCATATCGAACGTAAAGAGATGCAGTATCTGTACAATGATGGAGAATTATTCTACTTCATGGACAACGAAACATTTGATCAGATCGCATTAGGACCAGATGTTATCGGAGATTCTTTAAAATTCGTAAAAGAGAATGAGAACGTTACAATCGTTTCCCACGCAGGAAATGCATTCCAGGTTGAACCACCTATTTCTGTAGAATTACTTGTTACAGAATGTGAACCAGGAGAAAAAGGAAACACAGCACAGGGTGCTACAAAACCATGTATCGTTGAAACAGGTGCGCAGGTAATGGTACCATTATTCGTTAACGAAGGTGATACGTTAAAGATCGATACAAGAACTGGAGAATATTCTTCAAGAGTATAATCTTGTTATGAAAGATAAGAATCGAGGAATTTTATGCATCATACTGTCATCTTGTTCTTTTGCCCTAATGGCAATGTTTTTAAAGATGGCTGGGGATCTTCCATCGATTGAGAAGAGTTTTTTCCGTAATTTAGTTGCATCAGTCATCGCATTTGTGATGCTTATTCGCAGTAAGGAAAAGATTCAGATTCAGAAAAGAAATTTGCATTGGTTTATTCTAAGGTCCCTTTTTGGGACCTTAGGTATTTTCTGCAACTTTTATGCGGTAGATCACCTGATGCTTTCAGATGCTTCCAGTCTGAATAAGTTATCGCCATTTTTTGTTATCGTATTTTCTTATTTAGTACTGAAAGAGAAGATTACACCGACACAGTGTGCCTGCGTTATTGCAGCATTTGTCGGAAGCTTATTTATTGTGAAACCAAGTTTTGCGACTGGAGTAACACCAGCAGCGGTTATTGGTTTTGCCGGAGGAATGTGTGCAGGTTTTGCATACACCTGTGTAAGAAAACTAGGACTTCGAGGAGAGAAAGGTCCAATGATCGTATTTTTCTTCTCAACATTTTCCATGCTTGCATGTGTTCCATATCTGATCGTTGATTTTCATCCAATCTCTACACAGCAGATGATCTTCCTGTTATTGACAGGACTTGCGGCAGCAGGTGGACAGTTCGGTATCACAGCAGCTTATACTTATGCACCAGCAAGAGAGATTTCTGTTTATGATTACACACAGATCATGTTTTCGGCAGTTCTTGGATTTTTGTTCTTTGGACAGCTTCCAGATTTGTTGAGCTTTATCGGATATTGTGTGATCGTTGCAGCAGGAGTGATTATGTTTTTTTATAACAAGAGACGTGGAGGAAATTAGATGAAATTCATATCATGGAATGTCAATGGAATCAGAGCATGTGTGAAGAAAGGATTTTTAGACTTTTTCAATGAGGCAGATGCTGATATTTTCTGTATTCAGGAAAGTAAGATGCAGGAAGGACAGCTTGATCTTGAGCTGCCAGGATACCATCAGTACTGGAATTATGCAGTGAAGAAGGGATATTCAGGAACAGGTATTTTTACAAAAGAAGAACCAATGAACGTTTTTTATGGCCTTGGGATCGAAGAACATGATCAGGAAGGGCGTGTGATAACACTGGAGTTTGAAGATTATTACTTTATTACAGTGTATACACCAAATTCACAAAGTGAGTTGGCAAGGCTTTCTTATCGTATGAAGTGGGAAGAGGATTTTCTTGCTTATCTGAAGAAGTTAGAGGAGACAAAGCCTGTGATCTTTTGTGGGGATCTTAAAGAATCACAACCATCACTGACACAAGAAGCCAAGCCGAAAAAGAAACCAATTATAATCTGTGGAGACTTTAACGTTGCAGCGACCGAACTAGATTTAAAGAATCCGAAAAATAATGTCAAAAATGCCGGATTTACACCGGAAGAACGTGAAAAGTTCAAGACATTACTTGACTCTGGATTCACAGATTCTTATCGATATTTACACCCAGATACAGAGAAGTATTCATGGTGGAGCTATCGATTTAAGGCAAGAGAAAGGAATGCCGGATGGCGTATCGATTATTTCTTAACATCAGATTCTATCAAAGATAAGATCAAAGATGCGGAGATCTTAACCGATGTCATGGGTTCCGATCACTGCCCAATTGAGTTAGATATAGACATTTAATCCTTCAGGAAAACGTCTAATATAAATTCTGTATTATTATCCCTGCTATATTCAATGGAGCTGATAATGCTTTTTAGATAAGTATTTTTAATATCAGCATCAAGTGTTGGATCTAGCAGGGATTTTAATGCATCTGATAAGAGCATTATTTTCTCTTCATACTCATCTTTTGTCGGAACAGAGTCCTCTAGATGATCCATTTGCTTTTTTATGGACTCAATGCGTTCTTTGTTAATAAGCTTTCGTCTGGTAAATTCATCATCGGTCAAGATTCCGTTTTCCCAGGCATCAAACAGCTTTGGCAGTTTCTTTTCTTGCTTTATTAATTCTTTTTGCAAAGCTTCTAATTGACTAAGGATGTTGTTTTCATCAACAACTGGGAGATTGTCTATCTTCATTTCGAAATCATCAATATACAGTTCCAGAGCATGAGCAACTGCATCCATGACATCTTTTAACACAGCGGATTTCACATTGCATATCTGTGAAGATTTATGCAGGATGCGAGGTGGAGTGTTAGGACGTTTATTATATCCATGATAGATCATAGTTTTTTTGCATTTTGCACAGATTAATATACCGGCAAACGGATTCATCAGCTTTAAATTTGCTTTTGTTTTGTCTGAATGGAAATGAGAGGCAGCAGCATGGAATGTGATTTCATCTATAATTGCCTCATGCTTTCCATCGTAAAGCATGTACTGATTCGTGTGATTAGATCGTGGGCGACTTTTTACCAGTTTGCCATCTACCATTGTTTTTACCTGCATTCGATCATTCCAGCGGACTTTGCCGGTATATGTAGGGTTTGTGAGAATGGTTTTTATAGAAGAAACAGACCATTCTGGATCACCGGAGTAAGTAGGTACACCGATAGTATTAAGTCTCTTGCAAATCTTGCCAGGAGTTAAATGTTCCTTTACAGTCCATTCGAAGATATTCTTAACGATCGGAGCTTCTTCTTGGTTTGGAACAAGTGTTCTTCCTGTTTTTGTTTTTAGAATATCATACCCATATGGACGATAGGAACCCATATAATTTCCTTCAATGACCGCCTGCAATTTTCCACGCATCATTCTTTTACGGATCATTTTATATTCTCTGCGAGACATAAAAAGCTCAAATTCCATATACTCTTCATCATCTGGGCTCCGAACAATATCGTATGTTTTGGTTGGAGTGACGACCAGAATACCATTATTATTATTGGAATATCGTAAACAGTCCATGATTGTTTGTGCATCTCCCTGATTTCCACGAGATAATCTGGTAACTTCTACAACTAAAATTCCTTTCCACATACCGGCATAACAGTCATTGATCATACTTTGGATTTCTTTTCTGGCGGAAATAGTTTCTCCAGAAACAAGTTCACGATAGATTTTACCGATTGGAAGCCCAAGTTTTACTGCTAATTCTGTTAAGATTCTTTCATGCCTTGCTAAAGTTTCACCTTCTCCCAGTTTCTCCGCCTCGGCATCTGCACGGCTTTTTCTTAAGTAAATGCAGAATTGATCTGATTTTTTTAGTTTTCCTAACTGATTTCCTATGTTCATATACCATCGTTCCTTTCCATATTTTGATTATTTGGGTACAAAAAATACACTTCTTGCAAAGTGTAGGCTAAAAATGGTATACTTTAACTGTCGGGGAAAAGTACACATCTAGCCAATAGATGCAAGTAGTTTTCTTTTTATTCCGCCTGGTTGCAGCCGGGCGGCTTTTTAATGTAAAAAAATTAGTTTTTATTAATGAGATTATTAAACTCGATAATCCATTTTTGGCGATCTGTAAAGTAAAAATTGTATTCCTCGCCTGAATTAGTACAAATAATAATTGTTTTACTTATTCCTTGGCGACCATCTTTGATTTCTTTTATATCAGAAATTGGAATCTCAAAATCATAACTACCTTTCGTTAGATTGACAAGTAGACCAATGGCAGCGGTTTTAAAAATACTATGCTTAGAATAAATAAAACGTTTGTTAGTTAATAATCCATGACCATTTTGTACAAATAATTTACTTTTAACTCTATTGCATAAACCTTCTTTAACAATTACCTCGTCATCTGATGAAGCAGAAGATGTTGAAGTACCAGAAGTAATTGCTTGTCCGCAGTTACTACAAAAATTTGCATTATCTTTCAATTCAGCACCACAATTTGAACAAAACATAAGTTAACCTCCTTTATATTTCACTAGGTTACAGTCTAGTGATCCTTGATGTAACCATTTTTCCAATGTTAGTAAGATAGTATTGAAACTTCGTTCCATTTTCTTAACAGATGTATCGTAGTTATTGTATTTTACCTTACTAATAATCTCATCACATTCACTGTTGAACGCACGAAGCAGTAGCTTCTGCATGTCTTTTACTAACTTTCGTCCTTTGGCTTCACTACCATTTATTTGCCATCCTATGTTCCCGGATACAGCTGTATCATCCTTGATTATTGCTTTCTGCTGGTTTCGTATATTTATAAGCATCAGCGTTAGTAAAAGAGTAGCGTGGTTCATATAACCCGAAATCCTGAACAAGAACTTCATCAGAGAAAGTAATAAGTTCATTTTTCAATTCTTTTATATTAGAATTTAGCTCATTAATTTCGTCATTGTAAGCAAGAATAAGCGACTTTTGCTTAGAAATTTCTTCCATGTACTTATCATACTGTTCTGAAAGCTTTTGTTCTTGCTCCATTTTATCATGAGCAAATTTTACTTGTGATTCAGAAATCTGTTTTTGTAAAGATTCCAAATCCAACATTTCAGGTGTAAGCTTCGATTCCAATTTAGCTTTTTCGATTTCAAGATTAGCAATTGTTTTTTTGCATTTCTAAATTAGAATTTTCTAATTCCTGAATCTTATCATTTAATTCGTTGTTTCCAAATATTGAATTTAATAACCCCATTACGTTCCCTTCATTTTGATTTTAATCTTAACTTAATTAGTTTCTCAGTGTACCCAAGAGCGAGTGCAATTTGTTCAGTTGTATATTCTTGATATTCTAAGAATGTTTCGTCAGGTACCAGAAGTTCCATAGCAAATAAATCAGCCTCTTTTTCGTATTTTGTGGTGTTAAATCCAGTATACGTATCCATGAAGAGAGCGTTAGCCTTTTTATGCAGTAGCATGTGGCCTAACTCATGGGCGCAGACAAGAATCTGTTCATGTTCTGGAAGAGAATCATCAATATAAATAATGTTATTTCTTTGGAAATATTGATAAAATCCTCTGACACCCTCAAGTGGCACCGGCACAAGGATAACATTTAGCCCTTGGATGATCTCAAAGGGATTTCTTGTTTTATGTTTCTTGACAAGCGAATTTACAATCTTTTTTATGTCCATTCACATCAGTCCTTTTTATATTTTTTAGGTGTGTATTTTTCCTTGTTCTTTTTCTTTGCCATCTCCATACCAATTTCCATTGCATTTAGAATAGACTCGATTGCTTCAGAAGAAGCAGGATCACCATCAAACATTAATCCTTCTTGGGATGTTAGTTTGTCCTTGGTCTGCTGTAGGATTTCTTCTATTTGTTTGGTGTCTCTTTTATTAAGTTCTGCGGAAGAAGATTTTTTTTCTACTAAATCCGATTTTTCTATTCCGAAATAATTAGCCATCATTTCTATTTTGTCAATCCGTGGATAGGTTCGTGCATGCATCCAGTCTGATACAGTAGACATTTTAAAACCTAAGGTATTGCACATCTCTGTTTGGGTAACATCATTAGCCTTTAGAAAGTATTTTATATTTCTAGCCATGACTTCTTTGTTTCCTAAGTCGCTCATTTACCATTGCCTCCTTTCTTAATTTGAATATGCCTATATTATAATGGAGAAACCGAAAAAAATCAATATAAACCGAAAAAAATTCGGAAAAACCGTTGACACTTCGGTTTAACCGTGGTAGTATATAAGAGAACTAAGGAGGTGAGCAAAAGTGAAAACGGAAACTAGATTTCCTAAAGATATGAAAGCGACATTAAAAAGTATCCGTGAAATGCGAGGATATAAGCAAGAAGAAGCCGCTAAATTAATAGGAATAGCGACAGATACACTCAGAAACTACGAACAAGGAAAGTCTTATCCGGATATTCCAGTGCTTCGTAAAATAGAGGAAACGTATAATGTACGTTATTCACAGATTATTTTTTTACCGTTAGACTTCGGTTTAACCGAAACTAAATGAATAGGAGGGAAAAGAACAGATTGTTGCAGGAGAAAAACGAACGTATGAAGCCACAAGCAATTTTAGGACATGCGATCACAGCT
>PPYF01545685.1_pt1 | contig 12667 bp, 9 predicted proteins | sample 1559871 | NCBI WGS metagenome assembly PPYF01 (sample SAMN08240021, study PRJNA423297) | Human gut metagenome, whole genome shotgun sequencing project. | reverse complement strand
ATATATTTTTTCACGCCCATAACCGTGCCGCCGCTTCCCACACCTGCGACGATGTATTTTACCGTCGGAACGGACACAAAAATTTCTGGTGCGGTCGTATAAAAATGTGCCTCTACGCTTGCAAAATTTCCAAACTGATTTGCAAGCCACGCACCGCTCTCGGCAATCTCTTTTGCCTTCTTGACCGCGCCTGCCATACCTTCGCTTGCAGGAGTAAGCACAAGTTGCGCACCGTATGCGGAAATCATCTCTCTGCGCTCTTTACTCATACTTTCGGGCATAACCATAACCGCGTTAAGCCCCAGCTCTCTTGCGACGTACGCAAGACCTATGCCGGTGTTTCCGCTCGTTGCCTCTACAACCGTTCCGCCCTCTTCCAACTCGCCGTTTTCAAGAGCGCGCATAATCATAAAAAACGCCGCTCTGTCCTTTATCGAGCCGGCAGGATTCTTCCCTTCGAGCTTTCCGTATATACCGTCGCCAAGCGACAAAATCGGAGTATTGCCTATCTTTTTTGACAAAACATCGAGTTTTTCTTGCATTTCCGTATCCATAAAACACATCTTTTGTCAAATCGCGCTTCAAAAACGAGCAATAGAATCCCCTTTCCGACACGATTCGTCAAAAACCATTCTTATATAATTATTATATCACCGCATATTTCATATGTCACCAAAATATTGTGCATGTAATATTTTGCGTTATGTTTACTATTGCAAATTTGTGTGCTATAATTCATCCGTAAAAACAAAAGCGTTTATCGCAAATCCTCATATTTCACGCACCCATGGCGCAACTGGATAGCGCATCAGATTCCGATTCTGACGGTTGGCGGTTCGAATCCGTTTGGGTGCGCCATTTAAGGTCTTTACCATCACGGCAAAGACCTTTTTTTTACTTCCAAACGGATTCGTACCTTTCGCTAACGCGATTGATGCCTTGCATAGCAATCGCTATTACGCTCACTTCGTTCTCTACAAGTCCCCCGGGTGTACCACTCTAACCCCGCAACCTTGCGTTGTGGGGTTTCTTTTCTTTCTTTGCCGTATCGCACCATACTCGCGACAGCAACAAACAGTTGCTTGTTTTCAAAATCTCGCTATGGTATATTTATCGTGTAAGGAAATCAAATGAGCTTTGAATGGAAACGAAAAAGATTATAGCGGAACTTCGCTTGAAAAAGGGGATGTCGCAAGACGAGCTTGCGGAAAAAGTTTTTGTCACAAGACAGGCGGTGTCGCGCTGGGAAACGGGCGAAACAACTCCGAACACCGAAACGCTGAAACTGCTTTCCGAGCTGTTTGACGTTTCGATCGACACGCTTTTGGGCTCGAACAGGACGCGCGTATGTCAATGCTGCGGCATGCCGCTTGACGACGAGTCTATAATATCGCACGACAAAAACGGCGAGCTTAACGAGCATTATTGCAAATGGTGTTATGCGGACGGCACGTTCACCTACGGCAATATGAACGACTTGATCGACGTGTGCGTCAAGCATATGACAGACCAAGGCTTCACCGAAGAGCAAGCGCGCAAGCATATGGAAAACTTACTTCCCACGCTTGACTATTGGAAAAATTACGAACGGCTCGGCGACAACGGAGAGTTCGAGCAATTCAAGCAAAAGCTTGTCGACGAAATCAACGCTCTTCACGTCGAAGGTTTGCCGAATGTGAAAAGACTCAATGCGCTTGTCGGCAGATACGTCAACATAGAATATCCGCTTCCCAACGGAACGTCGGCAAAGTTTTTAAACGACGAAAAAACTTATTTGGGCAATCAGCTTGAAAGCGAGTTCGGCGGCGACAGATATTTCGGAATCATTGCGGATATGGCGTTTTTGCTTGTCTGCACATACGATAAAGACGGCTCGAATCCCGAACTCGTGCTGTACAAACAACGCTAACGCGCCTCGCACAATCTCAACACCTACTTGCGAAATGTAAATTAATTGCACATCTTTGTATGCTAAAAAATAGCTTATTCTTCCACGACGTCGCATGCCGGAGCAACAACGGAAGAGAGTTCGTCAGGAACGCCCTCTTGTTCGTCCTCGTCGAAATTGAGGATGTTTTCCATTTCTTCGCGTTGTTTTTTGAGCACGGGAAGTTCATCTGTGCAGAACAAACGCACTTTGCCGTCCTTATTCTTTCCGACGATGTTGAGGATTTTGCCTTTTGTTACGCATATGCCGGCAAACAGCGGTTCGAGCAAGAAAAGGATTGAGAGCAAAAGCATAAACACAAGCACAACCCAAAGAAATGCGCCGTTGCCGAACCATGCCATAAAGCCTTTGAGGATGTTGTCGGTGCGCATAACTTGGTCTACCACGAACAACTCGTCAAACGCCGGCATACCCGTCGTAGTGGCTTTTGCCGCAAGCGGCAAGATTGCGATAAACACGTACACGAGCGGAAGAGTGAGCACAAATGCAAACGTCGTAATTCCGATAGTAAGTCCGTTGCGGAGTTTCTTGTTTGGGAATCTCAACGCCACGTTTGAAAACAGCATAATGCCCGCACTCATAGTGAGAATGACCACGATATACTTTGCAAGAACGTTGTCGATTTGGCTGAACGCCGTGAAAAACGCGATATTGTCGGGATTTTCCATATCCTGCATTGCGTTGAGCAAAAAGAGAATGCCCAAAACGATGATTGCCACCGAAAGCCCCAAAAGCGCAAAAAGCACCTTTTCGGTTTTTGTGAGTTGTTTCACCATAATTTTACCCCTAAAATTTATAAAACAATTATAAACTACAATCGGATTATATGCAAGAAAAAACTTTTTAGGCACTATGCCACGGCTTCCGTTTGCAACGCATGGGTCGTGGAAAATTCGGCAATCCGAGCGGTACTTAAAAAAACAGCTTCTCATCCGCAAAAAAGCACCGTTTGAGCGGTGCTTTTTTTGTTGACTATACGTCTTGAAATTATTTTCAAAAATCGGTCGCCTTTACTTTTTCACAATCTTTTTATCTGCGCGACCTGCAAGCCATTTCACGTCGTCCAATATCTGATAATCGTATCTTATGACGTCGGTTTCTTCTTCGCTCCTGTGCTCGACTTCCGCTCTGATTTTTCTGTAATTCACAAGCCCGTCGAAAGTGGTAAGGCATCCGTGCTTGCGAAGCTCGAAATCCTTAAACTTGCCCTCTTTCATTTTGGCAATTGGCATAGGAATCATGCCGCAAGTGATTGCGTATGCGTTCCATCTTTGGTGCTCCTGGATTGCCATACGCCCTCTCAAGCTGTCGAATTTGAAGGCGTCGTTGGTGTAAACCACGCCTTTTCTGCCTTCGATTTCGCTACCGTCGTAAACGATGGGATCGTCTTTTTCGTATGCGCGCATAAACTCGTCGGACGCATCCTTCTCGCTATCCGCTTTGTCGCGCAAGTCGAAACCGATGAGTTGCAGTTTCATTCTTATGGCAAGCACGCCGTAAATGTTTGCTTCGCGCTGGAATTGAGCTTGCTTATACCAGCTTCTCGTAGCTTTGAGTTTTTCGCCGTCCTCGTCTATTTTCACGATATCGCGCATTTCTTGCGCCGCCTTTTTCTTTTCGCTCTCGTATGCGTAGGCAAGCTCGTAACAACGATGTCTGTCCATTGCCAACGCCTCGTTCTTTTCGTTTACGATTGCGTTTACGTTGTACACAAGCTCGCCCTCGTTGCCGAATACGATAAAATCGACGTCTTTGCTTCCGATAACGTCGTTTTTGAGCTTATCGTCGCGGATTTTGACAAACACTTTCGTTTGCTCGAAGATTTCCCACTCTTTGAGTTTCGTGCAAATCTTTTCGGCAAAGTCAAGATTTTCCAAATCGGAGCCGAATGCGACGATGATATAGTTGTAATTTTTCTTGCCGCTTTTTTCGCTCAAATTTTCTTTGAGAGATTTGTAAAAATCGTCGTCGTTTATATCGAGCTCGAAAAACTTTTCGTTTGCCGGCTTGCACGGCAAGGGCAAATACTCGTCCTGTCCGAGTTCTCTCTCGAAGCGGTAGTAGTCGTGGTTGAGATTTTTGTCGTTTCTTGCGTCCTTTTTGTCGTAAATCCAATAGTTGACGGCTTTGGGAACGAATTTGCCGTCCTCGATACTCATAAACTGATTGTTTTCAACGGACGTAAGGAAGATTTGTCTGTTCGCTTTTCCGAAGCCGATAAGCGCGACGTTGAGCGAAACGCCGGACTTCACCGTTGCGGTTGCATAGTCGATTTGCTCGTCGTCCATAAACTCCGTAAGCGGATAATTGTAGACGAAATCGTACGCAACGAGCTTATACTTATTGACGTAATGCACAAGTCCCGACGTTCTTTTGACAAATTTCAGGAAAGTGGATTTGTTTTCGGGTTCGCCGAACACGTATGCGTTCAATCCCCTATCGCCGCCCGGGCAATATTTTTCGAGGGACAACTCGCTTATAACGCCTGCGATTTGCTCGGTAAAAGCAAGATTGATTTTGTCGTCGCCCGTGTTCACTATAACTTCTACGCTACGGTTGTCGAAATCCTTGAACAGTTCGCGCAAATTTTTTGCGAAATCGTCTGTCGATTCGACCTTTGCATACGAAACCTTTTCGACAAAAGCAAACTTTTTCAAATCCTCGTTCACTTCTTTTGCCACGACGATGCAGTTTGCGCTCTCGCCTTTTTTCGCAATGGATTTGACTATGCTCTTGTTTTGCGGATTGAAGCCGACCACTACATAACACTTCTTTGCGTTTTTGGCACGCTCTTTCCAAACGTGATTGAGCACTCTTCTGTACACGATAGTAACCGCCAAAAAGCTCGCGTTGAGCGCAACCATAACGAAGCACAACCACATAACCGCCTTAAAAGCGGAATTTGCCTCCATAAGCGGTTTTACGGCGGAATAATCGTACTTCAAAACAACCAAATCCACACTCAACTTCACCGCGTCGAAAAACGCCTCGTCTGCCGCCGAACCGTTAAACTTGTTCGCAAGATAGAACAGGGGAATCGCGACAAAGTAAATCGCCCAGAACTTGCCCTTTTTGTAATTTTTGTAATATTCCAACCTATCCGCCCTGCCGCGTCTTGCGATATTCACTATCGACGTTGCAAGGATTGCAATCATAATTGCAAAGCACAGCCAAATAACGATACTCATGTTTTTCACCTACGTTTTGTTTGCTATATCTTAACACACGCACGACGTTTTTTCCATACGTTATGCCGTTTTTTTGCAATTTTGTTTGAAACGAGTCGATTTTTTATAAAAATATCATACGTTTGCGTGTTTGCGCTATTGCGAAAAGAGTACGAATATGTTAAAATTATATATAAGTTGTTCAATACTTCCGCATTTTGACGATTTTCGTCTTGCTACAAACGAAGTTGCGATGCGTACGAGGAAAAAATGAAACTTGAAAGGTTATCCGAACAAAATCAAAAATATTATGCCGCCGCCAAAGCTCTTTACGAAGAGGCTTTTCCGGTGTTGGAAAGAAGGGACGATTTAGAGCAGGCACGCATCATGAAAAACCCTGCTTATCACTTCGATTTTATCACGGACGAGGACGGTTTCGTAGGCATTATGCTGTATTGGGAAACGGACTCTTTCGTATATCTCGAACATTTTGCCATTTTGCCCGAACTTCGTTGCAAAGGCAAAGCAACCGCCGCCCTCGGCATACTCGAAGAGCAATCTCAAAAAACCGTTATTCTTGAAATCGAGCCGCCTTGCGACGATACGAGCATACGCAGATACCGCTTTTATCAAAGAAGTGGTTTCGTCATGAATCCGCACGAGCATTTGCAAGCAAAATACCACCTTGGCGACGCCGATTTATATCTGAAAATACTCACCTATCCGCGTGAAATATCCAAAGACGAATATGCTGCGTTCCGCAAATTTGTAGACGCGGAAGTTGCCGTAAACGACGAGATCGTCGTGCGTCCCATGCAGGATTGCGACGACCGCATGCAAGTGGCAAATCTCATTTATATGACGGACAAATACATCTATCCATATTGGTTCGACTCCGCGGAGGACGGCGCAAAGGTCATTGCAAAAATGACGTCGTTACCCACGCTTTACAACCAAAAAAATATCACGGTTGCGGTTGCAAAAAACGGACGTATTGCGGGCGTACTCGTTTCGTGCTACTCCCCCGTCATTGAAAACGAGGAGCATATCCGCAAAGCATTCGAAGAGGCAAACGTGCCGTGCGACGAGCGCACTCACAGGATCTTTTCGGACTATTACGCCAAAATGGCGGAGGATAAGGACGGATTTTACGTTGCAAACATTGCCGTCGACCCGCAATTCAGAAACAAAGGCGTTGCGTCAAAACTCATAACTCAAACGATAAAGGACAAAGGCACTTGCCATCTTGAATGCGTCATTGCAAATCAAGGCGCATGGAAGCTGTATCAAAAGCTCGGTTTTCGCATCACGGGAGAATATCCCGGCGTATTCGACGTGCCGTGCTACACAATGGTAAAAGATTAGAAGAGGGAAATTATGGACGTATTTATAAGTTATCGTCGCGACGGCGGCTATGCGCTTGCAAGGCTGATATACGAATGGTTGCACAGAGAAAACATCACCGTTTTTCTCGACTTGGAAGAGTTACGGTCGGGTCCTTTCAACGAAAAACTTTATTCGGCAATCGAGGATTCACAAAACTTCGTGCTTATCCTGCCCTCTCACGCACTTGATCGTTGCTCAAATCAGGACGATTGGCTAAGATTGGAAATCGAACACGCCATAAAATACAAGAAAAACATAATTCCCATCATGGTGGACGGTTTTGAATTTCCCAAAGCATTGCCCTCTTCCATGCAGGTTTTGCCATTCTTCAACGGAGTGCAAATCAGTCGAGAATACTTTGACGCGTCCATGGTCAAGTTGATTTCGATGTTGCAAGGCATTAAGAAGAGCGACGGCGATCTTCTCACCCGCCACGACGACGTAAGATATTATCTTGACGAAGACGAAAAAGAAAAACATCGTTTGCAGACGGAAGATCACCTTTTGGACAAATACGAAACCCCGATAATTCACAAACTTCTGGAAGGCAAAAAGGACGCCGTTTGCCTTGACGTAAACGTGCTCAACCCCGAAAGCGCATTCCAACGCTTTGAAAATCCCGAAGTCGGCAAAGTCATTGCCCTCACCTACTCCCAAGAAGTTGCCGACAGAGGCAACAACATGCGCAAAGACGACAACGTGCGTTTCTTCGCGACGCAATTCGAAGCGGACGATTTTGAAGACAAACTGGAAAGTTATCTCGACTCGGTGGGTGCGGACGGCATAGACTTTGTGTGTTTGAGCATGGCGATTATGGATTTCAAAAAGCCTTTCCGCATATTGCAAGCAATCCGCAACTGTCTCAATGACGACGCGGTGATGATAATTCGCGACGTTGACGACGGCGCAGTGTTTGCCTACCCCGACAACGACGGACTTTTCAGAAAGATGCAATCCTACTATATCCACAACAAGTACAGCGGATTCCGCTACACCGGAAGGCAAATCTATTCGTACGTGCGCAAAATGGAACCGAAAACCATTTGCCTCGAAAAATACGGTATAAACACCGCCGATATGTCGCGCAAAGACAAAAAGATGCTGTTTGAAGCGTGGTTTAGCTTCATCCCCAACGACTTCGGAAGAATGTTGCGTGAAAATCCCGATTCCAAGATTTCACGCGAAGTGTTGGATTTTTGCCAAAACCATTACGACGAACTCAACGAGCAGTTTTTCTCCAACGAAACAATATTCTCGGCAGGTTACGTCATCTATTCCGTACGATTTTAATTTTACTATTGAAGGGAAAAAACGGTTTTGCCACTTGTGACAAAACCGTTTTTTGATTATTGATTTATCAAACTATGTGCAACACCTAAATGGTGATTTAGGCGAAGCGGTGGCGTATATTATCAAGTATATTGAGAAAAGCGGCGAAAAGTTAGTTTACTCTCGCGGACTACCGCAGTTTTTCATATCCGACATTATGGACGACGATATCGCCGCCCCCATCGGGCTTGAAGATAAAAAACTTTTGTTGTTCGATGATTTTATATGTTGGGACGAAGGCTGCTATATGGGCGAAGTGAGCAAAGAAGTGATAAGCCAAATGCGCAAAAGTAATTAAGCGAAAATCCGCACCTCAAAATACGGGCAAAAAACGGAAAATGCCGTAAACGAAGAATAGCGGTAATTCGCCAAGCGGGTTAGCGGCGAACACCGCTTTCGTTACGCTTCCGTTTTCCGTTATTTTAATCGGTTCGGTTAAGTTTAGGCGTGGCTTGTCTTCGGCGAGGCGCAGCCGAGCCGACTTGTATCAAGACAAGCCACGCCTAATTGCCAACGTCGCAAAATCCTTGCGAGTTTGACCGCTAAAAAGTCACACTCCACGTTTGGTAGAGTTGGCTATTTGCCTTCCATGTTTTTGAAAACTCAACTCAACGAAGAGTATTCCGCTATAATCTTGACAAAAAATCGGAACTTATAGTAGAATTATGTTGAATTAAGGAGGTGCGAGAATGACTACCATTGGTGACAGAATTAAAATCAAAAGAAAAGAACTTGGTCTAACGCAAGCCGAATTGGGAGAGAAACTTCACGTTACCGATAGGGCTGTTAGCAAATGGGAATCTGGCGAAGGTGATCCTTCTATATCTTTATTATCATTATTAGCAGAAACATTAAATGTATCAGTAGATTTTTTGCTGACCGGTAAAGTTGAAGAGTCTATTTCGTTGGACGACATGGACGAAGAAAAGAGAGCCATATACTTTATCAAAAAAGATGACGTTGCTAATTTTGAAAAATATGGATATCTAAACAGTTCAATTATTATATCCAATATATATGGACGTTCTGACAGCATACGTGATGCTAATTTGTTAAATGCGATTTATGCAAATGAAAGCAAAGCGATTTTTAAGCGTTGTTTGACGGAATCTCTATCCAAGTTCAATGATAATAGGATTGTAGGTATCAATAGGGTTCAATGTATTCGCGGTTCTATTGATGACTATATCAAAATGTGTTGCAAGTCGGGTTGCGTTGAAGGATTGCGGTTTATTGACTTAAAGTATTTTACTGTTGGCGATAAAACGAATATTTCAAACGGTGTTAGTTTTCATATTAGAGAAGAGTATAATCCGGCAAGTACCGGATATAAAACTTATACTGTCTCAAAATCTGTTTTAGATTACATATTCTCTGACAGTTCGATTTCCGATCAAATCAAAGATTATCTTTCCAATATTGAATTTTATAGAGATGGTGGTAATAAAATCTATTTGATGACGGACTATATTGTCTATCAACTCTATAAGAATAAACTGTTTGATAAACTTCGTAGTGTCTTAAAAGAATTGGAAGATTACAACAAATTCGCTGAAACCATTTATAAAGAGTCTATTAGCGGTAGTTGGTATACGGGTAAAAGAGTTAGAAGTAATGCTATATACTTTACTAATGGCGGTTCGTCTTTTTTGCGCGCATATGTTACGCCGATTAGTCAAGCATTGGAGTTGGCAAGAAACACAAAAGATTTTGAATGGTTGAAAATATTTAATGAATATAATAAGAGTCTTTCGGAAAAGATCCCAGATTTGGGATTGCTTTTCCTAAAAGATGAGGAAATTAAACTTATGGAATTAGAAAACAACAAGAATACTCCTTTGGAGGATTTAGTATCCATCAAGTTTTTGTCTGGAAACTTATTGCTCATTAAACGTTTGCTATCAAGTGAGTATGGCTTGGACGCAGCGGATAAGGCAGAGAGAATCACGCAGAAAATTGCTCAAATTAAGTCGTTAGATAAGTTTATTAAAACGCACTATATTTGTATCCCCGAATTCGTCTTTGATTGTTTGAAGAAAAAGCAGTTTAAGCCGTTGTTTAAGTTTGCGACTGATTTACAATATGCTGAATTGCAAAATGCAGTTATCGACGGCAATAGTGACCTTGTGCTTGAAATAATTAACGATCTATTCATCCCTGCCGAAAATACTCTCAAAAATCTTTATACGATTGACCGTTTTTCTTCCGTTCGTGTTATTAGTGGGAATGGAATAGATGAAGAGAAAACAAAAGCGGCACGCACTACACAATTTAATGAATATCTCGGAAAAGAAACACAAAAGCTTATCGATGAAAAGATTAACAGACATAGAAACGTATTAGACCGCAGTTTATATCAATCGTTGTTGGTTCTTCAATTCGGGAATATCCCGTTGAGCGATATTTATTCTGCTCTTACGTTGGAAGCAATTCAGAGCATTAAGCAACGTATGATTGATGAAGCCATTTCTAAATATGAAGAAGAACTTGAAACGGTTACGCATGAGAATGCTCTTCAAAAAGAGTACGATAGGATTTCAGCCGAATTAAACAAAGAATATCTATTGTCTGAACTTAATAAGGGTGAGTCTGACAAAGTAGTAGTTTTGATTTGTAAACGCCTTCAAATTATTCTTGAATACAAATTCAGGTATTCCGGCGATTTGTTTACAATGATTGATACCCTTATCAATAGAACTATGCAACTGCATAATTGTTATGATGACGAGGATAACGATTATTACAGGTATCAAGAGGAAGATCGTGTTTCAAACAAACGTATTCAACTTCTTCATAAACTGCGTATGAAGCGAAACAATATTGTTCATGCTGAAACCAAGAATGTCGATATGACTATTGATGAAATTAAAGAATGTATAGATTTAATTGAGTTTTTAAGTAAATAGGAGGACGATATGGATATTTATCAATCGAATTTGTTAAGCAGAGGCACGTTTTCTTTTGTCTCGGAATTAGGCGAAGAAAAGATAGTCGTTAATGATACTATTACTTTGTATCAAAACGAGAATTACAAAGCCGGCAAATATAAGGTTTTATTGTCAAACTCTTCTGTAAGTGCGGTATTGTATAATGGTAAAGAGTACACTTTATCTAAAGATGGCAAATTTATTATTGATATCGACCTTTCGAACGCGGGGAATGTTCTGACAATCGTTTTCAAAAATGGTGTTGCAGATGATTGCACTTTGCCTTTGAAAATTGTTTTTGCCGATAAGAGTGCCTTCGATGAAAAAGAAGCGGAAGCATTCAAACAGCAACTTATAGCCAATGTGTGCCTTAATGTCGCTAACGGTGTTGACTTATTAAATATTTTCTGGAAGAAAGCGCACGATAGCGTCACTAAATCTATTGTGAAAGTATTTTTTGTCGCTTCAAATGAGCAATTCCCCGTTTTGGACAAAGAAGCTGATACATACTTTATTCCTGTGTGCGGTTTAGCCTTTGGTCATTATTTGGTTATTGTTGAAGAATATGATTCAAAAGGAAAACTTGTAGTCACTACTTCTTGTTCAGTACAACTTAAAGATATTTATAGTGATTTGAAAACTACTTTGGGACAAAAGTTGGACGATGTAAAAGGAATGGTAAAAGCAACAGGTCCCCGTTTTGTATGTCACTAATAAGCACCTGAATCTTTATTAAACAAAAAAGGGAGTGGAAAAACGATCCACTCCCGATTTTATATATTGTATTTAGCCTTTTATCGGTTTATAGTATTTACCTTCGACGATCACCGTTCCGTCACGATAAGTAGGTTTGCCTTTCTGACAAGCCCGAAGAATCATTCTTTCGGCGTCGTATTCGGCTCTCGTGATATTTCCGTCGGTGAAAGATCCTTCGCTTCCGACTTCCAAGACCTTAAAGCCTTTCGATACGAGATATGCCGAGAACTGCCATAGTTTTTCGTAGATACCGTTCGAGTCCATAATGACGGACATATCTTTTTCGGGGTGATACGCGGTTATTCTGAAATAAGTAGCCATAATATAATCTCCTTAGCGTTAAGCCGCCGCTATTTGTTTTATTTGTCTGTTGGCATACGGTCTTTCATAGCAAGCACCTGTTTTTGAGCATAGAAAAAGCCGAGCGATTAAACGTCCGGCAGTTTCTTCTTTTTGCCGTTCAAATCGACTTTTATGCCGAAATATTCGTTAGAAAAGAATAATACGAACTCTAACTTATCGTCAGGGTTCGTATTATTCCCTAATGGCGGAAGCGGTGGGATTCGAACCCACGAACGAGTTACCCCGTTACCGCATTTCGAGTGCGGACCGTTATGACCACTTCGATACACTTCCGTATTTTGATGTTGAAAAGCCATTGCGAAGTGGGCATAATCGGCACGCTGTGCGTATTGCCATGACCACTTCGATACACTTCCTTATAGAAAATATTTATCGAGTTTCAGCGTGGTTTATTATAGTATATAAAATTTATTTTTGCAACAAATTTTGCACGACATGGCTATTATTGTTGACAATATGCGGTTTTTCAATGCCAACTATGCTTGACGGGCGGGAAAATCGTCGTATAATTATATATCATATATATTATTAATAAATCCATAACTATATGAATATGCGGAGCGACTATATGAAAAAATACGCAATTGCAAATGCAAATATCATAACCGGCAAACTGGGCGACGGCGTGCAAAATGGCAAATACATTGTCGTTGAGGACGGCAAAATCGCAAGCATAACCGACGACAAAAGCGCGACAAACGGGCTCAAAGTTATCGATCTTGACGGCAAGTACATCCTCCCCGGCCTTATCAATCTTCACGTGCATCTTCCCGGATCGGGCATGCCAAAGG
>PPYF01028633.1_pt1 | contig 12673 bp, 10 predicted proteins | sample 1559871 | NCBI WGS metagenome assembly PPYF01 (sample SAMN08240021, study PRJNA423297) | Human gut metagenome, whole genome shotgun sequencing project. | reverse complement strand
GACCGAGGCGTAGACATGATGGACTGCGTTATGCCCACCCGTAACGGCCGTAACGGTATGCTGTTCACACCGGAAGGAACCATGAACATGCGCAATCTTAAATGGGCCGATGACTTCAGTCCCATCTGGGAAGAGAGCCCATGTATGGTTGACCGCGTTTATTCACGCGCATATCTGCGCCATCTGTTTATCGCCCAGGAGCTTCTCGCCATGCAGATAGCTTCAATCCACAATCTTGCATTCTACCTGTGGCTTGTCGGTGAAGCCCGCAAACATATCATCGACGGTTCGTTTGCCGTATGGAAAAAAGAAATGGTAGAAAAACTCCAGCGACGTCTCTAATCTTTCAGAGAAATACGAGAAAATGTTTAAAATTCTTGATAGGTACATAATTCGTAAATTCCTCGGCACCTACTTGTTTGCCATCGCACTTCTGCTGGCAATCGTCATCATGTTTGACATCAACGAGAAGTTTGATGCATTCCTGAAGGCACCTCTCAAGGCCACTGTTGTTGACTATTTTGTCAACTTCCTGCCTTATTTTGCCAACCAGTTCTCGCCGCTTTTCGTCTTCATCGCCGTCATATTCTTTACGTCAAAGCTTGCAGGCAATAATGAAATAATAGCCATGCTGTCGTCGGGAGTCAGCTTCCGACGGCTTATGCGCCCCTACATGTTTTCTGCATTAGTAATAGCAGCCGCCACGTGGGTACTCGGTGCATACATCATTCCGCCCGCCAATGTCAAGCGTATCGACTATACCAATACGTACGTAAAGAATAAGCGAGTCGATTACGGCTCTAACATCATGCTTATGGTGGCCAACAACGAGATTGCCTATATGAGCCGCTACGACAACATATCAAAAATAGGGACGCGATTCTATCTGGACCAATTTGACGATGACAAGAACCTCGTGTCACGTCTTACCGCACAGAATATCAAGTGGGATACCCTCTACTCCTGGCAGGTACAGAACTATATAATACGCGACTTTGATGACGGCCGCGAGCACATACGCAAGGGCTATCAGCTCGACACTGCGATTCCTTTCGAGCCTCGCGACTTCCTTATCGCTAAGAACGACCATGAGAAAATGACTACCCCGGAGCTATATGAATATATTCAGCGTCAACGCAATCGCGGCGTAGCCAATATCCAGAGTTTTGAAGTGGAATATCACCGCCGATACGCCATGTGCGCGGCAGCTTTCATCCTTACCGTCATCGGTATGTCGCTCTCATCTCGAAAGGTTAAGGGCCATAATTCTTTACCGCAAGGCCGAGATGTAAGGTTCAAAATCGTAAAAAATATCCTTATTTGCAAAAAAAATATGCCAAAACAATTGGCATTACTGAAATAATGACTAAATTTGCATCGTAAAAACAATAAAACGAACTTACTTAACTTTATTTATTCAAACAATTATGGCATACGTAATCACCGATTCATGCGTGGCTTGCGGCACCTGTCTGCCCGAATGCCCCGTTGAGGCTATCTCTGAAGGCCCAATCTACGTAATCGATCCTGACACTTGCATCGAATGTGGCTCTTGCGCTGCAGTTTGCCCCAACGACGCTATCCTTCCTCCCCAATAATCTGTCGGATAGATAAAAGGATAAAACGCCCGTAGTCTTTTGGCTGCGGGCGTCCTTTTTATGTGTTTGTTCTTGCTCAGTCTTCGGGGAATTTTGTTATATCATGCAGCAATTTTGAGTCTTCATCATGTTCAGCACGGCTTTCGCCATCCTCTCGGTGAGTTATATATTGGTCATAGTATGCAAGGATTAGTGTTGTGAGCGGAAGAGCCACAATCAGGCCTATAAATCCCATCAGTGTACCCCAGACTGACAGAGACAGCAATATGATGGCCGGATTAAGCCCCATGGCCTTACCCATAATCTTAGGTGTAAGAAACAGGTCCTGAAAGCATTGTACTACTACATATACGGCCATACAGCTCCACCACACTTCCCAGAAGCCCAAGTCGGAATTGGCTGTATAGACGAGGCACAACAGTGTCGTCGGTAACAACGAAATAAGCTGAAGATAAGGAACCATGTTAAGCAGTCCGATAAACAGACCCAACACCACGGCAAGGGGTATACCTACTATCAGGAAACCTATACTGAAACATATTCCCACAATCAAGGCCACCAAGGCCTGACCTCGAAAATAATGGTTCATGCTCCTTTTCACGTCATGAAGTATGCCGAAGGTGGTAGACCTGTATTTTGGAGGCACCATTCGCCTTATACCGTATATAAGCTTTTCATAGTCGAGCATTATAAATACCACATATAGCAAGACTATAAACCAGTTGACCAGCCACAACACCACATCCACACCGCTCGATACCACACCTCCTATGGCATTGAGTATTGACCGGAAATCTTGTCGTGACAGCTCTTGTGAAATAGACTTGAAGTCAATGGCGTTACGCAGGTATTCGTGAAAGGAAGCGGGAATAAGTGGAATAGCCGACGAACCGGTTGAATATCTATTAATAAGTTCAGACACTTGATGCATTTCTGAGGAAATCGACGGTACAAGAAACATACATAAAGCCCATATCAGAAGAATGCACTCAAAGAGTGTCATGAACACCGGCACTGCCCTACCCTTAACACGCAGAATACGGCGATTGTACTGCACAAACGGCTCAAGAATATAGGCAACAAGCCATGCCACCAGAAAGGGTAGCAAAACATCCTTAAGAATGTTAATAAACCATACTGCTCCTACAAATAACGCCAGGGTGATGAGCATCCTCACCACGCGGTCGAAGGTAAATGGTCTTTGCCATGATTTACGTCCCCCTCTGTGTGATAATGTCGTTTCAGTTTCCATTGGATATTGTATATTTTTAGCAAATTTACGAATTTTTCCAAAATAAATATCCTATAGTTGAAATTAAACCGTATCTTTGCAGGCACAAAGGGAATAATACCAATTCAGTCACATCAAACCATTAACAATGAAATCAGGAATAATTACGACCTTATTGGCCGCCTTTATTACAACCGCAACAATATCGGCACAGAATACAGAAGAAGCTGCTGATAAAAGCTCCGTCAGCGGTCATGCCGTGTATGCCTCTGCAGGTGTAAGTCATATCATTACTAAAATAGACACAGACTGGACTTCCGGCGAACCACGGCTCGGGTGCGACTGGCAGGCAGGCTATGAGTGGATATCCAAACGTAAAATCGGTGCGGGCTTTATGTATTCCGGATATCATTCGAGTGGAGAGATAATCGCGCCTGAAGGTACCTTTAAAGAAACTCTGATGATTCATTACCTTGCCCCTCAGTTTGCCGGTCGCATTCCTCTTAAATCGGAGAAGTGGAGTCTCAATTACAGCGTAGGCATGGGATTGGCAATTTTTTCTGACGTTGCAAAAGGGAAAAAGAAAGTACCTAAACATACGTATCTCAGAAACACGGACTATGGATTCGGTGCCAATCTTCTATTCGGAGCAGAATACCGGATTGTCCCAAATCTCGGTATTACAGCTTCTGTCTCCTTCACTGAAGCTTTAATAAAGCAGGAATACATGGGCTATTATCCTGCCGATTCTAATGACTCTTCAAACGGATTCATAAGAGTGAGCATTGATTTGGGCTTAAAATATCATTTTTGATTAATTAAAAAAGTTGAATGAACACTAAATTTAAAAACAAGCGCCTTATTTTTCTCATAGTTGTTGTTCTATGCATCGTTGCTGTACTTATTGCTGTGTTTATGCCAAGAAATGAGAATGAGAGAAAGTATTCGAAAAAGGCCGGAATACTTTCTGATACCATTTCTAAAATTGTTTCTGAATACCCCGGAGAAATAGGTGTAGGAGTGCTCATTAATAATAAACACAAGGTCACAGTCAACAATGAAAGCATATATCCCATGATGAGTGTGTTTAAACTGCACCAGGCATTGGCTGTTTGCGAAGATTTAGACAACAAGCTGATTTCTCTTGATTCTGTAATGACTATAAACAGAGATGAGCTCGACCCCAACACCTGGAGCCCAATGCTTAAAGAGCATTCAGAAGACACAATCTCATTAAGCATAAAGGACTTGCTACGATATACTCTCGCTCAGAGCGACAACAATGCCAGCAATCTTATGTTTGACAGACTCGTAAGCGTTGCTCAAACCGACAGCTTCATAACAACTATTATTCCACGTGAAAGCTTTCAGATACTTTATTCAGAGTCTGAAATGTCGGCTGACCACGACAAGGCATATTCGAATTATACTTCTCCTATTGGAGCAGCCATGCTGATTGACCGATTGTTTACCACGAGCCTTTTAAGTGCCGAGAAACAGATTTTCGTTAAAAAGGTTTTATCTGAATGCGCCACCGGCAAAGACCGCATCGTAGCTCCTTTGATTGGGAAAGAAGGTATAATGATAGCTCACAAAACAGGCTCCGGCTACACCAATGACAAAGGTGAGCTTGCCGCACACAATGATGTTGCCTACATCCGGCTGCCAAACGGCGTAGGCTATGCCTTAGCCGTTTTTGTCAAAGACTTTAAAGGCAACGAGGCTCAGGCATCCAAAGCCATAGCTCGAATATCGGAAGTGGTATATTCCGTCTTATCAGAATAATCAGAACGGGGCTTCTTCGCCTCGGTTGGTTCCAAGGTCGGCCGTACCTCCACTCAGCGGACTTGCACTTGTGCCTAAAGCAGATTTCACCTCGACATTTCCGGCAGGAGCCTCATCGGCAAACGGGTCTTCATTTAGGCGCGAGCCTTTTTCCTTGAATGAAGTACCGACATCATCCCAGTTCTCAAATCTGGCATACGAGGCACGGAAACGCAGCTTAACATCGTCTACCGAACCGCTACGGTGCTTGGCCACGATAAACTCCGCCAAACCGCGTATGTCATTACCCTGCGCGTCCTCGCCGCTACGTGTATAGTATTCGGGACGGTGAATGAAGCATACCATATCGGCGTCCTGTTCAATGGCTCCCGATTCACGAAGGTCACTGAGCTGAGGGCGCTTGCTGTCGGTACGCGACTCTACCGAACGGTTAAGCTGTGACAGGGCAACAATGGGTATGTTCAACTCCTTGGCCAATTGCTTTAATGAACGAGAAATCATTGACACCTCCTGTTCGCGTGAGCCGAATTTCATTCCCGATGCATTCATCAGCTGCAGGTAGTCGATGATGATAAACTTCACCTGTTTCTCACGTACCAGACGGCGAGCCTTGGTTCGTAGTTCGAAAACCGACAGCGAAGGAGTGTCATCAACATAGAGCGGAGCGCCATAGAGGGCGTTGAGTCGCGCCATGGTCTGCTGCCATTCAAGCTGAGTGAGCTGGCCGCTCTTGATTTTTGCACCATCTATCTCGCAAACATTCGAAATAAGACGGTTCACGAGCTGCAGATTGCTCATTTCAAGAGAGAATATCGCAACCGGAATGTTGAAGTTCACAGCCATATTCTTGGCCATCGACAGCACGAAAGCGGTCTTACCCATGGCTGGACGGGCTGCTATGATGATAAGGTCGGAGTTCTGCCATCCTGAAGTGAGTCGGTCAAGTTCGCGATATCCCGACTCAAGTCCGCTTAGGCCAGATGCACGTTGCGACGATGCCTGCATCTGCGCCACGGCCTGCATTATCACAGGGTCAATCTGCGTGACATCTTTCTTAACATTGCGTTGCGAAAGCTCAAACAATTCACCCTCGGTGGTCTGCATCACTTCCTCGATGTCGTTGCTCTCGTCGAAAGCCGACTTCTGCACCTTGTCGCCGAACTGTATGAGTTCGCGTGCAAGATACTTCTGCATCACAATCTTAGCATGATACTCAATGTGGGCGGCCGAACCGATATTGGTCGTAAGACCTACGATGAATGCACGGCCGCCGGCTTTTTCAAGAGTCTCGTTCTTTTCGAGCTGATTGATTACGGTGATGAAGTCAATAGGCTGTTGAGCGGCGCCCAGGGTCTGTATAGCCTCGTATATGAGCTTATGAGCCGGATTGTAGAACACCTCCGGGCGCAGTGTGTCGCATACACTGGTATAAGCGTCCTTGGCAATGAGCAATGCGCCGAGCACTGCGGCTTCGGTAGCTTCGTCGCTCGGTGGCTTGATACCCGTGAGTTCTATTGCCGAAGGTGCAGGTCGCTGCCCCCTCCGGTTGCCGTATTGATTATCTTCCATCACTTATTTCAATCTGAAATTATACCCTACGGTCACCTCTATTGCCGACAGGCGCGATGCGCTGAATGTATCGGCTTTTGACGACGGGAATATGTTTCCAAGACCATAGTAATACCGGCCTTCGACCGTAATCGAATGCCGTGGTTGCACATAAAACTCAAATCCAAGGCCACCGGCAATACCATAGTCAAATTTGTTTTTAATATCCATGTCAAGCTGCTCGGTCATACGCCGTCTTTGAGGCCAGTCGTGAACACTGCTCAGGTCTTTATAGTCGAAGTTCGCCGAAATGGAATTTGATATCATGTAGCTAACCTGCGGACCGAGATTGATGAAGCATTTGAAACGGCGCGAACCGAATATTATCTGGGTCATTACAGGCAGGTTTATATAGGTCAAGGTACGCGAGTATTGCAGGGGAGACTCCTCGAAGTCTTCTTTCCAGCCTCGCTGAGTCCAGCCTAATTCAGCCACAAGTCCGAACAGTTTTTCTTCGGTGAAGCGGAACGTCACGGCGCCTGTGGTTCCCATAAGGTAGGTCTGAGGAACGCTCGGCGACAATTCTACACGCCCCATCGACACACCGGCATGGCCCCCAATAGAGACTCTGGGCTTGTAGTGGGTCTGAGCCGAAGCCGCGCCTGCCAATGTCAGGCACAAGCACAAGCACATGACCTTTAACAGCCAATGATTACTAAAATCCCGCATTGCTTAAAGCACTTGTACCGACACTTGTTCGCCGGGCATGAATTTAATGATATAAAGAGCCTGATTCACAGGGCCGGTAGTGCGAACGTCATCGTTTCCGGGCTCTTCATCGGCTGTCACGAACATAAATGTTGACTGGAGTCCTTTGAATGGCTCTTTGTCCTCAGGAGTGAAAATACCGGCGTTAGCCTTGAGATTGGTTAGCAGGAATCTTGCCGCATCATAACCAAGCATGGCCTGTGAGGGCACCTGCTGCTCTATGGGCTTCACACCATACTGTTCGAAGAACTTGGTCATGAACTGATGGGTTGCAAGAGAAGTCTCGTCGCAATAGAAACGCGAATAGATTGTTGCGCCAAGCTGATGGAGCCTTTCTGCCGATTCACCGAGGAATGTAGTCCAGTCGGGATAGCCGAAGAGGGCTATGGCCGTCGGGTCGGCATACTCGTCACGCAGGTTTACGAGCGCACGCGAGAACTTGTTGAATTCAGTCAGCGAACCCGATGCGGGGATGAATACATATTTGCCTTCACGGTCGAGCGACTGGAGGTCGTCGCTGCTCAGCATGGAATCGAATACAAGTTCTACCGGTACCACACCCGAAGCTGCGAACTGTTCGCGGAGGTAGTTGGTAAACGGCAGCTTCTCACTTCTTCCACCCTTCGATATAAGGAATACGGGGGTATAGTCGTCATACATGTCTATGAGAGCCTGTGCGGCTTTCTCATACATCAGGGCGGCGGGAATGTAGGTCTGTATGGCACGGGGACTTTCGAGATAGCTTGTGTCCTGGGCGGAGAACAGATTCAGCACATACGCGCCGCTCGAAGTTGTGGCATCGAGCACAAGCTTGACAGCACCGGCTTCCTCAGGCGAGATAATTACATCGACATCCTGAAGCTCCGGTTTTCCTAAAATTGCCCTGATTTCTTCAGGCGAGTTGTTTGTGTCATATACCTTAAGGTCAACCGGAACGGAATTCTCGCTCATTGTGTTGATGCCGAGCATAAAGCCACGCACAAAGTCTGATGCCGAGCGCGCCATTTTGTCCTGATGGCCTTTTTCAAGCATCAGGGGCAGCAGAACGGCGATGGTCGACTTCTCAACCTCGGTAGAGTCATCTACCACCTCGACAATTTCTATATTTTCCGACGCACGTACCGGCTCTTCGGCAGCTCCTTCAGCAGTAGTTTCTACCACAGTCGTCTCAGGCACACTTTCTTCAACCGGAGTCGTAGCCGTAGTAATCTCAGTGACCTCAGCGGCAGGGGCAACTTCCTGAGCTATCGAATTGTCAGCCAATTTCTCGGCATCAACACCCTTGGCAGGAATCAATAATATGTCGCCGGCGCTCACACCGCCGTTGGCTCCGGGATTGAGAGCCACGATTGCGTCCGGAGTGATGTCGAAGCGGTAAGCTATGCCGAAAAGGGTCTCACCCTTCTGCACCTTATATCTCAAAGTCTCGCCACTGGCTGACACACCGGCTTTGCTCTTGTCGGTTTCAGCAAACTCCTCCACCGGCAGATAGAGGCGCATGCCGTTCCTCACCCCGTCAGAAGCGCCGGGATTGTTGCGCAATATATCGTCGCGGGTAACGCCCAATTTTTCTGCAATCGACAGCAACGACTCATTGCGTTGCACCATGTAATAATAATAGTCCTTGCCATTGATACGCTTCACCGGTAAATCAAGCGCACTTGCCGCAGGCACTGCCACAGCAAGAGCAAGACCCATAAGTATGTGTCGGAAAGATAGATTCATCTGAAAATCTGTATATAATTTCTGCAAATTTACAAATTTTTTCGGTATAATCGTTCAAATAAGGAATAATAACTGACTGTAATTTCGTAATTATTTATGAATTATCTACATACAACAAACACCGGCGGCTGTGGAGGCTGTCGGTGTTTGTGTTTTTGGAGGGTGGATGTATCCGGTTGTTTTCAATCTTCTTCGGCGTCGGGTGCGGCGGTCTTAGGCAGGGTGAAGTGGAGCCAGATGAAGCCTATGATACCCGACAGGAGCGAACCGAGGACAATGCCGAGCTTGGCATGATTGAGCAGGTCGAGCATGTGGGCGCCTCCACTGCCAAATGAAAGGGTGGCTATGAACAGCGACACGGTGAAACCTATACCTCCAAGCATCGAGACTGAGGCCATCATGTGCCAGTTGGAGTGAGCCGGCATCGGCGCGAGCTTGAGCTTGATTGTAAGCCAGGAGAATGTTAATATTCCGACAAACTTACCAATCACAAGACCGCAGATGATTGCCAGCGAAATGCCTTCTACCGCCGACAGAGGGTCGGTGTCGAGAAGGAATATGCCGGCATTGGCGAAGGCAAACAGAGGAATGATAAAGTAGTTTACGAAGGGATGCAGTGTGTCTTCAAGTTCCTGAAGGGGTGAAATCACCTTATCGGAAGCCGATTCAACCTGTTTGAGCCAGTTCATCTGGTCGTGCGACAGGATTGTACGCTTGTTGAGTGCGCCGTCGTCGCTCTCGTTCTTGAAGTTGCTCATAGCCTTCATAATCTTGTTGATATACTTGCGCGGGTCGTATTGCGGCTGTGCAGGGACTGTGAAAGCCACGAGCACACCAGCAATGGTGGGATGTATGCCCGAATTGAGGAAGAGGAACCATACGACCGCGCCAAGGAGGAAGTAGAATGCCGTGCTCTGTACCTTCATTATAGTTCCGCCAATCACAAGGACAAGCAGAAGAACAGCAGCTATAAGCAAGAAACTAAGCTCAATATGGGTGGAATAGAATGCGGCAATAACAATGATACCGCCGATATCATCGACCACAGCGAGAGTTGTGAGGAAAATTTTCAGAGACACCGGCACTCGCTTGCCGAGCATGGCGAGGACACCGAGCGAGAAGGCGATATCGGTTGCCATCGGAATGGCCGCACCACCGGTATAGTCGGTTCCTTTGGCAAGAAGAGAGAATATGACCACCGGCACAATCATACCGCCAATAGCGGCCACGATAGGCAGAAGGGCCTGACGGAACGAGGAGAGTTCGCCCACAAGCACCTCACGCTTGATTTCCAGACCGATGCTGAAAAAGAAGATGGCCATAAGGGCATCGTTGATGAAAGCGAGAAGGTCCATAGGCTCGCCTGAGTGGCTGAACACGTTGAAGTCGCCGAGCTGAAGCCTTACGGGCTGCGTCCAAAAATCAAAATAATATGAATTTATGGCCGGAATGTTTGCAATGACCATTGCGAGCACAGTAGCGGCGATGAGGATGTTACCACCGCTTGCATGGCGACGGAGAGCCTGACGAGCCGCATAAAAGATATTGGGAAATCCTGCTCCCGAATCTCCCCCGCCCGGCTGAAGGTCCGGGCGGTAGGAATCTTCTTTACTCATAAATAAATACTTTGAACGTTGTACTAATTGGAACAAATAAATATGAAAATAGTTTGCAGGCCGATGCCCACAAACTATGAATATACCTTAGTCGAGTTTCAGAACAGCAAGGAACGCTTTCTGAGGCACTTCCACAGAGCCAATCTGCTTCATGCGCTTTTTACCTTTTTTCTGTTTTTCGAGCAGCTTGCGTTTACGCGAAATATCACCTCCATAACACTTTGCCGTCACATCCTTACGGACTGCCTTAATGGTTTCGCGGGCTATGATTTTGGCTCCTATAGCAGCCTGAATGGCTATGTCGAACTGCTGTCGCGGGATGAGTTCTTTAAGCTTCTCACACATACGTCGGCCGAATGTCACGGCATTGTCAACATGGGTGAGGGTTGAGAGGGCATCGACGCTCTCGCCGTTGAGCAGTATATCGAGTTTCACGAGTTTCGACTCGCGGAAACCGTGGATGTGATAGTCAAACGAGGCATAACCCTTTGATATGCTCTTGAGCTTGTCGTAGAAGTCTATCACAATCTCGCCGAGCGGCATATCGAATGTCAGTTCCATGCGATGACCACCGGAAATATATTCCTGCCTTACCAGCTCGCCGCGCTTGCCAAGACACAAAGTCATGATTGGGCCGATAAACTCCGGGGTGGTTATGACACTGGCTCGTATATAAGGCTCCTCAATATGGTCGATAAGGGTGATGTCGGGCAGTCCAGACGGATTGTGCACCTCGGTCATGTTACCCTTCTTGTCGTAAACACGATACGACACGTTTGGCACCGTGGTGATTACGTCCATATCGAATTCACGTCCGAGACGCTCCTGCACAATCTCCATGTGGAGCAGTCCGAGGAAACCGCATCGGAAACCGAAACCAAGTGCTACCGACGATTCGGGTGTGAAGGTGAGCGACGCATCGTTAAGCTGCAGTTTCTCAAGTGAAGCTCGAAGGTTTTCGAAGTCCTCGGTTTCTATGGGATAGACACCGGCAAACACCATTGGCTTCACTTCCTGAAAGCCCTTGATGGCCTCTTCACAAGGATGGTCGACATGGATAATGGTATCGCCCACTTTAACCTCACGCGAATTCTTAATGCCTGAGATGATATAGCCTACATTACCGGCTGACAGCTCCTTACGTGGTGACATTTCAAGCTTCAGTACACCTATTTCATCGGCGTGATACTCCTTACCCGTAGATACGAACTTTACGAAATCGTCGGTGTGGATTGTGCCGTTTTCAATCTTAAAGTAAGCTATTATGCCTCTGAACGGATTAAAAACCGAATCAAATATAAGAGCCTGCAATGGAGCCGAAGGGTCGCCGACCGGAGCAGGAATCTTTTCAATAATCGCACGTAGTATTTCGGGAATACCCATGCCCGTCTTGCCACTTGCACGGATTATGTCGTCGTGGTCACAGCCTAACAGCTCAACTATCTGGTCGGACACTTCTTCGGGATTTGCCGATTCAAGGTCACACTTATTGAGCACGGGAATTATCTCAAGATCATTCTCTATAGCCATATACAGGTTGGAGATAGTCTGAGCCTGAATACCCTGTGTGGCATCAACTATGAGCAACGCTCCCTCGCATGCCGCAATTGAGCGCGACACCTCGTATGAGAAGTCAACGTGTCCCGGAGTGTCAATAAGGTTGAGCACATACTTTTCGCCGTCAAGCTCGTAATCCATCTGTATGGCATGGCTCTTGATTGTGATACCTCGTTCGCGTTCAAGGTCCATGTCATCGAGCACCTGAGCCTCCATATCCTTGGCGGCCACTGTGTTGGTATATTCGAGCAGACGGTCGGCAAGAGTCGATTTGCCGTGGTCAATATGGGCAATGATACAGAAATTGCGTATATTCTTCATTCGTTATATGTAAGAGAGTGCAAAGTTACGGAATTTTGCTGAAAAGGGCAAATTGGCTTGCCAAAAGCATATAAAATTTGTATTATAGAAAAAAAACTATTACCTTTGCGACACGGTCAGCCCGGAGGGGCACGACCGGTTACATATTGAAAAGCGTTTCAGCGCGTTTTATCTTCTGACCTTCAAATTCTCGCAAAATTTAAGACAGAGAAGAGAAACTGCAACGAAGCGGCTTATACGCTAATATGGATTGGCGTGAGAAATCATGTTTCTTCATATAAGTTCAAAAAGCATGCAAAGATGGCCGGAGCTTGCTCCTCCACCCCTGATGCATGATAAGAACTTGTATAAATCCATATTCAAGCGTGGGCTGACCGTCGTTGCTTATCCTCTGTCGATGGCAATGCGAGAAGCCTGAAGGTTGGGATAAGCAAGTTGATGCAGATCCCGCGTATTCTATGTTAATTTCCAAATAATTTTGGGAATTTTTTTCATATTATGCAGGGGCGTACTGTTTTTTCAGT
>PPYF01426455.1_pt1 | contig 12676 bp, 14 predicted proteins | sample 1559871 | NCBI WGS metagenome assembly PPYF01 (sample SAMN08240021, study PRJNA423297) | Human gut metagenome, whole genome shotgun sequencing project. | reverse complement strand
GAACCGAACATTACGGACGTTCATTGTTAGGCGCACCGCTAATCTGGTTTCCTGCACTGGCAGCCGATCGTGAAAGCGGTCTGATACTGGCGGGAACGCACGGCGACGAAAACTCCTCGGTCGTTACCCTTTCTTGCGCATTGCGTACGCTTAACCCTTCCCTGCGTCGCCACCATGTGGTGCTGGCCGTAAACCCTGACGGTTGCCAGCTTGGACTGCGCGCAAATGCGAACGGTGTCGATCTGAATCGTAACTTTCCCGCCGCAAACTGGAAAGCGGGCGAAACGGTGTACCGCTGGAACAGTAGCGCAGAAGAGCGTGATGTGGTGTTGTTGACCGGCGAAAGTCCGGGTTCGGAACCAGAAACCCAGGCGTTGTGTCAGCTTATTCACCGAATTCATCCCGCCTGGGTAGTCTCTTTTCACGATCCACTGGCCTGTATTGAAGATCCCAGAAGCAGCGAGCTGGGTTCGTGGCTGGCACAGTCGTTTGAATTGCCTCTGGTCACCAGCGTAGGTTATGAAACGCCCGGCTCTTTTGGGAGCTGGTGCGCAGACCTGAATTTACACTGCATAACCGCCGAATTTCCGCCCATTTCATCGGATGAAGCGAGCGAAAAATACCTGCTGGCCATGTCCAATCTGCTGCGCTGGCACCCTAGAGATGGAGCTGCCCGGTCGTAAAATGCAGGGCTGGCTCCGCATCGCTGGCCAGCCAGGTAGGGCCATCAAGATCGGCAAAGTTAACCTGCGGCGTAAGCGGTAACGCCGCACCGATAGCCCGGGAGGTACACAGCATGCAGCCCAGCATCAGCGCAAATCCCTGCTCGCGGGCTTCCGTTGCCAGCGTCAGTGCTTCCGTCAGACCGCCTGTTTTGTCCAGTTTGATATTGACCATTTCATAGCGTCCGTGCAGCGCTTTCAGGCTGCTGCGAGTGTGGCAACTTTCATCTGCGCAGATGGGCAGCGGATGCACAAAATTCTCCAGAGCGGCATCATCCTGAGCCGGCAGCGGCTGCTCCAGCATTGCCACCCCTAAATCAGCCAACAGCTGACAGCGTGCCGCAAGGCCTTCTGCCCGCCAGGATTCATTGGCGTCGACAATAATCGTAGCGTCAGGAACAGCCGCACGAATGGCAACCATCCGCTCACTAATCAAGCGAGCATCCAGTTTAACTTTCAGCAGTTTTGCGCCATTTCCCCACAGCGCAGCCGCGCTCGCAGCCATTTGTTCCGGCGAGCCAATCACTACGGTTTGCGCCGTCGTCACCACTTCCGCCAGTTCACTTCCCACCAATTCCGCCAGCGATTTCTGCTGTTGACGCGCACTTAGATCCCACAACGCGCAGTCTACGGCATTTCGCGCAGCCCCTGCTGGCAGCAGCTTTTGCAGCTCTTCACGCGTCAGTATGACAAAGGGAGTGTGCAGCGGCCAGGCTTCCTCATATACCTTAACTGTTCTCATTTGTTTTCCTTAATGCAGTCCCTGAAGCGGATATCCGCAAATAGCGTTTGCCGTGTTAACTGTTGATGGCATAAACTAGCCTCGACGTTAACTATATGTAAACAGGAAGATAACCATGTCACAAACCGTTCATTTCCAGGGCAACCCGGTTGCAGTTGCCGGCTCCATTCCTCAGGCTGGAAGCAAAGCTCAGGCTTTTACCCTTGTGGCTAAAGACCTGTGAGCAACGTTATCACGCTGTCCACCCTGCGCAACGCAGAATTCCTGAAAAACTACGGTGTTGAAATCGCTGAAGGCCCGTTGAAAGGTCTGGCCGCACGTGCCGTAGTTGTTATCGATGAAAATGACAACGTCGTCTTCAGCCAACTGGTCAATGAAATCACCAACGAACCAGACTACACAGCGGCGCTGGACGTACTGAAAGCGTAAGCTGCGTTTGCATACAAAAATGCCTCCGGACGGAGGCATTTTCATTTACGGCATTACTCTTCGCTTTTTTTCTGTTGGCTCAGGCCGTACTCGCGCAATTTATTGGCAATCGCGGTATGCGAAACGCCGAGGCGCTTGGCCAGCTTGCGCGTGCTGGGATAATTCATATACAGCTGCGTCAGCACGGAGCGTTCAAAGCGGCTGGTAATTTCATCCAGCGACCCTTCCATCACCTCTTCTCCGACCGCAACCGTTGCCGCATCATAATCCGGCAGTAAAATATCCTGCGGCCGCAGCTCATAGCCTTCAAGCTGGGTCAACGCCCGGTAGATAGCGTTTTTAAGCTGACGCACGTTGCCCGGCCAACCGTAACGGGTTAACACCGTGCTGAGATCGGCGGACAGCTTCGGACGCGGCACGCCCTGCTCATCGGCAAAACGCGCTACGAACAGTTCGGTGAGCGGCATAATATCTTGTGGGCAATCGCGCAGCGGCGGCAGGTTTAACGTCAGTACATTCAGACGATAATAGAGGTCTTCACGGAAAAGTCCTTTCTGCACCAGCTCCACAAGGTTCTTTTGCGTCGCGCAAATCACGCGAACATCAACATGAACTTCGTGATCTTCTCCCACACGACGGAACGTGCCGTCATTGAGAAAACGCAGCAATTTGGTCTGCATACGCGGCGACATTTCGCCAATTTCATCTAACAGAACCGAACCGCCATTCGCCTGCTCAAAGAACCCTTTTTTACCTTCCGGCGCATGGCCAAACAGCTCGCTTTCAACCGCATCTTCAGGGATTGACGCGCAGTTCAGCGCCAGATACGGTTTCGACGCACGTGGGCTTGCCAGATGGCAGGCATGAGCAAAAAGATCTTTGCCGGTGCCGGTATTACCAGTAATCAGCAGCGGTACGCTCAGCGTCGCCAGCTTGCGCGCTTGTTCTACGACGTGTTTCATTTTGGCGCTGACGGCAATAATCTGGCTAAACGCACTGAGATCCTGCGTTGTCATATTTTGCAGCTGACGTCCCATTCGGATGGTGGAGCGCAACATCACCACTGCGCCGGTCAGCATCTGCTCCTGATTTTCGCCCTGCAAATGGACAGGCGTAATTTCCATCAGGAAATTCTGCCCGTTAATCACGACATGTTCGCTATGGGAATCCTGCGGATTGCTTTCCAGCCAGCGCTGGAAGTTAAACCCATTGATTAACTGGGCTGCGGTATGGTTGCGCATCCGCTCCTGGGTGTGCGCAAAAAGTTGACAACTTGCAGGGTTCGCCATCTCAACTTTGCTTTTCATATCAAGAGAAAGGACCGGCTCAGGCAACGCTTCAAGAAGCGCACTTAGCGCCAGATGTTCACGTTCAGAAGGCATCCAGGGCACGGTACGCACATCCGTAACACCTGAAATACGGCGAATTTCAGCCATCAGGCTGCTGAAGTTGGTGAACTCCAGCTCCGCAAAATTAAGGTAAATCCGCCCGATGGGGTCAATCTCGATACCGCGTAAATCAATACTTCTCAGCACCAGTAAATCGAGCAATTCGCGGGTCAGACCAAGACGGTCTTCACAAAAGACTTCCAAACGCATAGGAACCTTCATCAGGACAAGGGATTATGTAGTAAATGATAAGACAGTATTTGGTTCGCAGGAAGAACTCTGTCAACAAATATTGACAGCGCGCTGGAAAATTGGGCGCCGGGGCGTAAAGTTATACGATCGGCGCCTGTTTTTTAGCTAACTTTCGCGCGGAGATTTGTTCTTTTGTAAGGTCTCTTTCACCTGACCAATCAGTTGACGGCGAAAATCGCCCAGTCGTGGCTTATCATCATCGATCCACGGCAGCGGTCGGCAAAGTTCCATAGCTTTAATGCCCAGACGCGCCGTTAACAACCCCGCCCCAATGCCCTGTGCGGCACGCGTTGATAAGCGGGCGGCTAAATCCTGCGACATCCAGTCCATCCCTACTTCCCGCACCAGCTCACTGGCCCCGGCAAAAGCGATATTCAACAACACCAGGCGGAACAGGCGCAGACGGCTGTAATAACCAAGTTCAATGCCATACAGCGATGCAATGCGATTAATCAGCCGCAGATTTCGCCAGGCAATAAACGCCATATCCACCAGCGCCAACGGACTGACTGCAATCATCAGCGTGGACTCTGCCGCTGAACGACTGATCTCACGCCGGGCTTGCGCATCCAGTACCGGCTGCACAAGATGGGCATACAGGCTGACCACTTCGCGATCGTTCTGCGTTTCATGAATTGAGGCATACCAACGCTGTAGCGCCGGATGCGACTGATCGATACCCGCCTGCTGCGCCAGTTTTTCACAAAATGCACGACCTTTTCCGGTTCCATGGCTGTGGAGCAAGTCTCGCGCTTCATCACGTTCGTGCGCGCGCTGACGCAATCGCCACAATCTGCGCCACTCGGTCGCCACCGATCCGACACCTGCGCCGATAATCAATGCGCCTGCGGCACATCCTCCCAGCGCGACCCAGTCCTGAGTCTGCCAGGCGTTCATGGTCCACTGCACACCCTGAGCAACAACGCTTACGCCAAACAGCGCCAGCCCGCCCATCACCATCTTGCGCCACAGACTGCGTTTGGGGCGTAAGGCCGCATCAATGACGGCCTCCGCCTGACCTTCGTCTTCCAGGGGTTCATCCACTTTCGCCGGAGAAAAAGTCTGCGCCTCCATTTCGTTGAACATTTGCTGCGCTTTAAACGCCGTGTTTTGTTCCACGTCCAGCGGACCTGAGAAATCGATACGCGGTTTTAACGGCTCGCTCATCGCAATTTATCTCCTATTAAAAACTCCAGCGCGGCATCAAGGCGGATATGCGGTAAGGGTTTATCGACATCCATAACCTGCGGGCGAAACGCCTCAAACTGAAAGCCCTGGCGGTCCCAGAACGCCTGTCCTGGCAGTCGCGCGGGCACTTCACCAGGATAAACGGTCAGCGGTTCGCCATCGCTCAGACGATTACCACGCAGCGCCGGGATCTTTTCACCTTTCACGTCGATCAAGCCGCTGGTGGTTGCCTGCACCGATGCCAGCCCCAGACAATCCATGCTGATACCTTCGAACGCCGCGTTTTGCCATGCGTCCTGGATCAGCTGCTGCAATAACGACACCATATTGGCGTGCTGATCCACCGTGACGTGGTCGGCTTTGGTGGCGGCAAACAGCAGCTTGTCGATCACCGGAGAAAATAGCCGACGAAACAGCGTACGCTGCCCGTAATGGAAGCTTTGCATCAACTGGGTAAGCGCCAGACGCATGTCGTTGAACGCCTGTGGCCCGCTGTTGAGCGGCTGCAGGCAATCGACCAGCACAATCTGGCGGTCAAAGCGCAGGAAGTGATTCTTATAAAACCCTTTGACGACCTTTTCGCAGTAATAATTGAATCTTTCGCGCAACATGCCCGCGTTGGTGTGTTTGTCAGCCTGCGCCAGCTTTGATTCCCCCCAGGCATCGACATCCGGCCACGGGAAGAATTGCAGCGCAGGCGCGCCCGCCATATCCCCGGGCAGGACAAAACGGCCCGGTTGAATAAAATGCAGGCCCTGCTGTTTACACTGATGCAGATACTCCGTCCAGGCGGCAGCAATTTCCGCCAGACGGTTTTCATCAGCAGGCGCCAACGGATCCAGCCCCTGGCATAACTGCCGCCATTTTGCCGACCATTCGCCCCGCTGCCCCTGCAATAATCCGGTCATTTGCCGCGACCAGCTCAGATAATCCTGGGCCAGCATCGGTAAATCGAGCAGCCACTCCCCCGGATAATCGACGATCTCCAGGTACAGCGTGGAGGTGTCTTTAAAGTGGCGCAGTAAAGAGTCATTGGATTTATAGCGCAGCGCCAGACGTATTTCACTCACGCCGCGCGTAGGGGTCGGCCAGGTTGGCGGAGAGCCGTACAGTTGCGCCAGTCCCTCATCATAGGTAAAGCGCGGAATGCCAAAATCGCGTTGAGGAACCTTTTTAAGTCGCTTCATCGCCATCCCGTTTTGCTGAAGGAACCGAAGAAATTATAACAAACAGGAAGTAAAGATAGGGGGCAATTCTTACTTATCAACTACCTGGGCGGTACCTGGCGGCATTATTCTTACCGCCAGGAGCAGAAGAACTGCGTACGGCTTATTTATTCTCTACTTTAGGAAGCGAGATCTGGTTGATGCCACCTTCATTCGTCACCTGCGTATAGCCCATTTCAGTCAACATATCCTTCGCTTGTCCCGATTGACGCCCGGAGTTGCAGTACAGCTTCACAGTGTCGTTCTTATCCTTTTTTCAACATAATATCTTCCTGACTGATAGTTGGATTTACCTCTACACTATACGCCAGTTCTTAAGAAAATATTGCTGACCGACTTCCTGATATAAAACCTGGGTATTAATGCCCTGCGAAATAGATTTTTTAGTTCACCCTCAATACCCGTGGTAACGACCCAAAAGAATTCTGACAGCCCCCAAATTATATTTGTAAGCTGCCGCAAATTAACTGAGGGAATGTTGATTAATTGTTGCTTGCTTTTGCTGATTCAAATATCAGGGTTGATTACCTGAATAGCGTTTCGACAATTTTGCCGCAGCCCGACTCAACACCGGTTCCAGAACCAACGCCAGCAGCATTTTTAGCGGGCGTCGGGCGACGGACTTCACCGCCCACCCTGCTACACCCGCCGGGCCGTAGCGCAGCGCGGTCAGAAGCACCAGCTTACCTGCTATTTTAAAGCCCGGCTTAACCCTTTGCCCGGCACGTTGCCAGCGATTGTTCATTTCTGTCCTCACAATTGACGGAAGCGACTACGTAAGGAAAAAGTATCGGACGTCACATAACGTTCCATTTCACGTAAACGCTTTTCACTAGCAGCCAGCTCGCGATCGACGGCATCCAACAGCTCACCGCTTGATGGCTGCTGCTCGCCGGAAACCACATTGTCCGGCATCGGGTCCAACACAAAGGTCAGCACGATGTAGGCAACGAAGGTGAAAAAGGCCAGGCCAAAAAAGACTGACAACACCACCAGGATCCGTACCAGCTTCACAGGCACATCGAGATAATGCGCAATACCTGCGCAAACCCCCTTCACCATGCCCTGCTGCGGAATACGCCACAGTTTTTTGTTCAGGTTAACGCCTCCCATTAGCGGTCCCTCCAGTTTGGATGTTCAGCATCAAGAATGTCTTCCAGCGCCTGAATGCGCTCGCGCATCCGCTGTGCGTCATCGTTGAGTTCAACCAGGCGTTGCTGTTCACTTTGCGACAGTTCGCCACGGCTGGAACGGTTGCTGTAATGCAGCCAGAGCCAAATCGGTAAAACGAACAACACAAAGATGGTTAACGGGATAGCCAGAAATAGCGCGCTCATGAGTACTCCTTACAGGTGATGAGCGGCGGCGCGTTCGGGCGCCGCCAGATGTTATTATTGCTTGTCTTGCTGCATTTTGGCTTTAAGTTGCGCCAGCTGCTCGCTGATTTCATCATCTGCTTTCAGGTCAGCAAATTGCTGATCCAGAGACTTCTGTTTACCGAAGTTATGGCTTTCAGCCTCGGCTTCCATCTGATCGATACGACGCTCGAAAGATTCAAAGCGCGCCATCGCTTCATCGAGTTTACCGCTGTCCAGTTGACGACGAACATCACGCGAAGAACTCGCTGCCTGATGACGCAGCATCAACGCCTGCTGACGAGCACGGGTTTCACTGAGTTTATTTTCCAGCTCACCGATCTCTTTTTTCATACGCGCCAGCGTATCGTCAACCAGCGTCACCTCATGCTCCAGAGAGGCAATTAAATCGGTCAGTTTCTGCTTTTCAATTAACGCAGAACGCGCCAAATCTTCTTTCTCTTTCTGCGGATCTTCAGCCTTTTCCAGCAACGCATTAATGTTGGCGTTCACGATGTCGGCAAAACGAGAAAAAATACCCATAATGTAATCCTCACTTACTGTTCTGATATCGGGCTATGCCCTGCTGTTTTCGTAATGCACTTGGCGTGCCAACTTTTTATATAATTGATTTTATTGTAATAATATAATTTTACCTGCCAGGCTAATTAGCGTAAATTGGTGAATAACACTAACAAATGGTGAATTTCATCATGGCTGGATACAAAGATAATCTTCTGGGTGAAGCGAACAGCTTTATTGAAGTGCTGGAGCAGGTTTCTCATCTGGCACCGCTGGATAAACCTGTACTGGTTATAGGTGAGCGCGGGACCGGGAAAGAACTTATTGCCAACCGCCTGCACTACCTCTCCACCCGCTGGCAAGGCCCGTTTATTTCGCTTAACTGCGCGGCTCTAAACGAAAATTTGCTTGATTCCGAACTGTTTGGTCACGAAGCGGGTGCCTTTACCGGCGCGCAAAAACGCCATCCAGGACGTTTCGAACGCGCCGACGGCGGTACGCTGTTTCTCGATGAACTGGCAACCGCCCCGATGTTGGTACAGGAAAAATTACTGCGGGTTATTGAATATGGCGAGCTGGAGCGCGTTGGTGGCAGCCAGCCGTTGCAAGTTAACGTACGACTTGTTTGTGCGACCAATGCCGACTTACCTCGCATGGTCAGCGAAGGCACTTTCCGCGCTGACCTGCTGGATCGCCTGGCCTTTGACGTGGTGCAACTCCCACCGTTACGCGAGCGTCAAAGTGACATTATGTTAATGGCCGAGCATTTTGCCATTCAGATGTGCCGCGAGATCGGATTACCTCTGTTTCCGGGTTTTAGTGCCGAGGCCAGAGAAACTCTCCTCCACTACCGTTGGCCGGGCAATATTCGTGAACTGAAAAACGTCGTGGAGCGATCCGTTTACCGGCATGGAACCAGTGATTACCCGCTGGATGAGATAATCATTGACCCCTTCCTCCGCCACACTACTCAGCCGCAGGCGCCGGAAACTAAACCGATGTCTGTAGGTTTACCGCTGGATCTGCGTGAATTCCAGCAGCAGCAAGAGAAAGACTTTCTACAAACCAGCTTACAGCAGGCAAAATTTAACCAGAAAAAAGCCGCTGAATTACTGGGGCTGACTTACCATCAGCTTCGCGCTTTGCTGAAAAAACACCAGATTTAACGCACATTTGCAGATGTCATATTGGCGGATTTGACGCATAACCTCATCAGGGTTTACCATGACGCCATTACTGTATAAAAAAACAGGTACAAATATGGCACTGGCACTCGTTGGCGAAAAAATTGACAGAAACCGCTTCACCGGTGAGAAAATTGAAAATAGTACATTTTTTAACTGTGATTTTTCAGGTGCCGACATGAGCGGCACTGAATTTATCGGCTGTCAGTTCTATGATCGTGAAAGCCAGAAAGGGTGCAATTTTAGTCGTGCGATGCTGAAAGATGCCATTTTTAAAAGCTGTGATTTATCCATGGTGGATTTTCGCAATGCCAGTGCGCTTGGCATTGAAATTCGCCACTGTCGTGCGCAAGGCGCAGATTTCCGCGGCGCAAGCTTTATGAATATGATCACTACTCGCACCTGGTTTTGCAGCGCATATATCACTAACACAAATCTAAGCTACGCCAATTTTTCGAAAGTCGTGCTGGAAAAATGTGAGCTGTGGGAAAACCGTTGGATGGGTGCCCAGGTACTGGGCGCGACGTTCAGTGGTTCAGATCTTTCCGGCGGCGAGTTTTCGACTTTCGACTGGCGAGCAGCAAACTTCACACATTGCGATCTGACCAATTCGGAGTTGGGTGACTTAGATATTCGGGGCGTTGATTTACAAGGCGTTAAGTTGGACAACTACCAGGCATCGTTGCTCATGGAACGTCTTGGCATCGCGGTGATTGGCTAGTCTTCAGGGAGCGGTGAATATTCCGCCCCCTGCACTGCTTTTTACCCCTCAGGCATCGCTGAAGAGTGGTGTGTGGAAATTTTCCACTCTTTACCGTCCCATGCATAAGTGAATGTGTAGCGGGCTGAAACCGTTGATTTGTCCGCGAAGGTAAATGTGTAGGTACCGGTGTCTATCGCCTTATTACACCCCAGGCGAATGGTACGCATGTCAATTTTCCCGGTCGGCTTTTTCGCAAGAAAATGCTCGAAATAATCAACACGTTCAGCGTCCGTTAAACGCGCTTTATTGGATACAGTAGGCAGCAATACCGCATCGCTAAGATAATTTTCAGATACCGTCTGCGCGTTACCTGTTTTCAATGACTCGTTCCACTTATCAAATAGCGCTTCGATTTGCGCTTTATTCACCTTCACACAGTCTGGAGTCGACGCTGCAAAAACGGCTCCAGGCAATAGGGCAAGTGAAACAACAAGGCTCAGTAATTTATTCATACAATTCATTCCATTAGAAGTTATATGGCAACAGAAAACCGTTCATAACCAGGATCAAAGCCAAAATGCATTTAATAACCAATGGAAATCATCACCATAAATGGGTGAGAAGATTAAGATGCCATGAAGAAAAAATGGAATTAACATATTGAAATAATTATAGATACTTTAGCTATTACAACTCACATAACGTGTACTACTTCCTGAATGATTATAGTTCAGCATTGATAGTGACACTCTAAATGCTCGCTCCACACTTCGTTATCGATGCCATACTCTCCCAAAAACAAACGGTAATGGCAAATGTCATTAAGTATTAGTAAGATAGCCTCTTTATATAATCCATTAAAATTATGCGCCTGGTTTTATCATCTCTGATCGTGATGGCTGGATTTCTGAGTGGTCAGGCTGCTGCTGCGCCTGAGCAAGCTCCGCACGCTGATATCCGTGACAGTGGGTTTGTCTATTGCGTCAGCGGGCAAGTCAATACGTTCAACCCACAAAAAACGAGCAGCGGTCTCATCGTCGACACGTTAGCGGCCCAATTGTATGACCGACTGCTTGATGTAGATCCTTACACCTATCGGCTGGTGCCTGAGCTGGCTGAAAGCTGGGAGGTGCTGGATAACGGCGCAACCTACCGCTTCCATCTGCGTCGTGACGTTCAGTTTCAGAAGACTGCCTGGTTCACCCCCACCCGCAAACTAAATGCAGACGATGTGGTGTTTACCTTCCAGCGCATCTTTGATCGCCACCATCCGTGGCACAATGTGAACGGCAGCAGTTTCCCCTACTTCGACAGCCTGCAGTTTGCCGATAACGTCCAAAGCGTGCGCAAACTGGACAACAACACCGTTGAATTCCGCTTAACGCAACCGGATGCCTCCTTTATGTGGCACCTTGCCACACACTATGCCTCCGTAATGTCGGCCGAATATGCCGCTAATCTGGCAAAACAGGATCGCCAGGAGTTGCTCGACAGACAACCCGTCGGCACAGGCCCGTACCAGCTTTCAGAGAATCGTGCTGGCCAATATATTCGGTTGCAGCGACATGAAAAATTCTGGCGTGGTACCCCCCTGATGCCGCAGGTCGTAGTGGATCTCGGCTCTGGTGGAACCGGACGCTTATCGAAATTACTCACTGGCGAATGTGACGTCCTGGCCTGGCCTGCCGCCAGCCAGCTCAGCATATTGCGTGATGACCCTCGCCTGCGTCTGACGCTGCGCCCGGGGATGAACATTGCCTATCTGGCGTTCAACACCAATAAACCGCCGTTGAATAACCCTGCCGTGCGGCATGCGCTGGCGCTAGCAATCAACAACCAGCGCTTAATGCAGTCTATCTACTACGGGACGGCAGAAACCGCGGCATCTATTTTGCCTCGCGCCTCGTGGGCTTATGATAACGAAGCTAAAATTACAGAATACAACCCGGCAAAATCGCGCGAGCAGCTAAAAGCGCTGGGGCTGGAGAATCTGACGTTACAACTTTGGGTCCCTACCAGCTCTCAGGCCTGGAACCCCAGTCCGCTGAAAACCGCCGAGCTGATTCAGGCAGATATGGCTCAGGTGGGTGTGAAAGTGAAGATCATCCCGGTAGAAGGTCGTTTTCAGGAGGCGAGATTAATGGATATGAACCATGATCTGACGTTATCCGGCTGGGCAACGGACAGTAACGATCCTGACAGTTTTTTCCGGCCGTTGCTCAGCTGTGCCGCCATCAATTCACAGACCAACTTTGCCCACTGGTGTAATCCGCAGTTTGACAGCATTCTGCGCAAGGCTCTCTCTTCGCAGCAGCTTTCATCGCGAATTGATGCCTATGACGAAGCGCAAAATATTCTTGCCCAAGAGTTACCGATCCTGCCACTGGCCTCTTCACTGCGTCTACAGGCTTACCGCTACGACATCAAAGGGTTGGTGCTCAGTCCATTCGGTAATGCCTCTTTTGCCGGCGTGTCCAGGGAAAAGAAAGATGAGGTGAAAAAACCATGATTATCTTCACCTTGCGTCGATTTTTATTGCTACTGGTAACCCTGTTCTTCCTGACCTTTATTGGCTTCAGCCTGAGCTACTTCACGCCTCATGCGCCGTTACAGGGTGCATCGCTGTGGAACGCATGGGTATTCTGGTTCAATGGTCTCATTCACTGGGATTTCGGCGTATCCAGTATCAACGGTCAGTTGATCTCAGAGCAGCTGAAAGAGGTGTTCCCGGCCACAATGGAGCTGTGCATTCTTGCCTTTGGTTTTGCACTAATGGTTGGGATCCCCGTTGGTATGCTGGCCGGTATCACGCGGAACAAATGGCAGGACCGCTGCATCAGCGCATTGGCTCTGATGGGGTTTTCTATCCCCGTTTTTTGGCTGGCGCTGCTGCTGACATTGCTCTTCTCACTGACCCTCGGCTGGTTACCCGTTTCCGGGCGTTTTGATCTTCTCTACGAGGTGA
>PPYF01349964.1_pt1 | contig 12676 bp, 15 predicted proteins | sample 1559871 | NCBI WGS metagenome assembly PPYF01 (sample SAMN08240021, study PRJNA423297) | Human gut metagenome, whole genome shotgun sequencing project. | reverse complement strand
AACAAAAAGAGCCGCTGACTTGGGTTGAAGTCAGCGGCAAAACGAAAGCACTCACACAAAGCGGCAATCATTATGAAAAGGGGCTGTTGCACATGTGACAGCCCCTCTTTTATTCGTAGAATCGAAAAATAAAAAGCTCTTTTTCATTCATAGAATTTAGGAGCACATCAATGTGCTTTCTGCAAGAACTTGACCTCACCCCTCCGTCCGTATGAATAAACTGGTCAACTGAAACATCAAACATGGTAATGAGTTTAACAAAAAGATCGAAGCTGGGATATTGACCTTTGTTCTCAATATTCATAATGGTACGAGAGTCACGGTCTACTAATTCCGCAACATAGGCTTGTGTCCAGCCCTTTTCTTCTCCGGCTCGTTTGAGTGCCAGCCCGAGGCCGTGAAAGTCAAACCTTCTTTCAGTTTGGTTCATTTTCATATCACCCTATATCATTCTACATTTCGTGTTAGATTATGGGAATGTAATGAAGTTTTACATTAGGTTGTATTTTATTTCTCGTTTCTTCCCAAATGTTGATTGTGGCGATCCACTTGACAAAGCTGCTCTTTCTGACTATACTGTATATGTATAAAGAAATACAGTTAGGAGGATTGTATGCACATAGTAATATCAAACACATCAGATTTGCCGATTTATGTGCAGATAAAGGAGCAAGTCAAAGAACAAATTTTGTCGGGTGAGCTTGAGGAAGATGAAATGCTACCATCACTTCGACAGTTGGCAAAGGATTTGAAAATCAGTGTATTGACTACTACACGAGCCTACAACGAGTTAGAGGAAGAAGGTTTTATTACAAGTCGTCAAGGTAAAGGATTCTTTGTAATGTCGAGTAGTTCAAATCTCATTCGAGAACAGCTAATACAAGAGGTAGAAAAAAATCTTAACAGTGCAATATTGGCGGCTGAACGAGCTTCTATGACCGATGAAGAACTTATTAAGCTCCTACGGCTTTTATTGGAGGTAAACCATGAGTGAACAATGTTTAGAATTAAAAAATGTATGCAAAAGTTTTCGTGATTTTACGCTGAATAATATTAGCTTCACATTGCCACAAGGGTATATTATGGGGCTTGTCGGCCCGAATGGAGCAGGAAAAACGACAACAATTCAGCTTATTCTCAATATGCTTGAAAAAGATGCTGGCAAGATTTTGGCCTTTGGTAAAGATAATGTGGTTAGTGAAAAAGAGATAAAGCAGGATATTGGTATTGTTTTTGATAGCATATTTTATGTGGATAGCTGGACAGTAAAAGATACAGAAAAAGCAGTATCTATTTTTTACGATAACTGGCGACATGATATTTTTAACGATATGGTTAAACGCTTTGACTTACCGCTAAATAAAAAGGTTGGCGAGTTATCACGCGGTATGCAAATGAAGCTAATGCTTGCGTGTGCGTTTTCGCATGATGCCAAGCTGCTAATACTCGATGAGCCTACAAGTGGACTTGATCCTCTTACTCGAGATGAGTTTTTGGAAATTCTGCAAGATTATATCAGAGATGGTCAAAGAAGTGTGCTGTTCTCAACACATATTACCACCGATTTGGAGCGCGTAGCTGACTATATCACCCTCATCAATCGAGGCAATATGATTTTTACAGGTAGTATGGAAGATTTGTTAAGCAGTTACCGCCTCATTAAAGGGAAGCCTTGCGATCTTACAGCCGATCTCGAAAAAAATATTTTGGGATTACGCAAAACAGCTATGGGGTTTGAAGGTCTTATAACTGCAAATGCGGCAGTCCAATACAAACATTGCGTTCTTGATACCGCAACTATTGATGACATTATTATCTGCATTGGCAAGGGAGGTACAAAGGCATGACAGGGGTTGCGAGAATTACAAAACTGGATTTTTTTATAATGAAATCACAAGGAATTTCATATTTGTCATTGGTTGCAGTAATTTTGTTGTTCGGACTTATGGGTTCCTCCATAACTGTGTTATGCATTACAGGCGCATGGTTTATCGCATTGATGGCTACTAACATTTTTGCCATACAGGAAAAAAATCATCTTGACCGTTTATATGGTTCTGTTTGCGTGAGCTTGAACGAGGTCGTTCTTGGACGATACACCTTTGTGTTTCTGAATTACTTCACCAGCATGGTTGTAATTATTATCCTATATCTCGGCTTTGTGCTGTGTCGAAAAGCTACATTCGATGTGCCTGATATAATGCTTGGATTGGGGTTATCATTTTTAGTTTTCTCTACAATAACAGGAATACAAATGCCGTTATTTTTCAAAATGGGGTACACCAAAGCAAAGTTATGGTCTGTCATTCCTTTTGCAGTTGTAATGTTATTGGTGGTATTACCCTCTTTTGTATCTGCATTATCTGGTATCCTTGACTTTGCACAATCGCATAAGGAACTTTTTGCATTTGCCTGTATATTAACAAGTTGTATTATTCAATTTGTTTCATATCACATTGCTGTTATTTTCTATCGTAAACAAAGCATGTTTTTGTGAAAATAAAAGCATGTGCAACAGATTTCCTTGAAAATCAGAAATTTTCAATGGATTTGTGATGCACATGCTTTTCCCTATTGTTCGATTATATGTCTAATTCTTAGGGGCGATTCTTCACTTTCATCCAAAACGATGTGCAACAGCCCCTTTTTTGGTGCACCATTCCCATCCAAAAACGAACCAAGTACTTCTTCTAAAGATACCGGATGGCCGCCCTCCTGATAATTGAAATTTACCACGATGCGGTCATCGAACAGATAGATGGAATTGACAAAACAGTCGATGACCTTCTCCTGAAAAGCGATATCCGCCGGGTCCCCGTGGCGGAACTGATCGAACCAGAACAGAATTTGTTCCCGTGTGATGGGTGGCTTTTCGATCTGCTCCTGCAGGATGCTGGTTTCCAGTACTTCGCGCTGCTGTTCCAGTTCCTCCATCCGCGCCTTGGTGGAGGGCGTCAGGATACCCTGCTCGATAGCCGTCACCGGATTGTCGATGCGGCGCTTGACCTCTTTCAGTTCTGTCTGCAGAACCGGCAGGCGGGTGTTTTCCTGGCTCTGGTATTCAAACAGCTTGTCCGCCAGCATGTCAATGACCCGGTCGTTCAGCACTTTTTCCAGTGCGGTCTTAACCACAAACTGCTCCAGCGGTTCCTTACGCACCGGCTTCAGACTGCAAGCCTCTTTGACGCTGCGTTTGCGGGTGCCACATTTATAGTAACAGTGGACTGTGCCCGTGTGGCTTCTGCCGGAACTGCGGGCGGCTGTCGGTCTTGGCGGACAGTGCCCTGTCAATGTAGGTCCGCACCACAGTGATGTCGTTCTGGTCGGCATACTCCTTGCATTCCCGCAGCTGGCCTTCGATGGATTCCTCCCGCTGGTTGTCGCTGCTGTAACGGGCATAGATCACGGCATTCATGGCGTGTACCTCCTTACTTGTGCTTCTCCTCTTCTCCCATATTGAGAATCATCTGTTTCAGGCGGCGGTTCAGCTCGCTGCCCGGCATGAAGCAAGCCTCCACAAACTCACTCCAATCCGGTTTGCACTGCACCACTTCCTGCTCTCCCTCTGGCGTAACGCAGACATACCGCCCGCGGGGGTCCTCGCACAGACCGAAGATATAGTCCAGGGACACATTAAAATAGGTGGCATACCAGACCAGGATACGGTAAGGCGCTGCCGCCCGGTCAGTTTCGTAGCGGTTGATGGCAGCCTGATTGGTGTCGGCCAGTGCCGCCAGCTGGGCCTGGGTCAGCCCCGCGTCCTTGCGCAGCACGCGAAGGCGGGTGCCTACGGATACATCCATGGAAAGACCTCCTGCAAAATTCGTTAATTCAAGTATAATCGAATTAGAGGTCTTTCGCAAGTATTTTGTTCCGCTATACACAGAAGCTACTTTTACTCCACATCTCTCACTGTCGTGATAGCCAGCGCTGCCGCCAAGCACAAGGCGGTAACACCTGCGCCATAACCAACAGCCTGCCAAGGAATCGAATACCCCCCGCCCAGAGCCAGCCAATAGGGCATAGGTGTTGCATAAAACAATAGCGCGGACAAGGGAGAAACTGCCGCCGGATCCGGGGCAGAAACGCTCACAATGACTCCAGCCAGAGTCACCACAAAGCAGAAAGTAGCTCCCGCCAATTCACTGCCGCAAAGTCGGCATACCAGCCAAACCACCGCATAGCTTGCCTGCAAAATCCAGGCGCTCTGCATCCAGAAAAACGCCGTGCGTCCCGGCTGGGAGAGGGATCCCGTGACAACCGACAGCAGGAAATACAACACCATGTACCACCCTTGGAGCATAATCGTTTCCGCCGCAAAACTGCCAACCATATATCGGACCCGGCTTACGCCATGGGCGACCGCCAACCGGGCAGCGCCCGCTGTTTTGTTCTGGTGGAATGCCATCACCGCCACGAGAATGACTGCAATCCACGCAAGGATGCCTACTGACAGCACCGTGCCGAGAGCAGCATCCGCCGCGCTTCCCACTGGCAACGAACCGCCGGGAAAAATGCCTACCCGCCTGCCGTCTGCCCAAGTAGCGTCCACAATGCGGGATTCACTGACTCCCAGAGCAAACGCCATGCACAGCAGACTGAACAGCGCCAGCATTCCCGGCAGGCGAGTGCAGCGAAGGGCATACAAAGCTGCGGAGAAAGTGCTGGCCCGGTGCATTCCCTGTCGAGCGGCAGATTTTTCCCTACGCCGCAGGACTGCGTGCGCCTTTCTGGCACTGCGCTGCTTTCCGGCATCCGGACGGTGAAGTGCCATCCATCCCAGCCCTGCCGCCACAGCAAGGGCCACAATCACCCAAGCTACCAATTCGACACAAAACTGCGGCGTGATGTTCAAAGCACACAGCCGGGACCAGTAATAGGTGGGCATAGCCTTAGCCGCCAGTTGTATCAGAAGAGGCTGAGTAGAAAAATCTTCATACTGTACCTGATAAAGCAGCACTCCTGCCAACGGCAGAATACTGGTCACCAGTGCCGCAGCAGCATGGTTTTTCAGCCAGAGTGTAAGGACCGACGCCAATGCCAGGAAAGCCCCCAGCACCAGAAGATTTCCCACCGATACTGCGCAGAACAACAGAACTGTTCCGAGCGCGGGCGCAATTCCCATCTGGATGGCTGTGATGATAAAGCAGATTCCGTAAAAGGCCAGCTGCAAAAGCAGGCAGAAACCGCAGACCACCCCGAATTTGGCGCGGTATAGAGCGGACAACCGTCCTCCATGACTGACGAACAATTCATCGGTGCGTGCCCGGCGCTCCGACGCGAATTGCGCCACACACAGATTGACGGGGATCAGCCAGCTGAACACTGTCAGGCTCTGAGAGCTGCGCACCAGCTGCAAGCCGGACCGCCCACTTCCCATCGCCACATCCTTGAAAAATCCGATGGAGTCAAGCGGGTTCAGAAGATCACCCGCCACCATAAAATACATGGTCCCACTGTTGGCAAACCACAGCAGCACCAGAACAAACCCCAGCAAAGCCCATAGCTGTGCTTTTGCATGGAACAGTTTGACTCCTTCCGCTTTAGCCTGCATCGGCATGGCTGTCACCTCCCACCAAGGCCGTGAAATATGCCTCCAGCCCTTCGCTGCGCACTGCCAGTTCCTGCACGTGCAAGCCATTCTCCATTAGCACACCGGAAGCTGTCGCTGCTGCCTCGTTTCCTACCGGGGACAAGCGCAGCCCCTCCACTGTTGCCTGACAGATAGCTTCCGGAAACATCTTGCGGAGGATGTCTACCGCCCGTCGGTCATTGTCGGTACGGACTAACAGATACTTGCTGCAGCGGGCGTCCAGTTCTTCTGCCGTCAGTTGTTCCAGCAGCTGCCCATTATGTAAAATACCGTAGCTTGTCGCAAGCTGGTGCAACTCGCTGAGGATATGACTGGACAGCAGAATCGTCATCCCCTGTTCCCGGTTCAGTTTTTCCAGAAGATGTCGCAGTTCCTGTATCCCCATCGGGTCCAGTCCATTAAGCGGTTCGTCCAGTACCAGAAATTCCGGTTTCCCCAAGAGAGCAACCGCCAGCCCCAGCCGTTGGCGCATCCCCAGCGAGAATTTTCCGGCAGGTTTGCTGCCAGTGTCTTTCAGACCCACCAGTTGCAGGGTGGGAGCAATATCCGCCTCATTTAACCCTCGCTGCAGGCACTGCACTTTCAGGTTTTGCCATGCGGTCAGATCCGCGTACAAGGCAGGGCCGTCCACAAGGCACCCCATCCGACGCCGCATTTCTGACTGTCGGACAGCGTCTGCCGCACCAAATAGTAGCAGTCTGCCCCGTGTGGGGCGAGTCAGACCGCATAGAATTCGCAGCAGGGTGGTTTTCCCCGCGCCGTTTTCTCCGATCAGACCGTAGATCTGCCCGCGCGGGATTGTGATGCTCACATCCCGCAACGCCACCGTATGTCGGTATTCCTTGCAAAGATATTCCGTCGCAAAAACCGCTTCTCCGTATCCTTCCATGCTCTTCGTCTCCCTTTCATTCATATAAGCCCATTTTTCATATAAGCCCATTTATTTAGGAAACGATTTGGGAATGGAAATTTTTTCAATGCAATGGAAATTTTTTCAATGCAAGGTATTTGGGGCAAAAGAAGCATCTCCAAGAAAAATGCCACAAGAGCCAAATGGCTCTTGTGACCCACAAACTTCACCCTTTCTTTAGCTTTTTCGTTTCCGGCACCACGCCAACTCTCAGGAAATTTTTATGATCCCTTGCTCTTTCTCATTTTTTCTTCCGCGTTTTTCCTGTTTTTCCACTCCTCAAACAGCCGTTGTCCCTCTTCCGACTGGTAAAACGCCTGGATCTTGGGCAGCAGGAACCGGGCGAACCGTTCCAGCTCCTGCTGGGGTACGCCGTCCTCCCGGTTCATGGCGGACGCCGCTGCCTGTGCTGCTTTCTTCTCCTGCCGATCTTCCGTAGCGGCTCCTTTCTGCAGGGCTGCCCCCTGCTGCCTTATGATGTGTTCTGTCATCGGTCCTGACCCTTGGCCCGCTGGCGGCGCTGCTGACGGTTCAGACGCTTCTCTTCCTGTTGGCGGCGGCAGATGCCCAACACAAACGCCTGCACCTGCTCCGGTGCCACCCGCATAGCTTCCCGGTAGGGCCGGGTCTCGGTGAGTACTGCATCCAGCTGTTCCTCACAGCGGCGGAGGCGCTGGCGCGATTCCTGTTCCCTCACTGTGTTTTGCTGCAACTGCATCCGCAGACTGCGGTTCTCTGCCTGCAGCTTGCCGCTGTCCTTTGCCATCCCGCACAGCGTCTGGAAGTCCTGCAGTGGCAGCTCCACCCGCTTTTCCAGCACGCCTTTGGTTTTGGCCCGCTGCTCGATGTCCGCCACATCTCGGATAGACCCGGAAATGTTTTTCACCTGGGAGAGAAGCTCCTTTCGCTGGCCTTGCAGTTGTTTGGTCTGCTCAGACAGTTCTGACACTGTCTGGCGGTCCTTCTGGACCTTATACTCCAGCACGTTCAGGTGTTCGGCATTGCTGCCCTGTATGCCGCGTTCAAAGTCGGTGAATCCCGCCTGCCGCATGTGCTCGAAGAATTGGGTCTGCAACAGGCTGTAGGAACTCACCAGCCGAGGCTTGCCATTCTTTTTCAGCATAGGCTGGCCCTGCTCGTCGGTCATGGGTACCATCGGCCACTTTTTGCTGTGGCTCACCTGCATGATCGTTTCCCGCACGGTACCCCGCAGCGCCGGGTCCTTGCACCGTTTGGACCAGAGGATCTGCTTTTCCACCACCGGCAGGTAGACAACGTGGAGGTGATAGTGGAACACATCCCTTCCCAGCCGGTCACTGGCTTCCCGGTTGCGCTCGTCGGCGTGCATGACCGCGGAGATGATGTACTGTTCCCCGCCCGCGATCTCCTTGGCCAGCTCATACACCTCGGCGTAGAATTTCTTGGCGTACTCATAGCCGCCGTGGGTTTCAAAATAGTCGGTGTTCACATCAAACACCAGCTCGTCAAAGACGTAGGCGTCCGGTTTCAGTCCTCGGGTGGAAACAATGCCTTCTTCCACCATCCGGTCAAATTGCTGCGCGTAAGTAGCTGCCTCGCAGGCTTTGAAGATCACATTGTTGTGGCTGTATTCCAGCAGCACATCCGGGTTGGAGTACACTTCGTTCTTGCGTTCGTTGTGCCGCTCCCGCACCGAGATGGCATTTTTACGGTAGCGCTCATTGCGCACCACGGTCCGATGGATTTTGCTGATAGGCGTCTCCTTTCTTGGGTACGGTTCTGCTGCGGATGGGGTACGCAGATGCTTTGCAAAGCATCTGACCCACTATGACACTTTCCGGCGCTGCCGGCAAAGTGCCAGTGGGCCCGCTGCGGCGGGAGGGATTGGGACACGGCTCCCAACCAAAATCGGCGTGCCAGCTTTCCGGTTGGGCCGCCGTCGTAACGGTTGTCAAGTCTGCAGTTTCCTCTGGAAGCCACGCACCACAGCCTTTGCCCACCTTTTGCAAAACGCGGGGTGTGGAATTCTTTCTCTATCTTTCTTTTGGATAGATATATCATTCTATCTTTATCGTGTCGGTTTTTCCGGCGGGTCGGTGTCGGCAAATCCGTCAACTGCCTGTCCGTTTTTCCGACAGGTCGGGACGGATTTCCCGACGGGTGGTTACAGCTCGTTGGGTTCCTTTGGCCGGGGCAGGTTGAGGTAATACCGCCGCGCCTTTCCGTTTGACTGTCCCGGCACCGGTTCCAGCAAACCGCAGCGTTCCAGAGAGGCAAACAAGCCGGCGGCTTTCTCCCGCTGGCAGTGCAGCAATCGCCCCGCACTGGCCCGCGAGAGGCTCACACAGGGCCTGCCGTTGGCTTTCCAGCGCCCGGTGGTATCCTGGGCCGACAACCGTAACAGCCCCAGCAAATGGCCGTACAGCAGTTTGCTTTCACCAGGAAGTTCCCGGTAAGGTTCTTCCGACAGAAGGCTGGACGGGATCATCAGGAAACCGTCGATGCGGTTCAGGTTTTCCTCTGCGGGAACAAGTTCATGGTTCAGATGGCACCTCCTTGGGGTATGGGTTGGTGGCGGACTTTGGCTTCTGGCATCCCTCTTTTCCGGTTGGTTTTGTCTTTGGAAAATGTTTTACAATTTTATCATAGATTCTTCCGACACATACAGCATACAATGTCTTGCAGTCCGTTTCAAGATGTGTTAGACTGTTTTCATGTTGGATGATTCACACGCTTTTCTAAGCTGTGGCTGAAACACGCCAAAACACAGAGCCATTTTCCGCCCACTATGCTCCAACACAGGATGGTGACGAATTTTGAACTACCAGACGTACCTTTTCTTTGAAGGCCGTACCGAATATATCCAGGGCTACGACACGCCCCAGCATACATATCCCCTGGGTTCTTTGGTGTTCGGCGTCCTGGACCTGGATGCCGCCCCCTATCTGGAACGGAGCCGCGCATTGCTGGAAAGATTCCGGGGTGTAGAATTCCCGGAAGATCAGACCATGCAGCAGAGCCTGGCGGCTCCTGACACCTGTGTGTACTATCAGGTAGCTTCCTTTTACCATGATTTTGCTGCCGCTGTGCAGCAGGTTTCCCCGGCCCTGTTTGATCTTGTGGAGGGCTACACGCTGGCCCCCTTCCGTCGCAATGAGCGGGAGCTGAAAGCGACCCAACATAGCCTGTGGCAATTTATACAGACTGGAAAAAATGACAGTTCGTATACATTTGATGAATTGCGCATCAGAATGTCCCACCTCGGCGAGTTGGTCATGACCAGCGACATCATGGAAGGGTTCTGCCGGAACTTCCCGGAGTACACCGACCAGATGAAGGTCTTTATCCAGCGTGAAACCGGGGACGCCTCTCTGTGCCGGACCGCGCTGTCGGTATTGGAATCCTTTGTGACGCTGCTGCAGCAGTTGGTGGACGGCAAAACCAATCTGCGCCAGCTAATCGAGGCTACACTGGTAGACGAGGACGGCCGCCCCAGAACAGAGCATGGCCAGCGCCCTTCGGAGTTGCTGGTGGAACTGGCCGAAAATGGCGATTCAATCTACCAGAAATACCACAAGCTGGAGGACGACATCCATATCCAGACCCGGTACAAACGGCCAACAGACAACAAAAAAAGCGGCATTTCTGCCGCCACGTTCTACGCAAGCGATACGCTGCCTGCGCTACTCTTTTTGGAATTTGTACAGATGTGCGCCCAGGATCTGCCGGTTGCCGTCTGTGAAAGCTGCCACCGGCTGTTTGTTCCCTTCTCCAGCCGTGCCAAGTACTGTGAGCGGGTGCTGGACCCGGAAACCGGCGCCACCTGCAAGGATATTGCCGCCAAGCTGGCCTACGCCGAGGAGTTAAAGGCCAACAAAGCCAAGGAACTCTACAACAAGATGCGCAACCGCTACCAGATGCGCTGCTCCCGTGCCCCAAGCAACCAGAAAATGCGGGATGACTACAACGCCTGGCGCAAGCAGGCGCAGATGGCGCTGAGTAAGTACCAGTTGGGAGAGATAAGTTGGGAGAAGTTTGAAAAGACTATACGCGTAGAACCATAAATCTTTATCCCTCTTGTTGCTTACCTACAGAGACACATTTACGTTCCATTGCAAATCCATTCTGCTATAGCATTTAAGTCGGTATCCGCCATCCATGTCACTTTATTGGGATAAGCTTTTGGAAATCCTTGAACCATATACGGTAAAATTTCTATACTAGGCGAAACAATCAGTACTTTTTTGTTTTTGGCAAAAGCATAGCCCAATTCGACTAACGCACTAGTAGAGATTTTTTTCGGGTAAAAAAGGCAAAACAAATCGCAATCATCAATCGCTGCAATGTCAATTTTTGCAGAATCAACCGGGCTATCATAATCACTAAAAGTAGAAGCCTGAGAAAAGGCCGCAAAAATATTTTTTTCTCCAAAACAGTTTTTAATTTTATTGTATAAGCCAAGCATTTTTTTTCTATAGGCTTCATACTGTTGTTCGCTATCAAATCCTGCAATTGGCGTTGATAAGAAAATTTTCATAAGTCTTTTCCTCCAAATCGGCCATTATCAAGAACACTTTTTTCATTTTTTTTGAAAATTTCCATAATATCATCAATTTTCTTATAGCGATATATTTTCACAAACGGTAAAGCCTTATCGCTGTCCTGAAGTATATAAGGTAAATGAACTCCCTCTTTTTGAAAAATTATAATGTTCTTCTGCAAAGCAATGCAGTATCCTATTTCTGCAATCATGCTTGTAGAGACTTCTTTGTCATACAAACACACATAATATTCAATGTGCTTCATTACAACAAAATTTTCTGCCACAGCTTTCTCATTACCATCAAATCTTTCACTAGAATCGATTAATAATGCTGGTGCATATATTTTTTTACTTGGAATACGGCAATATGTGACTAATGCAGTTTTGATTTGATTTACCGCTCCCTTCACTATTTGATATTGATCCTCATCATCAAGACTAGCCATCGGGCACGCTAAATATACTTTATTGCGCATATATATATCTTGATCTTCTGGATATATCTTAATTCTTTGTCCGGAATGTCGTTCTTTTATATCATTGAGTATTGGTTTAATAGTCTTATTGATTTCTGAAAAAGAGCCTCTGGCTAAACGTTCGACTTGATTAGGAGTCAAATTTGATTTTCCTTCGCTATATAGACGATTATTAATATCTCGAAAAAGCTTTATGAACCCCTCCTTACTCCATTTAATATAATTATATGCTTGTAGCGGCGATCCTTTTGGTAACTCTGTATCGAACAAAATTACCATCAATAATTTTTTTCGCTTTTCCCCTTTTGTTCCATCCGAAGAGAAATCGTGAAATTGAGAAGCCCCAGCTTCAAAATAAAGCCATGGAGCATTTATGTTGTCCCTTGTTATACATACTAACGTCATTATGCTATCTTGTAGATTTCTCTTGATGGCAGAAAACCATTCTTCTCCAGTGACTATGCTTTCCGAAGATACAAAGACTGACAAATTGGACGCTTCAAAGGCATCCGTCAAGCACTTTTTTAACACCTCAGCAATTTTAGGATTGCCAGACCAGCTGATAAATACGTTTCTCATGATAGCCATCCTCACACAAAGATCGTCACTTTTTATTCCATACAAATATTATATTAAATCTATATGCAACATACAGCGAAACAGCTATTGTGATCTAAACGCGAATGTTTACAATATAGCATATTGCCATTATACCACAGTTACAATTTGGTGAGAAACACATTTTGCTTAATCATTAAAATAATTCTTTTGTAAATCATATTTTATTTTGCAAAATGATTATTCTTTTACTACGAATCGATGAATAATAAAAAACAAATCCGAACGCACCTTCAAAAAGAAGTACGTTCGGATTTGCTTGGTATGGTGCACCATCGGGGACTCGAACCCAGGACCCACTGATTAAGAGTCAGTTGCTCTACCAACTGAGCTAATGGTGCATATATGAGATTTACGCGATACATCGTGAAATCTCAATTTGAATAGTTCAGTCGAAATTCATCATTCACAGCTTTAGTGTGAGTTAATTACGCTACCAACTGAGCTAATGGTGCTTATATGAGATTTACGCGATACATCGTGAAATCTCAATTTGAATAGTTCAGTCGAAGTTCATCATTCACAGCTTTAGTGTGAGTTAATTACGCTACCAACTG
>PPYF01268743.1_pt1 | contig 12676 bp, 11 predicted proteins | sample 1559871 | NCBI WGS metagenome assembly PPYF01 (sample SAMN08240021, study PRJNA423297) | Human gut metagenome, whole genome shotgun sequencing project. | reverse complement strand
GCCGGGGAGGGCGGGCCGAGACGCCGGAGCGGGCCGGGCGGCGGAACCGGGGGCTTTTCAGGCTTATTTTGACAAACCGGAGGCCACGGCATAAAGTCTTCCAATTTATTTGGCCTGTTGTCGGGATATGGCGCGCCTTCGGGAGATCAAGCCCGCGAAAGCGTTTCGGGAACTTTTTCCAACCAGAGGAGAATGGGTATGGCGGTGTATGTTGTTGACCATCCGCTCGTGCGGCACAAACTGGGCATTCTGAGAAAGGAATCCACCTCCACCAGCGAATTCCGCATGCTGTCCAAGGAAATCGCCCGGCTGCTCATGTACGAGGCCACCAAGCACTTCAAGACCGAGAAGCGGACCATCAAGGGGTGGGCGGGTCCCGTGGAAGTGGAATCCATCTCCGGCAAGATGGTGACCATCGTTCCGATCCTTCGCGCGGGCCTCGGCCTGATGGACGGCGTGCTGGACATGGTGCCGGGTGCGAAGATCAGCGTCGTCGGCCTGTACCGCAACGAGGAGACGCTGGAGCCCGTGGAATACTATGTGAAGCTCGCCAAGGAGATCGACCAGCGCATCGCGATCATCCTCGATCCCATGCTGGCGACCGGCGGCTCGCTCATCGCCGCCATCGACCTGCTCAAGAAGCGCGGCTGCAAGCAGATACTCAGCCTGAACCTCGTGTGCGCGCCCGAAGGCATCAGGAAGGTCGAGGAGGCGCATCCCGACGTGGACATCTATACCGCTTCCGTCGATTCGCATCTCAACGAACACGGCTACATCATTCCGGGCCTCGGCGACGCCGGGGACCGCATCTTCGGCACGCGCTAGCGCCTCGCAGTCGCAGACGCCGCCGTGCGGGGCGCAGGTCCGCCCGCCGCACGGCGCGGAGGCTGCCGACCCCCGTCTTTGGCAGGATGGGCCTTTGAAACTTCGTTTTAAGGGCAATCCGCTCTCGGGGAACCTTTTCCGCCGTCCTTTCGGAGCGGCCGCGGACGACCGGGAAAGGCCGTTGTTCCTTTTTTTCGGATGGAGTTGAGATGGAGTCGGATACGACCTATTCCTTTAAGGCAAAGGACTGCCTGCTCGGCGCGCAGATGCTGTTCGTGGCGTTCGGTGCGCTGGTGCTGGTGCCCATCCTGACGGGCATGAACAGCAACGTGGCGCTGTTCACGGCGGGCGTGGGCACGCTGATCTTTCAGGTGTGCACGCGCGGCAAGGTGCCCATTTTTCTCGCCTCGTCCTTCGCGTTCATCGCGCCGATCATTTACGGCGTGCAGACGTGGGGGCTGCCCGCGACGCTCGGCGGCATGGTGGTGGCCGGAGCCGTGTACGTGGTGCTGAGCTTCGTCATCCGCTGGCGGGGCACGGGCATCATCATGCGCCTGCTGCCGCCCATCGTGACGGGCCCGGTGATCATCGTCATCGGCCTCGTGCTCGCCCCGGCGGGCGTGAACATGGCCCTCGGCAAGACCGGCGACGGCGGGACCATTCTGGTGCCCGAGAATACGGCGCTGATCATTTCGATGATTTCCCTCGCCACCACGGTGCTGATCTCGCTGCTCGGGCGCGGCCTCCTGCGGCTCATCCCGATCATGTGCGGAATCGCCGTGGGCTACGGCTGCTCCATCGCGCTCGGCGTCCACGATTTCAGCAAGGTGGCCGCCGCGCCGTGGTTCGGCATCCCGGACTTCGTGTTTCCGGAGTTCCGGCTTGAGGCCATCCTGTTCATCATCCCGATCACGCTGGCCCCGGCCATCGAGCACTTCGGGGACATCATCGCCATCAGTTCGGTGACCGGGAAGGACTTCCTCAAGGACCCCGGCATCAAAAACACCATGCTCGGCGACGGCATCGCCACGATGGTCGCGAGCTTCCTCGGCGGGCCGCCGAACACCACCTATTCCGAGGTGACCGGGGCCGTGGCCCTGACCCGCGCCTTCAACCCCGGCGTCATGACGTGGGCCGCCATCTGCGCCATCGCGCTGTCCTGCGTGAACAAGCTCGGCGCGTTCCTGAGCTCCATTCCCGTGCCGGTCATGGGCGGGATCATGATCCTGCTGTTCGGGGCCATCATGGTCGTGGGCCTCAACACCCTCGTCCGCGCGGGCGAGGACCTCATGGAACCCCGCAACCTCGCGGTCGTCGCGCTGATCATCATCTTCGGCGTGGGCGGCATGACCTTCAACATCGGTTCCTTCCGCCTCGGCGGGATCGGACTCGCCGCCGTCACCGGCGTGCTCCTGAACCTGCTCCTGCCCGACGACGTGCATACCCGCCGCCGGAAGGCGGAACAGAAGAAGTAGAACACGGGGGCGTTCCGGCAACGGGCGCCCCCTTTTCGTTCCTCCGTTTTCCTTCGGCGGCGGGGCCGTCGCGCGTACCGGCTGGGAAAACCGCGAAGGGCCGCGCGCCCGAAGCGCCGTGTGGAGCGTATCGGTTATCTTCCGTGCGACCGGAAGGGCCGCCGCGCGCCCGGAGCGTCGAAGTGCGGATGCGAGGTCTCTGTCTACGAAAAAGGCGGGCCGCCGCGCGCAAGGAGCGCCGCCGCGGATATTCCCCCGGCGGGCGGAACCGCCCGACGGTGCGTTTCGGCATCACGCCCGGACCGGTTTTCCCCCACGGCGAATGGGGCCGCCGACGGCGGGGCCTCCCCCCTCCGGCGTACCGAAATTTTCCCTCGACGAACGGGGCCGCCCCGGGGAGGGCTGTTGTCAGCTTCCGGGAAAAGTCTTAGGAGGAGAAGGAGCCGCCTTCGCGGGCGTTTTCTTTCCTTTTTTCAACCGAGTTCGCCATGAATGCTGAAATCATCTCAGTCGGAACCGAGCTGCTGCTCGGGCATACGATCAACACGGACGCGGCCTTCGTCGCGCGTGAGCTTTCCGCCATCGGCGTCAATCTGCTGTTCGCCTGTACGGTGGGGGACAATCCCGGCCGGTTGCGGGGCGCGCTTGAGGAGGCGCTCGGCAGGAGCGACGTGGTCATCACCACGGGCGGCCTCGGGCCCACCGACGACGATTTGACCAAGGAAACCATCGCCGACGTGGCGGGCGCTCCGCTTGTGGTCCACGAGCCGAGCCTGCGCCGTCTGGAGGCGTATTTCAAGGGCCGCACCTTTGGGGAGAACCAGCGCAAGCAGGTCCTGCTGCCCGAGGGCTCGACCGTGTTCCCCAACGACATCGGCACCGCGCCGGGCTGCGGCGTGCGGACGGCTGCGGGCAAGATCGTCGTCATGCTGCCCGGGCCGCCTTCGGAGCTCGTGCCCATGCTGCAAAACTATGTGGTCCCCTTCCTGAAGGAAGGCAGCCACGCGGTGATCCGTTCCTCCATGATCCGAACCTTCGGGCTCGGAGAGGGCGCGGGCGCGCTCAAGATCGCCGACTTCACCGATTGCCCCAATCCCACGGCGGCGACCTACGCCAAGGAGAACGAGATGTTCGTCCGGGTTACGGCGCGGGCGGACACCGAAGAGGCCGCCGAGGCGCTGTGCCGTCCCGTGATCGAGGAAATCCTCCGTCGGTACGGGGACGTGGTATACGGCGTGGACGTGGAGAATCTGGAAAGCGTGGTGGTCGCCCTGCTCGCGGAACGCGGCATGCGGCTGGCGACGGCGGAATCGTGTACGGGCGGACTGGTCGCCAAGCGGATCACGGACGTGTCCGGCGCGTCGCAGGTGTTCGGGACGGGGCTTGTGACCTACGCCAACGAAGCCAAGATGCGGCTGCTCGGCGTGCCCGCCGCCATGCTGGAGGAACACGGGGCCGTGAGCGAGCCCGTGGCCCGGGCGATGGCGGAAGGCGTGCGCGAGGTGTCCGGCGCGGACATCGGCATCGGGATCACCGGGGTGGCCGGGCCGACCGGGGGCACGCCGGTGAAGCCCGTGGGGCTCATCTACATCGGCTTGAGCAGCGCGAAGGGGACGTGGGTCCGCAAGATGACGCCTCCCGGCCGGGTGCATGGCCGGGAATGGCTCCGGGGCCGCGCCGCGAGCACCGCGCTCGACATGGTGCGGCGGCATCTGTGCGGCCTGCCGCTGGAGCCGACCAAGGAAGAAATGACCGGCGCTCAGGCGACGACGCTCTAAAGGGAGGGAACCGTGTCCGAGGAATACAGGGCCGCGCTGCGTGATCTGGCCCGCATCATCAAAGATGTGGCGTGGGGCGATTCCGAACGGGTGCGCGATCTGTTCCGGTATACCGGGGACCCGTCCGTGCCGCCGCTCGTGGCGGAACTGGCGGAGCAGATCGGTACGATCATCGTGCAGAAGGAAGTCCGCGAGTTCCGCCTTGAAAGCCTGGTCGAGGACCTTTTCGCCACCCGGAAGGCGCTGGCGCTGGCGCGCCGCGATCCGCTGACCGGCCTTCCGAACCGGGCGATGTTCGAGGAGCTTTTGGGCAAGGCCTGCGCGAGCGCCCTTGAGCACGGCACGGGGCTGGCCCTGATGCTGGTGGATTTGGACAAGTTCAAGGACGTCAACGACACCCTCGGGCACGCGGCGGGCGACGAACTGCTGGCGCTGTGCGCGGCCCGGCTGCGGGAGTGCGTGGGCGAACCGGGCATTCTGGGGCGTCTCGGCGGCGACGAATTCGCCGTCCTGTTCGTCGATCAGCGGGAAGACGAAACCCTGCGGGCGGGCGAAGCCATTCTGGAAAGTCTCCGCCGCCCCTTCGCCCTGAAAGACGGGGACGTGTCCGTCAGCGCCTCCGTCGGCGTGGCGTTCCGTTCGCCGGACGCGAGCGCGCCCGCCCGGCTGCTGAAAAACGCGGACGTCGCCATGTACCGCGCCAAGGCCGAAGGCCGGAACCGGCTGTGGCGATACCGGCCCCTCGCGTTCCCGAACCCCTCCTGACGCCGTTCAACGGAAAAGCCCCGATCGCTCGGGGCTTTTCGTTTCGTCATGCCGGATTCCGGCACCGTTCCCTTTTCCGGGAAGCCGCACCGGCAAAACCATTTGTTAGCCTTTCGCGCCGCCGTTTCCGGGGAGCGGTATCCCCCGGCGGAGTCTGCGGCGGCCTCGGCGGGTGTGCCTTCGCCTAGTTCGCGGCGGAAGCCGCGGCTTCGCCGAGACGGGCGAGGATGTAGTCGCGCATGGCGGGATCGTCTTCCTCAAGGTTGAGGCAGCAGGCGTCCTTGCCCATAAGCCCGGAGGGGACGAAGTCGCCCAGCTCGTCGGGATCGCTGACCATGTCCGCGTAGAAGCAGACCGAGAGCCAGCGGGCTTCGGGTTCGTCGTCCACCACGTCCACGAGCACGAACAGCGGGCGTTCCGCGTTCTTGGCGTTGGCGGCGCGGAGGGAATAGCTCACGCCGGGGCGGGCCTTGAACTCGAAACGCACGTCGGGCGTGGTGAGCAGAAAATCCTTGAAACGGATGAAGGCGTCCTTCGCCTTGTTGGGATCGGTCGTCCAGTCGTTGAGGAAGGATTCCAGTTCCTGAGGCATCTGTGACATGGGAAACATCCTTGTTGTGTTCAAAGAAGAAGGGCCGTTTTGGGGAGTGTCGCACAATCCGTCCCCGGAATCCAGCGGTGCCTTTCGCAGGTGCGTCTCATGGGCGGACCGCCGCGTCCGCGCCGTGCGGCTGGCCTTTGAAGAAGCGTTGCGGAATGGGGCGCGTGCCGGTCGCGCCGGTGAGCGGCGTTCCGGGAAAGGGCCTCGGCGCGTTCATATGATCAACCGCTGCCGGGCACGGTACGCGGGTCAGGGCAGGATGCCCGGAGGCGGCCCCGCATCCCAGTGCCCGGTGAGGACGGCGACCGCATACCCGATGAGCAGGATGAGCAACGTTCCGGCGGCGAGGCTCCACGCCGGGAGGCGGCGGGCTTTGGGGCCGTAGCCGAGGCGTACGTCGAGGCAGCGCGTCGGGCAGGCGCTTACGCATTCCGTACAGCCCACGCATTCGGGGCCGGACAGGCGCGTGCGGGTTTCGACGGGAATCCGCGAAGGGCAGGCGGCGGAACAGCGCCCGCAGCCTATGCAGGCCGCGGCGTCGCGGTTGACCGCCGCCGGAGACGCGAGGGACAGCAGCCCGAGCAGCGCGCCGTAGGGGCAAAACCCCCGGCACCAGAAGCCCGGCAGGAAGATCGAGCCCACGGCCATGATCAGCAGGATGGCGAGGGTCGCCGTGCCGGGATGCAGGAAGTACTCCAGCATCTTGATGTCGGCGAGATGATTGTAGGGCGAGTTGAGGAACCACTCGGTTTCCTGAAGCCCCATGTTCAGGACGAAGGCGTACAGGATGAGGGCGAGGAGCAGGTACTTGGGGGCGGAGAGCAGGCGGTCGCCCCATTTTCCGGGACGGAAGCTCACGCCGAGCCGGGTTCCGAGCCGGGCGAGCTGGCCGGAGAGCCAGCCGACGGGGCAGAGGCAGCCGCAGAAGCCGCGTCGGCACAGGACGGCGGTGCCGAGGGCGACGAGCAGGATGGTCAGCCCGGCGGGATGGACGGGATCGTACCGGCCCGTGAGGACGAAGCGTTTGAGCCCGAGGAGGGCGCTCAGAGGGAGGACGGCTTCGGCCGCCGGGGGACGGGGCACGAAACCGCCGTTGCCCGCCATCCACTGGGCGTAGCCGTAGAGCCGCCACACGGTCCACGACAGGAACAGGACGAAACAGAACTGGACGAGGCGGCGCAGGCGCGCCGAAGAAAAACGCGGCATTGGGATACTCCGGGAAGCGGGGAATGGCCCCGAAGGGCGGCCTCCGTGTTTGCTCCGGCGGCCCGGTTTGTCAAGAGCCGAATCATCCCGGCCTGTTGGCGTCCCCGCCCGCCACGCGTCGCATGCGGGGCGGCGAAAGTTTTTTCTTGCCGCTTACTCGCTGATTTTTCAAGGAAAAGGGCGAATATGACGTCTTTGTTACAAAAAAATGGCGAAGAAGTGCCGCGTTTCGCTATTCCCAACAAAAAGATTTCAGATTAGTATAATTGGAGCTATCGAACGGGGCTTGTCTTTCGCTTCCTGATAGTTTTTTCCTCTGCCGGTTTCAGGATGACAGAAAAAGGACATGGGGGTGTCCGTCGTCCGTACCGCCCTCCGCTCGTCCTATCCCGGTGTGATCCAAGACCGAAAGGGAAGGGAGGCGTGTCCGTCCGCAATGCGGCGGAGCGTTTCCGGTTCTCCGGGTGAGGACCGCGGGCACGAAACGTCAGGTGTGAAGGTCAGGAGGACTCACCGTACCGTCTTGTCGGAAAAGCGTTTTTTTCCCGACGAAAGGCGATCCGGGAGAAATGTTCACATTCGAACCGTAACAAGGTGGAGAAAAATGAAACGTGCATTGGCCTTGCTTCTCGCGTGCGGTCTTCTGCTCGGTGTGGCTGCGACGTCCGGCTTCGCGGCCGACAAAGTCGTCATCAAGATGGCCGGTATGAAACCCGACGGGGAACCCGAAACCCTCGGCATGCGCAAATTCGGTGAAATCCTGAAGGAACTCTCCGGCGGGAAATACGAAGTGCAGGTGTTCCCCAACAGCCAGCTCGGCAAGGAAGACGCCTACATCGCCAGCACCCGCAAGGGCATCATCCAGATGTGCGCCACCGGCACCCAGACGTCCGCCATCCAGCCTTCGATGGCCATGTTCGAAACGCCCATGCTGTTCGACGACTACGCGCACGCCCGTCGCGCCATGAACGGCGGCAAGACGTTTGATCTGATCACGCAGGGCTTCACCGAAAAGTCCGGTATGCGCGTGCTGAACGCCTTCCCCCTCGGCTTCCGTCACTTCTACACCAAGAAGCCGGTCCAGACCATCGACGACGTGAAGCACCTGCGCATGCGCGTGCCCAACATCCCCCTGTACATCAACTTCGCCAAGGAATGCGGCATCAGCGGTCAGCCCATGCCCTTCGCCGAAGTCACCGGCGCGCTTGATCAGGGCGTCATCGACGGCGGCGACAGCCCTCTGTCCGACATCGTGAGCATCAAGATGTACGAGACGACCCCCGAGATCACCCTCACCGGTCATCTGCTGGTCATCCACTCCCTGTACATCAACGAAAAGTTCTACCAGTCCCTGCCCGAACAGGACAAGAAGTGGGTTGACGAAGCCGCCAAGCGTTCCGCCGACTACGTGTGGGACCTCGTGGAAAAGGTTGATACCGACGCCGTGAAGACCATCACCGCCGCGGGCGGGCACGTCAGCGAACCTTCCCCCGAACTGCGCAAGTTCATGCAGGACGCCGGCAAGCGCAGCTGGAAGCTCTTCTACGACACCGTTCCGAACGCCAAGGACATTCTCGACAGCGCCGCCGCCTATCGCGAAAACAAGTAACTTTTGTCATCTCTACAGGGGCTTCCGGCATAGCTGGGGGCCCCTTTTCCATCATGCCCATGCCTGCGCATGGGTCCGACCATCACGCCCAGGGGTGCATCATGAGCAGTGGACAGATACCGGCCATGCCGCCGGAGCGTATAGAAGTGGAGACCGAGGAGGAATTCCGCAAGGAAGCCCCTACGAAAGGAAAAGGGGAACGGGCGTTCGAATTTTTTTGCGCCATCATTTTCTTGGGAATGATCGGTCTGGTGTTCGTCAACGCCTTCCTGCGGTACGTGTTCCGGTCGAGCTTCCCGCCCAGTGAGGAATGGGCCCGTTTCCTCTTCATCTACATCACGTTCATCGGCGGCATCGAAGCCTTCTACCGGCACAAGCACATCGCCGTGGACATGTTCGTGAACCTGCTTGAGGGCGCGTCGCGCAAGACGGTGGACATCATCGCCTCCCTGTTCATGCTGGCGGCGCTCGTGCTGCTGCTCTTCGGAGGCATCTCGGTGGTGCTCCAGACGCTGGACACCTACTCCGTGGCCACCAACGTGAACATGGCCTTCATCAACGGGACGCTTCCGGTCATGGCCCTCGCCGCGATCGTCATCCATCTGCGCGACATCGTGCGGCTGATCCGCACGCCCGCCGGCGAGTTCGTCAAAGAGCCCAAGGCGCAATAGGGGAGAGAACATGGAACTTCTTGTTTTTCTGGTCAGTCTGTTCGGCTTCCTCGCGTTGGGCATCCCGATCGCCATCGTGCTCGTGCTGTGCTCCATGGTGCTGATGTATTACGGCGGCATGTGGGACGCCATGTTCGTGATGACCATCCCCCAGTCCATGCTGGACGGCGCGAACAACTATCCCCTGATGGCCATTCCCTTCTTCGTCTTCGCCGGTGAAATCATGACCGAAGGCGGGCTGTCCAAACGCGTGGTCCAGCTCGCGCAGCTCATCATCGGGCGCGTGCGCGGCGGCCTCGGCTACGCGGCCATCGTGTCCAGCGTGATCTTCGCCGGTCTGATGGGCAGCTCCGTGGGCGAAGCCGCGGCGCTCGGCGGCCTGCTCCTGCCCATGATGGCGCAGGTGGGCTACAAGCCGGGACGCGCGGGCGGCATCATCGCCTCGGGCGCCATCCTCGGCCCCATCATCCCCCCGAGCACCAACTTCATCCTGCTCGGCGCGACGGTGGGCCTGTCCATCACCAAACTGTTCATGATCGGCCTGTTCCCCGGCATCCTGATCGGCCTGTGCCTGATGATCGTATGGTGGTTCATCGTCCGCATCGACGGCTACAACGAAAAGATCACCTTTACCAAAGAAGAGACCCGCAAGATCATCAGGGACGCCACGCCCGCGTTCATGATGCCGGTGCTGCTCCTCGGCGGCATCCGTTTCGGCATCTTCACGCCCACGGAAGGCGGCGCGTTCGCGTGCATGTACGCCATCGCCGTGTGTACGCTGTATTACCGCGAACTGACCTTCAAGGGGCTGCTCGCCGTGAGCGCCCGCGCGGCCCGTACGACCTCCGTGGTCATGCTGATCGTGGCGACCGCCACCGCCGTGGGCTGGTTCATCACTTCGGCCCAGATTCCCATGCAGGTGGCTTCGCTGTTCCAGCCGCTGGTGGATTCGCCCATCCTGCTCCTGCTCGCCATCAACGTGTTCCTGTTCCTCGCGGGCATGGTGATGGACCTGACGCCGAACATCCTGATTTTCGCTCCGGTGTTCTATCCCCTCATTCAGCAGGCGGGGATCGACCCGTACTTCTTCGGCCTGCTGTTCGTGCTGAACCTCGGCATCGGCGTGATCACGCCGCCCGTGGGCACGGTCCTCTATGTCGTCTGCGGCATCGGGAACATCAAGATCGGCAATCTGGTGCGGTACATGGCTCCCTTCCTGATCGTGGAAGTCTGCGTGCTGTTCCTGCTGCTGTTCTTCCCCTCGCTGTCCATCGAACCCATGAAGTTCCTCATGAAGTAACGGCGGGCGCATCCTGCCGCCTCGGGGCGGGCCTTCGGGCCCGCCCTTTTTCGTGGCTCGGCGGCGCAAGGTGACGGTGCGGCGGCTTTCATGTAGGCTTTCCCCCGTTACCGGACGCGCAATCAAGGAAGCGACATGATTTTCAGCGCAAGCCGCCGCACGGACATTCCCACATGGTACGCCGAATGGCTGTGCAACCGTCTGGCCTCGGGCGAGGTGTGCGTGCGTCACGACGCCCGGCGCGTGACCCGCTGGCTGTTCTCCCGCGAGGCGGTGGACTGTCTGGTGCTGTGGACGAAGAACCCGTTGCCGCTGCTCGGCAGAACGGCCTTTCTGCGGGAATGGCCGTGCGCGTTCCAGTTCACGCTGACGGGGTACGGCGAGGCCATCGAGCCCGGACTTCCCGACAAGCGGTTGCTCGCGGAGGCGTTCGGGGAACTGGCGGGCGTTTTCGGCGCGGATCGGATGGTCTGGCGCTACGATCCCGTTCTGCTCAACGAGGCGTACACGGTCTCGCGGCACGTATCGCTGTTCGAGGCGCTGGCGCGGCGTTTGCGGGGGCACACCCGGACCTGCGTGATCAGTTTCATGGACATGTACCCGAAACTCCGCCGCAGGCTGGCCGGCCTCGGTCTCCGGGAAGGCGGCATGGACGAACGGCGGGCGCTGGCGGCCCGGTTTGCGGAGATCGCGGCCCGGAACGGCATGGCCTTGCGGCTGTGCGCCGAGGACGTGGACGTTCCCGGCGCGGAGCATGGCGGCTGCATCAGCCGGGAACTTGCGGAGCGGGCGGCGGGGTGCCGTCTGGAGGTGCGGCCTTCGCGGCAGCGGACGCTGTGCCGGTGCGTGGCGAGCGTGGACGTCGGCGTCTACGGCACGTGCGGCAACGGCTGTCTGTACTGTTACGCCAATGCGGGCGGCGTGCCCGTGGGGCGGGGCTCCCCGCTTCACGATCCCGCCTCGCCGCTGCTGACGGGCCGTCTCGCGCCGGACGACGCCGTTTCGGATCGGCGCTGCGCCAGCCTGAAAAGCCGCCAGTTTTCCCTGTTGTAGCCGGAGCGCCGCCGCCTCCCCCGGCGGGATCGGCCCCCGAAAAGGGGAAGCGCCGGAACCCGGTTCATGGTATGCCGGAGGCACAAGGAGGCCCGTTATGCTGTGTTTTCGAGAGACCGCCATTGGGCGGGTAGGCGTGCGCGAAGAGGACGGCTTCATTGTCTCGCTGTATCTTCCCCACCGGAGCGACGCCGTTTCGGAAGGGCCCGAGACGCCGGTGATCCGCGAGGCGTTCGGACAGCTCGAAGCCTACTTCGCAGGACGGCGCAAGACGTTCGATTTGCCTCTGCGTATGGAGGGGACGCCTTTCATGCGAAAGGTGTGGCGCGCGCTGTGCGACGTCCCGTACGGCGAAACGGCGAGCTACGGGGACATCGCAGAGGCCATCGGCAACCCGAAGGCGTGCCGCGCCGTGGGCATGGCGAACAACCGCAATCCCATCGCGATCATTGTTCCTTGCCACCGGATTGTGGGCAGCGACGGGAAGCTGGTCGGATACGGCGGCGGCCTCGACATGAAACGCCGCCTGCTTGAACTGGAGCGTGCCCATGTTGCCGACTGAAAACGCGCTGGCGCATCTGCGGCGGCGAGTCCCGGAACTGCCCCTTGAACGCGGCGCGGAACTGGAGACGGACCTTTTCCTTACGCTGGCCAAAGGCATCGTGGGGCGGAGCGGGGCGTTTGCGTTTGCGTGGGCTCTGCTGGAGTCCCTGCTCGGCGAAGTCTCGCCGGAACGGGTACGTGAAGCCGGGGCCTCGCTGGAGGCGCTGGGGAAGCGGACCGCCGCTTCGCTGCTCGGCGCGGCAAAGGCGTTCCGCTCCGGGAGGATCGGCGTGGAGCGGCTTTCCGCTCTGTCCGACGACGAAGCCGTGACGGCGTTGTGCGCCCTGCGGGGCGTGGACGTGCCGCTGGCCGTCCGCGTGCTCATCGGCGTGTTGCGGCGGCCCGACGTTCTGCGTTTTGACGATGCGGCGGCGCGGGAAGGTTTCGCGAAGATATACGGCGTCTGTTCGCCGGAGCGGTTCGCGGATTTTCGGGAGCGTTGCGCGCCGTACGGTTCGGCGGCGACGTTGAGTCTCTGGTCCTGCGGGGAACGGCTCCGGGCGGTTTTCCCCTGCGATGACAAGGCGCTTGCGTTCCTGAAGCGCAAGGACAAGCGGCTCGGCGCGCTCATCGAGCGGCTCGGGCCGATCCGGCACGAGGTTGAGCCTGATCTGTTCACCGCGCTCATCGACAGCATCATCGCGCAGCAGATTTCCGGTCATGCGGCGCGGGCCGTTTCCGAGCGCTTGCACGCCGCGGTCGGGGCGTTCACGCCGGAATCGATTGCGGCGGCGGACCCGTCCGACATCCAGCGGTGCGGCCTCAGCGGGCGCAAGGTATCGTATGTACG
>PPYF01189343.1_pt1 | contig 12677 bp, 13 predicted proteins | sample 1559871 | NCBI WGS metagenome assembly PPYF01 (sample SAMN08240021, study PRJNA423297) | Human gut metagenome, whole genome shotgun sequencing project. | reverse complement strand
GAGGTCGCAACCGCGCCTCCGCAAGCGACAATAATCTTGCGTTTCATAAATAGTCCTTTTTATTGTTACAGAGGGATTTATTCGTCTGAATCTAAAACATACTTTGTGAAGTATTCCTTTAACTGAGTTTCAGGAAGAGTAATTAGTGTCTCGACGATATCGGGCTGTTGTAACTTGCCAAATAAACAGCGCAAAAGTTTCAATTGCTGCTGCGGATTTTCCACAATCAACGCAATAACCAACGATACCTCCACGTCGTTATCATCATCCGCTTGCTGAAAATGAACTTTATTTGTTGGCCTTAACAGATAAATGGCTGACGACTTAGCATGAATCGCCTCACAATGCGGTATTGCAATGGCGTGCTGCTCAAGCATTATCCCGGTAGGGAATTCTGCTTCTCTGGCAATTAATGCCTGTGGCCAGGTATCATGAACCACACCTTTCGCGAGCATCTCATTACCGATATGGGTTAAAACTTCGCTACGTTCGACAAAAGAAATTCCGCTACGAACAAACAGGTTAGTCATATACCGTCCTTATTCCGCACAGCCGTAGCGATAGGCGCGCAAAACATCATAAATTTTATCCATAATCAGCTGATGCGGTATTGCTGATAATTCCCCGGACTGAATGCGTTCAAATTGTTTGAAGCCGTCCGGGTCTGGTAATCGGTAGAATGTGCTTCATAAACCATTCGGGTGTTTTCTATCCATTGCGCCAGCGCCTGCGCTTCCTGCGGCTGATAATGGATAATATTGCTGTGATCAAATTCCACACCCGGCTGCACCACGATGGCAATCACGCGTGTTAACGCCTCTGTCAGCCCACGGGCAATAAAGGCCTTTTGATGTGTGCGTAAAGTATTGGCGGCATCTTCAACCTGGGAGATGTGTACTGACTGAATGGCGCTGGCCTCACCGCCCGGAACCGGAACTTCGGTGCCAATGACATAGCTCAGTTGCTCACGCTGGCAATCTGTCGCCACACTTTCCGCAGCAAAGCAAAGCACAGCAGCTCGTTCCGCAACCGTTTCTGGTGCTAACGGTATGGGATCCCCCGCGCAGGACATTGACGCATCAAGATGAATTTTACTGAAGCCAGCACGAACATATGCCTTTACCAGCTCGACGGATTTTTCCATCGCCGCATCCGCATTTTCTTGCTGCCAGCAGTTTGGCCCCAGATGATCGCCGCCGAGAATAATGCGTTCGCGTGCAAACCCAACTTTATCGGCAATCGTAAAAACAAATTCGCGAAAGTCCGCCGGTGTCATTCCGGTATAACCGCCAAATTGATTGACCTGGTTTGACGTTGCTTCAATCAGCACTTTGCGCGTGCTGTTGCGATCAAATGCCAGCGCCGCTTCGATAACCAACGGATGGGCAGAACAGACTGAACATATGCCTATATGTTCACCAGCTTTATGCCGGGCAATTAACGTTTTCATGTTTTTTCCTTGTTAAATGGCAGGTGCGTTATGCCCTGCCCTCGCAGCCACAATCGGCAATCACTTTGCTCACCACATCGCGCATTGCGGATTTAGCCGACTGCAAATAATCCCGGGGATCGGTCGCTTCGGGGTGCTCGGTCAGGTAATTTTTTAACGCCTGCGAGAAGGCATTTTTCAGCTCCGTTGCAACGTTGATTTTGCATATCCCCAGTTTGATGGTTTGCTGAATATCCTTAGTCGATAACCCTGACGCGCCATGCAGTACCAGCGGTAAGTTCACCCACTGGCGAATGTTCTCCAGTCGAGAAAAATCAAGCGCCGGTGCGCTGGCATACATACCATGAGCCGTGCCGATGGCGACCGCCAGGGAATCAATTCCGGTTGCCTCGGCAAATTCACGCGCCTGAGCGGGGTTGGTATAAAAAGCATCGGCTTCATTGACTTGCACATCATCTTCCTGGCCGCCAAGTTGCCCCAGCTCCGCTTCGACACTGACATCAAAGCGATGGCAAAAATCCACCACCTTTTTGACCCGTGAAATATTTTGCGCAAAAGACAAATGCGAGGCGTCAATCATGACTGAGCGCACGCCAGAACGAACCTTCTGAGCGATATCGTCAAATTTCGTGTGATGGTCGAGATGAATTGCCAGTGGATGGTGATATTGCTTCGCCATCGCGTTGACCAGCGCCAACAGATTTTCTGTACCAGCATGAGTAAATGTGCCAGGCGTTCCGGCGATGATGACCGGCGCATGCAGGTTGGCAGCGGTTTCTACCACCACTTGCATCGTTTCGAGATTGTGAATATTGAATGCCGGAACCGCATAACCGCCGCGCTGTGCGTTGTTCAGCATCTGCTTTGTCGATACCACGTACATTTTCATATCCTGTCGTTTGTTTTCGATTTTACGTCCAAGAATCAGCCCCATTCCGCCAGCGCGTTTGTTGATAACCGCAGTACGCACTGCATCACTGAGGTCAGTTTCACCGCCCGCAGCACCGCCGGAGTTTATCAACCCAGCCCGGCCCATATAGCAGTTAGCTAACTGATAACGCACCAGATCAATCGGGTTTTCGCTGGTTAACTTGCTGTACACGCGATCGTCGGTATAACCGTAATTAATCGCTTTATAACCGCCGTTATTTTCCGCCATTTTCTGTTTGACGATGTCCGCGCCAATGGTCGCCGCCAGATGGTTCGCCTGACCAGTCAGGTCGGCGGAAACATGGTAATCAACGCCATCTTTCTTAAAGGCGGAGTTACGCAAATAGGCCCACAGCACTGTCACCATGCCCAGCTCGTGCGCACGTTCAAAAGCCGCAGAAATTTCTTCAATCTGGCGACGTGACTCTTCCGAGCCAAAATAGATAGTCGCACCAACCGCAACCGCGCCCATGTTGAACGCCTGCTCCACGCTGGCATACAGCGTTTGATCGTAGGTATTCGGGTAACTTAGCGTCTCGTTGTGATTAAGTTTGACGAGGAATGGAATGCGATGCGCATAACGCCGCGATACCGACGCCAGCACGCCGTAAGTTGACGCCACACAGTTACAGCCCGCTTCGATCGCCAGTTCAACAATGTTTTTCGGGTCAAAGTAGAGCGGGTTAGCAGCAAATGAAGCTCCGGCAGAGTGCTCAACGCCCTGGTCAACCGGCAGAATAGAAAGATATCCTGTGCCAGCCAGACGCCCGGTGTTGTACAACGTCTGCATATTACGTAACACCGCAGGCGGGCGATTATTGTCAATCATCACGCGGTCTACGTAGTCATGTCCGGGGAGATAAAGCTGGTCAGAAGGAATAGTCATACAACGGTGCTGTAAAAGGTTGTCGGCGTCTTTGCCAAGCAACTGCGCAATATCTGTCATTACTATGCTCCCGTAAATTCCGATTGGATATCGGCTATGGATTTTCCTGGCCCGCCTTTTGCGGGCAATCATAATCCTGGTCGTTACGGGCGAGTTTTTCCATCTTTTGGATATTTTTTCAGCGTTTTCTGTTGGCTCGATTCATCAGAAAAAATGTTAGCGCGGTCAAGTTTTCACCGCAAAGGTATTTAAAAGGTATTATTAAGTGGTATTGTCATCGCGTACCTTACATTACCTGTCATGAAGGAATTAAAAGATGAAAACAACAGCAAAGCTGTCGTTCATGATGTTTGTTGAATGGTTTATCTGGGGCGCGTGGTTTGTGCCATTGTGGTTGTGGTTAAGTAAAAGCGGTTTTAGTGCCGGAGAAATTGGCTGGTCGTATGCCTGTACCGCCATTGCGGCGATCCTGTCGCCAATTCTGGTTGGCTCCATCACTGACCGCTTTTTCTCGGCGCAGAAAGTGCTGGCGGTATTGATGTTCGCAGGCGCGCTGCTGATGTATTTCGCTGCGCAACAGACCACTTTTGCCGGGTTCTTCCCGTTACTGCTGGCCTACTCGCTAACCTATATGCCGACCATTGCGCTGACTAACAGCATCGCTTTTGCCAACGTGCCGGATGTTGAGCGTGATTTCCCGCGCATTCGTGTGATGGGCACTATCGGCTGGATTGCCTCCGGTCTGGCATGTGGTTTCTTGCCGCAAATACTGGGGTATGCCGATATCTCACCGACTAACATCCCGCTGCTGATTACCGCCGGAAGTTCTGCTCTGCTCGGTGTGTTTGCGTTTTTCCTGCCCGACACGCCACCAAAAAGCACCGGCAAAATGGATATTAAAGTCATGCTCGGCCTGGATGCGCTGATCCTGCTGCGCGATAAAAACTTCCTCGTCTTTTTCTTCTGTTCATTCCTGTTTGCGATGCCACTAGCGTTCTATTACATCTTTGCCAACGGTTATCTGACCGAAGTTGGCATGAAAAACGCCACCGGCTGGATGACGCTCGGCCAGTTCTCTGAAATCTTCTTTATGCTGGCATTGCCGTTTTTCACTAAACGCTTTGGTATCAAAAAGGTATTATTGCTTGGTCTGGTCACCGCTGCGATCCGCTATGGCTTCTTTATTTACGGTAGTGCGGATGAATATTTCACCTACGCGTTACTGTTCCTCGGTATTTTGCTTCACGGCGTAAGTTACGATTTTTACTACGTTACCGCTTACATCTATGTCGATAAAAAAGCCCCCGTGCATATGCGTACCGCTGCGCAGGGGCTGATCACGCTCTGCTGCCAGGGCTTCGGCAGTTTGCTCGGCTATCGTCTTGGCGGTGTGATGATGGAAAAGATGTTCGCTTATCAGGAACCGGTAAACGGACTGACTTTCAACTGGTCCGGGATGTGGACTTTCGGCGCGGTGATGATTGCCATTATCGCCGTGCTGTTCATGATTTTTTTCCGCGAATCCGACAACGAAATTACGGCTATCAAGGTCGATGATCGCGATATTGCGTTGACACAAGGGGAAGTTAAATGAAAACAGAACGTATTCTCGGTGCTCTTTATGGGCAGGCGTTAGGGGATGCGATGGGGATGCCCTCCGAGCTTTGGCCACGCAGCCGCGTTAAAGCACACTTTGGCTGGATTGACCGTTTTCTTCCTGGACCAAAGGAGAATAACGCGGCCTGTTATTTTAACCGCGCCGAATTCACCGACGATACCTCGATGGCGCTGTGTCTGGCGGATGCGTTACTGGAACGTGAAGGCAAGATCGATCCGAATCTGATTGGGCGTAATATTCTCGACTGGGCGCTGCGTTTCGACGCCTTTAACAAAAACGTACTTGGTCCGACCTCGAAGATTGCGCTTAACGCCATTCGCGACGGTAAACCCATTGCTGAACTGGAAAACAACGGCGTGACCAACGGCGCAGCGATGCGCGTCTCGCCATTAGGTTGTTTGCTTCCGGCGCACGATGTTGATTCCTTTATTGATGATGTGGCGCTGGCGTCCAGCCCGACCCATAAATCCGATCTGGCGGTTGCAGGCGCGGTAGTCATCGCATGGGCGATTTCTCGTGCCATTGACGGAGAAAGCTGGTCAGCGATTGTAGATTCACTGCCTTCAATTGCGCGACATGCACAGCAAAAACGCATCACTACCTTCAGCGCCTCACTGGCAGCACGTCTGGAGATTGCGCTGAAAATTGTGCGCAATGCCGACGGCACCGAATCCGCCAGCGAACAGCTTTACCAGGTCGTTGGCGCAGGTACCAGCACTATTGAGTCCGTTCCGTGCGCCATTGCGCTGGTTGAACTGGCACAAACCGACCCGAATCGCTGCGCCGTCCTGTGCGCTAACCTTGGCGGCGACACAGACACCATCGGCGCTATGGCGACGGCGATTTGCGGCGCGTTGCATGGCGTTAACGCTATCGATCCTGCATTAAAGGCGGAACTGGATGCGGTAAATCAGCTTGATTTCAACCGCTATGCCACAGCGCTGGCGAAATATCGTCAACAACGGGAGGCGGTATGAGCGGCGCTCGATTACACACGCTGCTGCCTGAATTAACCTCGCGTCAGCCGGTGATGGTCGTCGGCGCGGCGGTCATTGATGTGATCGCCGACGCTTATGCCCTCCCCTGGCGTGGGTGCGATATCGAACTGAAGCAGCAGAGCGTTAACGTTGGCGGCTGCGCACTGAATATTGCCGTGGCGTTAAAGCGCCTCGGCATCGAAGCGGGTAATGCCTTGCCGCTCGGTCAGGGCGTGTGGGCGGAGATTATTCGCAACCGGATGGCGAAAGAGGGGTTAATCAGCCTGATCGATAACGCCGAAGGCGATAACGGCTGGTGTCTGGCGCTGGTTGAGCCGGATGGCGAACGCACTTTTATGTCATTCAGCGGTGTGGAAAATCAGTGGAATCGCCAGTGGCTGGCGCGATTAACCGTTGCGCCTGGCAGCCTGCTCTATTTTTCCGGTTATCAACTGGCCTCGCCCTGCGGCGAATTGTTAGTGGAATGGCTGGAAAAGCTGCAAGACGTGACGCCGTTTATCGATTTTGGCCCACGTATCGGCGATATCCCGGACGCATTACTGGCGCGGATCATGGCCTGTCGACCTTTAGTATCACTCAATCGTCAAGAGGCTGAGATTGCCGCCGAACGTTTTGCTTTATCCGCAGAGATAACAACACTTGGCAAGCAATGGCAGGAGAAATTTGCCGCGCCGTTGATCGTTCGTCTCGATAAAGAGGGTGCATGGTATTTCAGCAACGACGCTTCTGGCTGCATTCCGGCATTTCCAACGCAAGTTGTAGACACCATTGGGGCGGGCGACAGTCATGCAGGTGGCGTACTTGCCGGGCTGGCCTCTGGTCTGCCACTGGCGGATGCCGTATTACTGGGCAATGCAGTGGCGTCGTGGGTTGTCGGGCATCGGGGCGGTGATTGTGCGCCAACGCGCGAGGAACTACTCCTCGCACACAAAAACGTATAGATCGCTGCGACAGTGGCTAATGCTGTACTCAATAGGCCGTTGCTGTTGGTCAAGCGCCACTTGCTTGATCACCAGCACCGGTATTTTGCTATCTAACTGAATATGTGACTGAAACTCGGCATCCGGCATCCGGGCGCTAACGCGGGAACGTGTACGTTGTGGGTAAATGTGCTGGCTGCGGAAATAGTCATAAAGTGAAATCCCGATGGCATCAACATCATGAATTAAATGCGCCGGAACCCACGATTCCTCAATCGATACCGCTTCTTCATCGACATAGCGAATACGCTTAAGCAAAAAGACATCACTTCCTGCTTCGACCGCCAGCTGCTGCGCGACTTCTTCGGGACATTTCACGACACGCTTGTTAACCCATAGCGTATCGGGCTTTTTCCCGCGCAATACCACCTGCTGAGAAAAACCTCGCGCTTCTTTCAACGAGTATTCGAAGATGTTGTTGATCTGCGTGCCGTAACCGCGCGAACGCGTCACCACACCCTCTTCTTCCAGCGCCTGCATCGCCTTGCGCACCGTAATGCGCGAAACGCCGGTTAACTGACTTAAATCACGCTCACCGGGCAAAATATTGCCTAAACACATTAAAATCCACCGGACCATTGATGCCATCTACCTGTCCACGGTCGGAATGCTGCCAGAAGCGCCAGGCCATTCCGTCATTGTCCGGACGACGTTGATAATAGTGAGCCACCCACCACGGATATTCATTAAAATAGCCCGCCAGATTCGTGTGATAAAAAACGGCTCCTGAGTAAATAATCGGCTTTTTTCCCGTGCGTTTTTCTACCATTTTTAGCCACTGACTTACCCGCTTGCGTAATTCTTTTGCCGATAATTTTCCCCGTTCTTCTACGTCCAGCACGGCAGGGAAATCGCCTTGTGAGAAATCCACCGTTTGCAGAAATAATCGCGCCTGAACTGGTAGAAGTGGATGTAGTCTGTAATCTGAACTGCTGTCGAATAGAAAAAATTCACCGTCTGACGCGGATAAATTGCAACGATGGAAATTAGCCCAAGAGCGCATAATAGAGCGGTGAGTTTTTTTCGACTGGTAATTCTTAGCTGCATTGGTTTCATCCCTGAATGTCAGTGCCAAAGGCTGACAATAACCAAAGCAGCTATAGTACGGTGCTCACCACCAGGCGTGGAAGTGGTGAACCGGACCAATACCGTGACCAACTTCCAGCGTGTCGGCCTGGGCTAATGCTGATGAAAGCCAGCTTTTTGCCTCCTGTACGGTGTCAGCCCAGTTTGTATGGCGCGGGCGTAGTGCAGCCAACGCCGCAGAGAGCGTACAACCAGTGCCGTGGGTGTTTTTGGTCATAATGCGCGGTGCGGTAAACCGTTGTTCACCCTCGCGGGTAAACAGCCAGTCCGGGCTTTGCTCATCATCCAGATGACCACCTTTCATTAGCACTGCGCCACAGCCCATCGCCAACAGCGATCGCCCTTGTTCCAGCATTTCCTGTTCGGTGCGCGCGTGTGGCGCGTCGAGCAAGGCGGCAGCTTCGGGCAAGTTTGGCGTTATTAATGAAACCTGTGGCAATAATCGACTGCGCAGCGTAGCAACCGCCGAAGGTGAAAGCAGCGGGTCGCCGCTTTTTGCCAGCATAACGGTGTCGAGTACCACGTTTTGGATCTGATAACGTTGCAACCGTTCTGCCACCGCTTCAACAATATCGGTTTCCGCCAGCATACCGATTTTAGTGGTATCGATTCGCACATCGCTGAACACCGAATCGAGCTGGGCGGCGACAAAATCAGGCTCAATGCGATACACCGACTGTACGCCACGGGTATTTTGCGCCACCAGTGCAGTAATAACTGAGCAACCATAAGCGCCAAGTGCCGAGAAGGTTTTAAGATCGGCCTGAATCCCCGCACCACCACTCGGATCAGTACCGGCAATCGTCAGAGCGTTAATTCGTTTCATGCCTGCACCTCCTGCGTCAATTGCCAGAGCGCATCAAGGAAATGTGGAACAAAACTGCCTGGCCCCTCGCTTCTGGCGACTGCGCGTTCTCCGGCTTGTTTCATCCAGTGACAGGCAGATGCGACATTTTCCAGCGTATCGCCTGGTAACGCACAGCAGGCAGCGACAACCGCCGATAATGCACAGCCAGTTCCTACCACTTTGGTCATTAACGGATCACCACCGTGAATACCAATGATACGATGTCCATCGGTAACATAATCCATCTCGCCAGTTTGGTCATGCAGTGCACAAGAGGGGAATGTTGGTGAAAAAGGTGTAACGCGTGCGCAGATTGCGCTGAACCCAGCAGGTCGACTTGCATAGTTTGCTCCTGCCATAACGTGAAGAAGCAATGACCTGGTGGTCCGTGACTTCCCTACGCTGGCATTATCCAGATCAGGTGATACGGGTATTTCTCAGCCTTCACGCAGAAGGGCACCCCGAGTCGTTTGGTTGCGATGATAAATCGCAGAGGAGGATGGTAATGTCCAGCGCACGCGTTGTAAACGAGGAAAAACGGCAGTTTTACAATCGCGTTAATAAATTATTTGATATATGAATCCAGCACCTTCAGAACGACATCCAGATCTTCTTCACGTTTTAGCTCATCCCCCTGGTGAACGATGTGTTCCGTCAGATGACCTTTAATCACTTCCCGCATCAGACCGTTTACCGCGCCACGGATAGCAGCAATCTGTTGTAAAACTGCAGCGCATTCGTGCGGCTCGTCGAGCATTTTCTTGAGCGCCACGACCTGGCCCTGAATCTTACTGGCACGCGCTTTCAGTTTCTGTTTATCACGGATTGTATGAGACATGGCAACACCTGGTTAACAAGAATATGAAAAATCATAGCACTATTAATCTACTGGGGGGTAGTATCAGGTACTGGGGGGGGAGTAGAATCAGATTGCCGAATTAATACTAAGAATTATTATCATGACCGAATTTACAACTCTTCTTCAGCAAGGAAACGCCTGGTTCTTCATCCCCAGCGCCATCTTACTTGGTGCGCTTCATGGCCTGGAACCAGGGCACTCAAAAACGATGATGGCGGCGTTTATCATCGCCATCAAAGGCACCATTAAACAAGCGGTGATGCTCGGACTGGCAGCAACTATTTCGCATACCGCAGTGGTCTGGTTAATTGCCTTTGGCGGGATGGTGATCAGCAAGCGCTTTACTGCTCAATCAGCAGAACCGTGGCTCCAGCTGATTTCCGCAGTGATCATTATTAGCACCGCGTTCTGGATGTTCTGGCGTACCTGGCGCGGCGAACGCAACTGGCTGGAGAATATGCACGGGCATGATTATGAGCATCATCATCACGATCACGAACATCACCACGACCATGGACATCATCACCATCACGAACATGGCGAGTATCAGGATGCCCATGCACGAGCCCATGCCAATGACATTAAACGACGCTTTGATGGTAGAGAGGTCACCAACTGGCAAATTTTGTTATTTGGCTTAACCGGTGGCCTTATCCCCTGCCCGGCAGCAATTACCGTGCTGTTGATATGCATTCAGTTGAAAGCCCTGACACTGGGCGCAACACTGGTCGTCAGTTTCAGCATTGGCCTGGCGTTAACGCTTGTCACCGTAGGCGTTGGCGCAGCAATCAGCGTTCAGCAGGTCGCAAAACGCTGGAGCGGATTTAACACTCTCGCTAAACGCGCCCCCTATTTTTCCAGTCTGTTGATTGGCTTAGTCGGTGTGTATATGGGCGTACATGGCTTCATGGGCATAATGCGATAACTCAATCCTTTAGGCTTGCATGTTATCTTCAGCCCAGGATGATTCTTAAATCAGCTATTTCCGCTGACTCTCTGCTCGCTAAGGATGCTTTTAGGGCATCCTTTCATTTACACTTTTTACGAAATCATGGGATCACTAACAAAATATCGCTTGTCAGTTATATTGTATGGCAGGAAAGATATGCGACTGATATTACAGATCCCCAAAGTGGAGAGTTTATGACCATTAAAAATAAGATGTTGCTGGGTGCGCTTTTGCTGGTTACCAGTGCCGCCTGGGCCGCACCAGCCACCGCGGGTTCGACCAATACCTCGGGAATTTCTAAGTATGAGTTAAGTAGTTTCATTGCTGACTTTAAGCATTTCAAACCAGGGGACACCGTACCAGAAATGTACCGTACCGATGAGTACAACATTAAGCAGTGGCAGTTGCGTAACCTGCCCGCGCCTGATGCCGGGACGCACTGGACCTATATGGGTGGCGCGTACGTGTTGATCAGCGACACCGACGGTAAAATCATTAAAGCCTACGACGGTGAGATTTTTTATCATCGCTAAAAAAAGCCCCCTCATCATGAGGGGGAAATGCAGACACCTTGTTATTTTTTATTATTAGCCACTTGCTCGTCTTGCTTGTTATTAGTCGTATTTCACGTTGATTAATGCGGTTGCCTCCAGTGCGCCAGATTTAACTTTGTTTGTATCGTAGACGTAGTAACTGGCTGTTATCGGAATTGAAACCGTTGTATCTGTAAGTTTTGACTTCGCCGCAACTTCCTTTAAATTTGTATATCCTTTACTGCTGTTAGTGATATTTAAAAGTGTGACTGGCGAACCATTACTTTCAAGAATAAATCCTACGCCATTATCTTCCGCACCTTTCAGTATTGTGTTGCTGTTGGTTAACAAGTCAGAACTTGATAAATACACCTGCATTTTCCGTGATGTTTGATTTTGTTGACCTAATAAATTTTTACAACGCAGAATAATATCCCCTTGTTTACTATTTATTGTTGCTTTGTTACCTGTGGCTGGTAATTGTGAAACGGGAATACTGTCTAAAGTAATTAATAAATCGTCCGGTTTGCAGGTTGTGGTTATCGGGTTGTATGACAATGTCAGATTAAAGGAATAGACACCTGCATTTTGTGCCAATGCATTTCTGTAGCTATTTACACATGCATCCCATGACTTGCCACCTAATAAACACAGTAGAAATTGTACTGCGGCACTCCCGCGTGTCGATGATGAAGCACTGGATAATGTCGCAACACCATTAATCATCACTGAACCGCCGCCCCCCGCAGAAACATTCACTTTTGCATTACTGGCCGCAGGTGTCACCGTAACTGAATAACCACTGGTGAAACTGGTCTGATTATTTGACAACGTGATGTTGTTTTTATTGGTCCATTCAAAATGTAAATTTAATTTTATGGTATCGTTATAAAGTCCAACAATAATATCCGACGGGCTCATAGGGGTGATAGTATTTGTACTTACGCATGACGAATCATTAAAATTATGCTCATATGTCGCCATTTGTGTTGGCTTGCGCTGATCGGTATCAAAATTAACCAGTACAACCGCGCCGCGATAAGGGGCGGCAATTTTCCGGTTGCCACGTAATTCTGCTTCGCTATCGCTTTGCGACACATCCAGCATCAGGTGATTTTCCCGATAAGGTGTCATTCCGTCGTATATCACCACTCCATTACGGTTTGTTGTGCGATATTTTTGCCCATTGACATAAGCATCTTTAATTCCTGGCGCATTCATCACAGCAAACGTTTCGGAAAGACGGTTCGCCAGATTAACGCCACCCGACCAGGCGACAATGCCCCCTGAAACACTGGCTCCAGCCTGTCGATAAGTACTCGACTGACTATAACTGCCATTCACTGTCGCAACCGGCGCGTTCCAGGTCAAATTCGCCCCAGCTGTCGTTTCATTTCCCTGATGTTGATGACTCAGGTTGACACCATAATTGAACTGATCCCGACTCCCTACTGTTCCTGATAATCCCGTATTATTTGAGGCAAACCCCTGATCATCAAACGTCGTTGAGTTAGACATATATATTTGCCGACGAGGCGTCG
>PPYF01158725.1_pt1 | contig 12679 bp, 10 predicted proteins | sample 1559871 | NCBI WGS metagenome assembly PPYF01 (sample SAMN08240021, study PRJNA423297) | Human gut metagenome, whole genome shotgun sequencing project. | reverse complement strand
GAGGATGAAAAAGAAGCAGCAGAACATGCCACAATCGTTGATCTGATACGAAATGATTTAAGTATAGTGGCAGATAATGTATCTGTAACCCGCTATCGATATGTAGATACACTCTATACCAATCATGGTCCCATATTGCAGACCAGCTCTGAAATAAGTGGAGTTTTACCGAAAAACTATGTTGATCATCTGGGAGAAATTCTTTTCAGACTTCTTCCAGCCGGTTCTATTACAGGAGCTCCTAAGCACAAGACAATAGAAATAATAGAGCAAGCAGAAGAATATGAGAGAGGATTCTATACAGGCATCACCGGATACTTTGACGGGAGAAAACTGGATAGTGCCGTTATGATCCGCTTTATTGAAGAGCAGAATGGGCAAATATTTTTTAAAAGTGGGGGAGGAATCACCTGCAAAAGTGATTTGGAAAATGAATATAACGAAATGAAGCAGAAAGTTTATGTGCCAATTTATTGAAACGATACGTATAGAGAGAGGAGTAGTGTATAATTTGGATTATCACACAGAGCGAATGAACCAGACGCGTGCTGTTTTTTGGCCAGACGAACCGCCATTAAATCTATCAGAAAGCCTGCAACCAATAATGAATGTAGAAATGATAAAGTGTAGAGTAGTCTATAGTCGATGGATAGAAGAGATCCTATACACACCTTATCAAATACGCCCAGTATATTCTTTACAGATTGTTCATTCGGATAATATCGATTACACTTACAAAAGTACAGATCGGAGTGCAATAAATGAACTTTATATGCATAAACGGGAACAAGATGAAATATTAATTACTAGAAATGGACTGTTGACAGATACATCTATAGCTAATATTGCTCTCTTTAACGGAAAAGAGTGGCACACTCCCAAACACCCTCTCCTTAAAGGTGTCCAAAGAGCGGCATTGATTGACAAACATCTAATCAGAGAAAAAGAAATAACCGTAGACCAATTGTTTAACTATTCCCAGATTTGTTTATTCAATGCAATGATTGATTTTGGTAAGATAAAGATTGATGTCAATAGAGAGCGAATACGGATATAACGATTATTAACAAGTTTATTTTCGATCTGTTTGAACAAAACCCATTTTAGGCATGTTATATAGATGTGTTTTTCATAGTATTAGATATAAGATTAATTAAAGAGATTGTACCAGCTTGTGATAAGTAAGTACGTCAGAAACAGAGGCGTCTGTTTTATTGATAAATGTGTTAAAGTGTCGGCTCTTTGCAGCCGACGCTTTTTTTATACCTGTTTTTCTTTCGTTTTATGGATAGTTACAAATAATTCTTATATATTTGTAGGATATAAACAGAAAAGAATGACACAATGAGTAATATACCTGTTATCTTTCGTTTTTTAAAGGACCTTACTGCGAACAACAATCGCGAGTGGTTTAATGAACATCGGGAAGAGTATGAAATAGCCCGTTTAGAATTTGAAAATTTCCTTTCCACAGTAATTGCCCGTATTTCACTTTTTGATGAAAGTATTCGTGGTATTCAACCTAAAGAATGCACTTATCGCATTTACCGGGATACCCGCTTTTCTTCCGATAAAACTCCCTATAAGAATCATTTTGGGGGATATATTAACGCAAAAGGGAAAAAATCCTATCACAGTGGGTACTATATACATATACAACCTGAGGGTTGCATGCTGGCCGGAGGAAGTTTATGTTTGCCTTCTAATATTCTGAAAGCACTTCGCCAGTCTATCTATGATAACATTGATGAATATCGTTCGATAGTGGAAGATCCTGAATTTCAGCAATTCTTCCCCATTGTAGGTGAAGATTTCCTAAAAACAGCTCCCAAAGGATTCCCGAAAGATTTTAAATACATTGATTATTTGAAACCTAAAGAATTCACTTGTGCTTATTCCGTCCCGGACAGTTTCTTTTTGACTCCGGATATTCTGGACAAAATAGAAGAAGTGTTCCGGCAATTTAAACGTTTTGCCGACTTTACGAATTTCACTATCGATGATTTTGAGTAATAATCGGGCAGATATTTCTTGAGTGACTATAAAAAATTAATTCTGAAACACAATAATACATCCTTTTTATGGAAAAGACTCTTAATCTTATTAAAAATGATCCTTGGCTGGAACCTTACAAAGACGCTATCGTTGGACGTTTTGAACATGCCATGGATAAGAAGGCCGAATTGACCAATGGGGGAAAATCTACGTTATCGGACTTCGCTTCCGGATATCTTTATGTCGGTTTGCATCGCACTGATAAAGGATGGATATTCCGTGAGTGGGCACCGAATGCATCACATATTTATATGGTGGGTACATTCAGTAATTGGGAAGAAAAGCCTGCTTATAAACTAAAACGCCTGAAAAATGGTAGTTGGGAAATCAAATTACCGATCGACGCTATACAACATGGTGACTTATATAAATTACACGTCTACTGGGAAGGCGGACAGGGAGAACGAATCCCTGCTTGGGCCAATCGGGTAGTACAAGATGACAATACAAAAATATTCAGTGCTCAGGTATGGGCACCGGAAAAGCCATTTAAATTTAAAAAGAAAACTTTTAAGCCTAGTACAGATCCACTGCTAATCTATGAATGTCATATCGGTATGGCACAGCAGGAAGAAAAAGTCGGAACTTATAACGAGTTTCGTGAAAAAATTCTGCCGCGTATTGCCAAAGAGGGATACAATTGCATTCAGATTATGGCTATACAGGAGCACCCATATTATGGTAGTTTTGGCTATCATGTATCGAGTTTTTTTGCTGCATCGTCCCGTTTTGGAACTCCAGAAGAACTTAAGCAGTTGATTGATACCGCACACGGATTGGGTATTGCTGTCATTATGGATATCGTTCACTCACATGCAGTGAAGAATGAAGTAGAAGGGTTAGGAAACTTTGCAGGTGATCCAAATCAATATTTCTATCCAGGCGGACGAAGAGAACATCCGGCATGGGATTCACTTTGTTTTGACTATGGTAAAAATGAAGTGATGCATTTTTTACTTTCCAATTGTAAATATTGGTTGGAAGAATATCATTTTGATGGCTTCCGTTTTGACGGGGTGACATCCATGCTTTATTATAGCCACGGATTGGGAGAAGCATTTTGCAATTACGGCGACTACTTTAATGGACATCAAGATGATAATGCCATCTGCTATCTGACATTGGCAAACGAATTGATTCATGAAGTAAATCCTAAGGCTATTACCATTGCAGAAGAGGTTTCGGGTATGCCAGGACTTGCCGCCAAGGTGGAAGATGGAGGATATGGATTTGATTATCGTATGGCTATGAATATCCCCGATTATTGGATCAAGACAATTAAAGAGAAGATAGATGAAGATTGGAAACCATCCAGCATGTTTTGGGAAGTAACTAACCGTCGGCAAGACGAAAAAACAATTTCGTACGCTGAAAGTCATGATCAGGCATTGGTAGGAGATAAAACGATTATTTTCCGCCTGATTGATGCAGATATGTATTGGCATATGCAGAAAGGTGATGAAAATTATATAGTTCATCGGGGCGTTGCTCTTCACAAAATGATTCGTTTACTAACTGCAAGCACCATTAACGGTGGATATCTGAACTTTATGGGAAATGAATTCGGACATCCGGAATGGATCGATTTTCCGAGGGAAGGTAATGGATGGTCATGTAAGTATGCTCGCCGCCAATGGGATTTAGTCGATAATAAAAACTTGACTTATCATTATCTGGGTGATTTTGATGCAGATATGTTGAAAGTAATTAAGAGCGTAAAAAACATCCAGCAAACCCCTGTACAAGAAATATGGCACAACGATGGCGACCAAGTGTTAGCGTACCAACGTAAAGATCTTGTTTTTGTATTCAATTTTAATCCGAGTCAATCATTCACCGATTATGGCTTTTTAGTAACACCGGGAACTTATGAGGTGGTACTGAATACAGATAACATAATTTATGGAGGAAATGGCTTGTCAGATGATAGTGTGAAGCATTTCACATTGCCCGATCCTTTGTATAAGAAAGAAAAGAAAGAATGGTTGAAACTCTATATTCCTGCACGTACAGCAATGGTATTGAGAAGAACCAAATAAGAAAAAGTAAGTAAATAAAGTAATAGCCCTTGCATCGATTATTCTGATTGCAAGGGCTATTTTATATTCAGAAGGTTAAAATTTAATCTTCAATATTTTACCCGTATAAGCTCCTAAAGCGATTTCTGTTGCCTTATATGGCAGTAAACTGATTTCTTCTACTTTATCTGTTAGTAAATCAACCGCTTTATAAGAATCAAATTGAGGAATTTGTAAAAAGTCAAAGGCATGAGAAGGCACATTAATCGCAACATTTACTGGCTGATTATCAAAGTTTACGACAATAAATAGCAATTCATTCTTGTATTTACGCATAAATGTATATTGCTTGTGCTCATTAAATCTCCATCCATTTTCATTAGCATACATCAAATCAAAGAATACGCCGTTTGATATTGCCTGTTCTTCATTGCACAACGTCAAAACTCTCTGATAAATTGCATATAAATGTTTTTGCTCTTCAGTTAGCATCTTCCCGTCAAACTTTCCTTCATTTCGCCAGCGCCGAATTGTATCTACACTCCAATAATCGAAAATAGTAGTACGTCCATCACGTCCACTGAAGCCTTCACTATCCATTCCCATTTCTCCGAATTCCTGACCAAAGTAGATCATCATGGGGTTAGTATTCATGCAAGCAGATACAATTAAGGCAGGAACACCTTTGCGTGGATCTCCGGCAAAAAAATCAGATGCAATACGTTGTTCGTCATGGTTTTCAAGGAAGTTAAGCATCCGCTTTTCAATACCCCCTAAAGACTGCCAACTACGAGTAATAGCAGTTGCAGAGTCATAACCACAAGCTACATTGCGCAATGTATCATACAGTCCTACTTTATCGTAGAGAAAATCAAATTTACCACGAAATAAATAATTCTTATATTCGTGCGGATTGTATACTTCAGCAATAAATATAATATTCGGATACTCCTGTTTCACTGTTCCACCATTCTGATAATCCACACCATAATTTAACTTTACGGTTTCATACCAGTCATTAATGTTAGGGTAAGCATCAAAATGGTTATTTCCGGTTGCTTTGGCAGGAAATTCATGATAGGGTTCCAAGGCATTTCCCGTCATATCAAACTGTCCATGCAATTCCGATTGCGGAATATAGTAGAAATTATTGTACGGACTAAAAGAGTAGTTAGGATCATCATTGGCTCCCAGCTGAGTGGTGCCGTCAGGTTGTGCATCCGAATGGTATTGACGCGCTACATGGTTCGGAACAAAATCAATTATTACTTTTAATCCTGCTCTGTGTGTACGACTTACTAGATTTTCAAATTCTTTCATTCTTCCAGGGACATCAGTAGCCAGATCCGGATCTACATCATAATAATCTTTAATGGCGTATGGAGATCCCGCTTTACCTTTTACAATAGCCGGATGATCCGGGCGGATGTTGTATCTTCTATAATCAGTTTGGCTGGCATGTTCGATAATACCCGTGTACCAAATATGTGTTGCTCCCAGTTTTTTTATTTCTCCCAAAGCTTTAGCAGTAAAATCAGCCATTTTTCCACAACCGTTTTGTGAAATATCTCCATTGTAGATACAGTGATTATTATTATTACCAAACAAGCGTGTAAACACTTGATAAATAATCATTTTGTTTTCGTTCTTCATTTTATATATGCTATTTAAGATTGACAATTTTATTATCTCGATGGCTTTGATAAGCCGCTTCGATTATTCGTATCACATTCAAAATATCTTGTGCATGTGTTTCCAATGGTTGTCCTAAACATAAATGTTCATAAATATTCTGATAAAAGCCACCATAATTTCCGGCTATGCCCGGATATTTTCGGCAGATTTCTTTTCCATTTATTTCTGTATGTAATAATCCCCATTCCTGCTCTGATTCTTCTCCCCAATTCGGACGTTCAGGTATTTCACCAGCTAATAGAGCAGCTTCCTGTTTATCGACTCCATATTTAACATACGAACCTAGTGTTCCATGTAAGGCAAAACGTGGTTCGGCTTCTCGCATCAGGTAACTTGCTTTCAAGGTGATTTTCACATTTGGTACCAACGAAGGATGTAACAGATGAATTATAAAATAATCATCAACTTTTCCTCCTTCACGCAGGATACCCAAATCTGCAAAAACAGCTTCAGGCATCCCAAAAAGCTGAATAGCCTGATCGATCAGATGTGAACCCAAATTATAGGTTAATCCACCACCGGACTCTCCGGTCTCTTTCCAAGTATTAGGCTTTATAAAATTACGATAACGAGCAAATGTAGATTCATATTCTACCAAACGTCCTAATAAGGATTTGGCAAGAATATCACGTACCGTTAAGAAATCTGCATCCCATCTGCGATTCTGATATACACTTAGCATCAAACCTTTTTTCTTAGCCAAAGCTATTAATTCTTCACCCTGTTTGGTGGTAGAAGTAAACGGTTTCTCAACTACTACATTTTTCCCAGCTTCAAGAGCCATTCCGGCATACTCATAATGTGTATTGTCCGGAGTGTTAACGACTATAAGATCTATTTCAGGATCTTCTGTCAACTCCTTAAAACTACGTACTATTGATGCTTGCGGATATCGTTCTTTAGAGAGTTCCTTACTACGCTCTACTATTTTGTAAAGTTCAAAATGAGGATTCGTGCTGATAAATGGAGCGTGAAACACCTGTCCCGACATACCAAAAGCAGCCAATCCGGTTTTTATTATTTCCATATCTTTCCTTTCTCTTCAATTAGTTGGTCCAGAACCTCAGAAGCAGTGTTATAGCCTTGTTCAAAAATCTCTTCGGCCTTTTCAAGTTCAGTATTGCTATAACCCTCTAGATTGTAGGGTTCAATTAATAAATCGCAATTGTCTCGCTCTGGAAACGTATTGGCACGAAACATAAAATGATAAGAACGCATGGCAATGCTAACGATGTTCATTTTATATTTTTCTGCCATCAACGGACTGACATTCACTGCTACCACTTTTTCACATTCGTTTCGGATGGTAGATACAGGTAAATTCATCAGAAGTCCTCCGTCCACATAATGTGTGTTTCCTATTTTTACAGGTGTAAATAACACCGGCATACAGCATGAAGCAGCTACCCGTTCAGCTATATTCCCTTTATGAAAATGCATGCTGCGACCATGATCCAGATCAGTGGCAGTAATGATAAGAGGAAGTTTTAAATCCTCCAGCTTCTGAGCTTTAAGATTTGACTTCAAAAAGTCAATAAACTCTCCCAAAGCAAATAAGCCTACTTTAGGAATTACAAGTTTTGTCAAGTCCTGAAATTTATGTCCGGAAAAGTAGTCCAAAACCCTATAGGGTTCGTTGCCATCGGCATAAAATACTCCGGCCAAAGCCCCGGCACTGACTCCTGAGATAATATCCGGTTTAATATCATGTTCCAATAAAGCCTGAATAACTCCCAAATGGGCAAAGCCTTTAATAAAGCCTCCGCTCAAGGCATATCCGATGTTATAAGGTTTTCCGGTTAATACACTATTTTCCATTTTCATTTACTTGATTCATATATGTTCGCCACGAAATTAGTAAAATAAATGAAAGGGAGAATTGATATAAGGAAAAAACTGGTAGAAAATAGCATAAAATAAGGATAAAATCCGGAAAAGTGATTCCGGATTTTACAAAGTCCAAAATAAAAAACAAACTTCGTCTCTTTCCTGATTATTCTTGTTTTTCACTTCTCACTTTCTTCAGATCCGGTAAAAACCAGGTCACCAATCCTAACAACGGCATAAATGCACAAACATTATATACAGCATCAATCCCAAACTTATCGGCCATATTGCCAAGAACAGCAGATGCAATGCCTGCCACTCCAAATGCAAAACCGAAAAAAAGTCCGGAAATTAGTCCTAACTTGTTGGGAAGCAGCTCTTGTGCATATAACAGAATAGCTGGAAAAGCAGACGAAAGCATTAAGCCGACACAGAAACTAAGAATTATAGTCCATACGAGTCCGGCATGTGGCATCAATAAACTAAAAGGAGCTGTTCCCAGGATCGACCCCCAAATAACATATTTACGGCCTACTTTGTCTCCAATGGGGCCTCCCATCAATGTACCAATGGCAGTGGCTACCAGAAATACAAATAAAAAGAGTTGCGACTGCTGAATGCTTACATTAAACTTATGGATCAGATAAAATGTATAATAGCTGTTCAGACTTGCCATATAAATATATTTAGAGAATATAAGAATCATCAGTATCGTGATAGCAAATACAGTCTTTTGAGGAGGAAGCGGGCGCTCGATATATGCTTTTGCATGGATCGGACGCTTTTTAAGATGGTTCAGATAAGAACGGTACCAGCGGCAAATAGGAAACATTACACAAATAGCCGCCAAAGCAAGGATAGCAAATAGTGCAATATGATGCCTGCCATAAGGAGCCACTAATAATGCAACTAATAAAGGGCCTAACGATCCCCCCAGATTTCCACCTACCTGAAAAAGTGATTGTGCCAATCCCCGTTTTCCTCCCGAAGCCAAAAAGGTGATACGGGATGCTTCCGGATGGAGAACAGACGAACCTATTCCAATGATAAAGACAGAAGCAAGCAGCCAATTCAGATTGGATGCAAAAGCCAGATTCAGCATACCTATCAAAGTGAAACTCATTCCGATAGGAAGCGACCAAGCTATAGGACGTTTATCAAAAATAAGGCCGGTCAGTGGTTGAAATACAGAAGCAGACATCTGGTAAACTAGGGTTATCAATCCAATCTGAGCGAAACTTAACGAAAGATCTTCTTTAAAAAGAGGATATACAGCCGAAATGACAGATTGCAAAAGATCATTTAAACAGTGAGATACACTTAATGCAATTAATATAGGAAATGCAATTCTACGAATCGGCTGAGTCTGACTTTGTACCATATAATCTATACCTTATTTAAAACCGGCTGCAAAGGTATAAAAAAACGAAAGAAGTTAGCAGTATAGAAACAACTTTAAATAAGGAATACCCGAATCACTATTAACCGAAGAGAGAATTATTATTTTTTACGGCAATAAATCTTGGTTTGCTGACTTTTTGTGTATCTTTGGTTCTCAAAATAATATGTTAACCCCAATAATGAAACAACAACCAACGTATGATGAACCAAGAATTATTAATGAGTCCCAACCGTTTGGTGACTTTTCTGCAAAAGCCTGCTGCTGAGTTTACAAAAGCAGACATCATTAACTATATCCAACAGAATGAAATCCGCATGGTCAATTTTATGTATCCTGCTGCGGACGGACGGCTAAAAACTCTGAATTTTGTGATAAACAATGCTTCCTATCTGGATGCCATCCTGACTTGTGGTGAACGGGTAGATGGGTCGAGTCTGTTTCCTTTCATAGAAGCCGGAAGTAGCGATCTGTATGTAATACCACGTTTTCGCACAGCATTCGTCGATCCGTTTGCAGAAATACCTACACTCGTGATGCTTTGCTCTTTCTTTAATAAAGATGGGGAACCTTTGGAAAGCTCTCCCGAATATACTCTGCATAAGGCTTGCAAAGCATTTACAGATGTAACAGGTATGGAATTTCAGGCTATGGGAGAATTGGAATATTATGTAATTTCCGAGGATGACGGTCTATTTCCGGCTACCGATCAGCGTGGATATCACGAGTCGGGACCTTATGCAAAATTCAATGATTTCCGTACACAATGTATGTCTTATATAGCCCAAACAGGTGGACAAATAAAGTACGGACACTCGGAAGTAGGCAATTTTATGCTTGACGGCAAAGTTTATGAGCAAAACGAAATAGAATTTTTACCCGTCAATGCCGAAAATGCGGCCGATCAATTAATGATTGCCAAATGGGTTATCCGTAATTTAGCTTACCAATATGGATATGATATTACTTTTGCTCCCAAAATTACAGTAGGTAAAGCCGGGTCAGGGCTACACATTCATATGCGAATGATGAAAGACGGACAAAACCAGATGCTGAAAGATGGTGTTCTCTCGGATACCGCTCGTAAAGCCATTGCCGGTATGATGCAACTTGCTCCTTCCATTACGGCTTTCGGCAATACCAATCCTACTTCATACTTCCGTCTTGTACCCCATCAGGAAGCACCTACCAATGTTTGTTGGGGTGACCGAAACCGTTCAGTATTGGTACGTGTTCCGTTAGGATGGTCCGCACAAACGGATATGTGTGCACTAGCCAATCCTTTGGAATCGGACAGTAACTATGATACTACTCAGAAACAGACCGTAGAGATGCGTTCACCGGATGGCTCAGCCGATCTTTATCAATTATTGGCAGGTCTTGCAGTAGCTTGTCGGCATGGGTTTGAGATAGAGAACGCTTTGGCTATTGCAGAGCAAACGTACGTTAATGTAAATATCCATCAGAAAGAAAATGCAGACAAGTTGAAAGCTTTAGCCCAACTTCCCGATAGCTGTGCAGCATCTGCAGATTGTTTACAGAAACAGCGTACTGTATTTGAACAGTACAATGTATTCAGTCCTGCTATGATCGATGGTATTATCAGTCGATTACGAAGCTATAATGATGCCACTCTACGCAAAGATATACAGGACAAACCGGAAGAGATGCTGGCACTGGTGAGCAAATTCTTCCATTGTGGATAAATTAAAGAAACTCATTTTAATGCGGATTGAATGTTATATTTCAATCCGCATTATTTATATTCGCACTTCAAAATGAAATTATGTCATGGATGAAGAAGTGAAAGGTTTTAATAGATATATGTCAAAGGTTGACTTTCAACCTGTCACAGAATTTATATTTCAAAATGGACAGTTGACAGATTATAAAAAGGGAGAGTTTTTTAGCCGTCAAAATGAATCTTGCAAAATGGTAGGCTACGTGACGGAAGGCTCCTTTCGTTATTGCTGTACCGACAGCCGTGGAGGAAGTAAGATTGTCGGTTATACGTTTGATCACTCTTTTGTGGGAAATTATCCTGCTTTTCGTCTGGGAGACAATTCTAATGTCGATATACAAGCTATTTGTAATTGTTCGGTTTATGTAATCAATAACAGGCAATTAGAGGAGTTTTACAGTCGAAATGAAGCAAATCAAAAGTTAGGTAGGCAAATAGCAGAGATATTGCTTTGGGAAGTATATGAGCGGATGATCTCTTTATATAGTATGACTCCTGAAGAACGCTATACGGAAATCTTAAAACGCTGTCCCGAATTGTTGAACTTGATCTCGCTAAAAGAATTGGCATCCTATCTGATGATCTGTCCGGAAACACTGAGTCGTCTTCGAAGAAAATTAGTACAAAAGTAAAATCTTGATTTCAGTCAAGATCCATGTGTTCCGAACCCGATACCTTTGTGCAAACTTTAAAAAATATAAAAATGAAAAAAGTTATTATTATAGGAGCTACTTCCGGAATCGGTAAAGGATTAGCAGAGCGCTTTCTCCGGGAAGGAAATACAGTTGGTATTACGGGGCGTAGAGAAGATAAACTACAAGAGATCTGTTCTCAAAATAAAAATTGTTTTTATAGTGTTTCCGATGTTACCAAAGATACCGATACAGTCCGACAACTGAGCAATCTTGTGAACAGAGTGGGAGGTATGGATATACTTATATTCTGTTCGGGAATAGGGGAGCTAAATCCTGAACTTGATTATCTTCTAGAGAAACCGACTCTTTTAACCAATGTAATAGGATTTACCAATGTAGTGGATTGGGCTTTTCACTTTTTTCAGAAGCAAGAATGGGGGCATTTGATTGTAATTTCATCTGTAGGCGGAATGCGCGGTGAAGGAATAGCCCCGGCATACAATGCCTCGAAAGCCTATCAAATCAACTATACCGAAGGATTAAGAAAAAAAACAGCCAAGCTACCTTATCCTATTTATATCACTGATGTACGTCCCGGATTTGTCGATACGGCAATGGCAAAAGGAGAGGGGTTGTTTTGGATTACTCCGTTGGATAAAGCTGTACAACAGATTTATCGCGCCATCCTTCGAAGAAGAAAAGTTGCGTATGTTTCGAAGAGATGGAAATACGTAGCATTACTTCTGAAAATGATACCCGCCTCGATTTATTGTAAAATGTGATGTGCATTATGTTGTTTCATCCCCATATATTCATATGAATGTTATAATAAGACAAATAATATTTTCATATGAATTCTGCCTAATGTCTTCTGCATCAAAAAAATTATCTTTGTAGGCATAACAATACACCTATAATAGAACAATATGAGTCCACGTAAATTAATGTTTTGGTTGTTTGCCTGTATCTTTTTAGTTTGTGCCCTGCGGGCCGGGTTATTGACAAGTGCTGATCAATATATCTATCATTTACGTAATATGCATGCTTCTACTTTTGCATATCGGTATGATGATTTTTTGCCATACCTCCCGATTGTTGCTATGTTCGTGTTAAAACTTACAGGAGTAAAGAGCCGTAGTAACTGGAAACGAATGCTCGTCTCTACTGCATTTTCTTATATATTAATGGGGACCATAGTGCTTACAATGAAATCACTGGCGGGGGTTCTTCGTCCCGACGGTTCCGATTTCCTTTCATTCCCTTCGGGGCATACAGCTACGGCTTTTACGGCTGCCACACTACTGTATAA
>PPYF01305795.1_pt1 | contig 12681 bp, 18 predicted proteins | sample 1559871 | NCBI WGS metagenome assembly PPYF01 (sample SAMN08240021, study PRJNA423297) | Human gut metagenome, whole genome shotgun sequencing project. | reverse complement strand
ACTATATATATTAGGGAAATTAATAAATATATATATTATTAATTTCCCTAATATATATAGTTGGATGTATGCTCCAACCACTCTTGCATATTGGTTGTATATACATTCTCAAAATTGCATTTTGCAGTTTCATATGTGTATATACTAGAAGGACGAGCGCATACGCTAGTACAGAATACATGGGACGATATACTAGACGTATGACTCATACAAAAGGATATGTCATACAGCTATATAAACATACTGATGAAAAGCTTTATATACTTAGAACGCTATATAGTATTAATGCAATTTGCTCGAATTTTTATTATTCTATATTCGTAGAATAATCCATGACACATGTTAACATGTAGCATGCTAATATGTATTAATCAGAGGAGGTAGTAATCGGATATACCTCTTGCAGTCTTAGCGATAGATTTATATAGTCTAAGCGCATTCGGAGGTATAGAGCTTGTGAAGCTCTGATAAAAGGAGATGAAATAAAATGAACATGATGAAGATTTATTTCTACATAGGTAAGGTTGGACATGGCATGATAGTTATTCCGAACGTTCGGGATAACTTTTGGGATTGTATGGTAGCTTATGATGTTGAGAATGGGACACATCTAACCGATGATATCAGTTATTTTGGTGTTTATTTTCACTGTGAGGTTGATCAGGATGACAGTTGATATCATGTATTCTGATAACGGTAAAGTGGCTAAAAAGACCGTTTACGGGCTCGATATAGACGATTTAGACGGTAATATAGATGAGGTCTATAATTTCCTGCTTGCATATGATCACAATTGGGATACTGATCTAGCCGAGTTCTTTAGCACTCACACTATCATAAGCATCTCAACACATTGGGAGGAGTCTGCATGAAGTACCAATTTGAGATTTGTAACGGCTTTGACCGAGGCGAAAAGCTCGTTAAAGATATACGGGGGTGCAATTTGTTTCGGCTTGTGGTTGATTTGGTGAGAAAGCAGATCTATCTAGGCGATAATGATCCGATGAAGTATGTGTCTAATCAATTCTGCCGTTACTACGTTGTCCCTGCGGGTCGGATTGTCTACAGGTATCAGTTTATAGACTTGGCTAAGCATGTAAGGCTAGCATTGGAAGAATATGATGAAAATAACTGTAATGAGGATCAATTAACTATAATCGATGATCTAGTAGAGTATGAAATAGATGCATGGTTTGAGAGATGGTTTAGATGAACAAAAGTAAAGAAGTAGTTGAGGCACGGCTTAAATGCCGTGATAAAATTCTTGAAGTGATGGACGCTTTGGATGAATTGAACAATATGTTAGATAATACTGATGATATAGAGGAATTAAACGTATTAATGAAATACAGTCAAGCCACCTTGATGTTGGCTTGGTTTTGGGATGAAAAAGGATATTTAGAGGTGGAAGAATGAATTTAGGAGAAGCATCATTGCTATTGAATAAAATATCTACGGAATTAAAATCTATATCCGGCGCGGTGGAGAAAGCCGCAAATGAACAAGTAAGTAAAGATACTATTTGTATTCAGGTTGAAGATACATATAAAACTGAAGCGGTAAAGGCTGTAAAGGATTTAGCTAAATATATTGGAATTGAATATTATTGCAGGCCAGAATATGTTAAATCCAAAATCATCAATAAAATTAGCGATTTTGATGAAGAAGTTTTTAAAGGGGTTAATAGAATTGTAAAAAATCTGTATTGTGGTAGTGGAGGAATTGTAGACGGTTTAGAATGTATTGAGAATAAATTCATACTATTAGAAGACGCGAACAAAAAATTAGCTAAACAAAATGACGAATTGAAAGAACAGTGTCGATCATTGAAAAACCAAAAAGAAGCCATTGAAAATAATCTTTGTTTTTATAAACAATTATATAATGAATGCATAAGCACTTTAGATACCATATGTAAGTTGGTTAACGGTGATAAAGCTTATGACACAGCAAGCTACGCTAATCGCGACCAATTAATAATTGATGTTCACAATCTCGTTGAGACAGTGAAAAATATAGAAGAAGGTGAATAAAATGGAAGACGAAAACGTAACAAAAGTATTGAAACAGTGGGGCGTAATGCCTGAGAAGCAGGAAAACGATCTGATACGCAAAATCGGCGATGCATGCGATGATGGAGACGAATTTAGAGTTGAAGCTATGCTGTCACTCGAAGGCAAGTATGGCATCTACTATCTCATGTATGGAAAGATATTGAACGGTGGCTATTGTAAGCTGACAACGTCCGCTACCCTCAGCAAGACAATCACAGAATTGATCAACACAACCAGAGATTTTAAGGTACCCTTTACAATTAAGATCAAACAAGGAATTAATGCTCAGGGGCAGGAATACACCGCAGGTACTGTGGTACTATGAAAACATACTTACTGGACGGCCTAACCGTCCAGGTCAAAGATTGTTCATCATGCCCATTCTTTTATTATATTCCTAACTATAATGTAAATGAATGGGTATCATGTGATAATTTTTGTCAGTATCCAGATGGAGCGGATCATATACAATGGCAGACAGAAAAACACATCCCGACAGGCTATATCAGGGGAGACTGTCCCTTATCAGACTACCAAGTACTACACCAATTGTACCTGTCAATAAAGTGTTTGTACAACGCGATTGTGGCATTGATAGACAAAGTAAGGAGGGATAAGAATTGAGAGATGTTAAACAATGGAGGACATTCACATTAAGATTAAAAGAGTCAGAGCTGGAGCAGTTAAGATTAATTTCAGAAGAAAAAGGTATTCCGATGGCTTTAGTTCTTCGTATGATGATAAACGATCAGTTCGATAAACAAAATCAGGTGTGCAGAGATGAAACGGCAAGCACCTAAACTTCTCTTAGACCTCCTTAGAACAGGTGAATACACGCCGTCAGAAAAGGAGGTTAAGAAACTGGACAAATCCATAGCATATTTTGAAAAGAAGGTTAACCCCCTCTTTAACAAGCTCACAAAGAGGGGCTACAGTCCTGAGGTAGTCAGGTTAATTACCGGTTACCCAGTGGATAAACCCTACTTAGAATACTCCTATTCAACCAAGCAGACTTACGAACGCATAACAAAACGAGTCCGCTACAGAGGAACGGCCAAATACCGTGTAGCCGAGAAAGCCAGATTGACAAAAAGCATCATAACAATCTTAGTCGACAGACTCGGAGTAAACCCCGATAAAGAAGGTGAGCTATTCGATTACTTTACATCAATGACCCTTGACCAATGGTATGATTGGCTCAATGAAAACTGGAGCTACCTAAAGGATGTATTCGAAGCTTACCACGCCGGAATGCTCGGATTCGGTCTCTACGATGTAACAGAATCAAAGGCAATCTTATCAAGGTTAACAAGAGGACAGGTGGCGTGGGAATGAGAGAATACCGCCTCGCATGGGGAGCGGATTTTGAGACCACCGTTGAAATACAATATCTCGCCGAGGGCCGGGTTTACGTATGGGCGTGGGCGGTGCAGTGCGTGCAAGACCCCGACACGAAGGCACGCGGCGAAACGATCGAATCATTTTTTGAGTTCTTTAAAAATAAGAAGGCTGATATATATTTCCATAATCTTAAATTCGATGGCATGTTTATTTTGGATTATCTTCTGCGTAGCGGTTACCCTGCGATGGAGTTCACATTCAAGGACAAACCGAAAGAGCCGCATGTGGAGACGATGATTGACGGCCACGGTGCTGTTTACCGTATTGATTTGTACGATGGCAAGACGCATTTGGCTTTTTATGATAGCATGAAAAAGTATAGGATGCCGTTAGAAAGCGTTGCCAGCATCTTCAGGATTCCAGGCAAAACACCATTGAAGCTTGGTTACCGTTTCATAGGCAGAGAAGTCACAGACGAGGAATGGGAAAGAGTAGAGAACGATGTCAGGATCTTATGTGAAGCAATGCGTTTTCAGAAGGAGCAGGGCTTGAATAGAATTACAGTGGCTTCAGACGCTAAAGATGCATACGTAGAAATGACCGGAAAGGAAGTCATAGCTAGGCGGCATCCCCGTTTGTCTTATGAGCTTGACGAAGCTCTGAGACCGGCCTATAAGGGTGGCTATGTCTACTTGAATGAACCTTACAGGGGCAAGGTTATTCATGATGTCTGGGTCTTTGATGAGAACAGCAAGTATCCTGCAATCATGAAAGGCGTACACGGTGAGTTACTACCTAGAGGCATGCCTAGATGGGTTGATCAAGACTATGTTCTTGAAGAAAATGAAGTAGATATCTGGGACGTGACATTAGATTTACATCTAAAAAAGAATAAATTACCATGGATACATTATAATAATCATCCTGGCCATCTCAACGTTGAGTATATCATAGAAGAGGAAGACCCAATGAGGATGATGTTTGCCACACCTGACTGGGAGCTCTTGCATGAATGCTACGAGTGTGATGTGATCGGCTTTAACGGACGCTGGGTATTCTGGGCTGAGAAGGGGCAGTTTGATTCTTATGTTAATTACTGGATGGGAGTAAAAGAAAGAGCCAGTCTTGAGGGCAACGGTGGAAGAAGACAGCAGGCTAAGGATATGATGAACAACCTCTCTGGTAGATTTGCATTAAATCCTAACCGTGAATCAAAGGTGCCGTACTTTGATAAAGAGGCAGATATGGTTAAATTCCAGACCGTAAAGAAAATAGTTGCTCCTTGGTATGTCCCAACCAGTATATTTATTACTTCATATGGAAGAAATAGAATAGTCCATGATGCCATGCGTTTCGGTGATGACTTTGTATATGCAGATACTGACTCCCTGCATATCCTGAACTATGAGAAACATAAACACTGGTTCGAGAAGGAATGTCACCCTACACATTTAGGTTATTATGGCTTAGAAGACAAATGGGAGGATGCCAAGTACATCAGAGCTAAGGCTTACATGCACCAGCACCCTATACCGCCCGAGGCTACGCCTGAACAGATTAGAAAGCTCAGAGAGATTAAGTGCGGTGGTCTGCCAGACAAAGCAAAAGAGCATGTAAACTTTGACAATTTCCATGTGGGAAGTGAATTGGAAGGGAAGTTAGCAGGTCGTGTAGTGCCTGGGGGATATCTGCTCAGAGATACAACGTTTAAGATACAGGGAGGAGAAAGATGGACGTTTTAAAGAAGCCAAGCATTTATATTGATCTGCATCCTCTTTTCACATACAACGCTCCGCTTACCATCGTAGGCGGAGGGCGTGGAAGAGGGAAAACATTCAGTATGAAAAAGATGCTAATTAATTTCAATCAAGAATCAATTTGGTTAAATAGAACAAAAGAGAAATCAATTGAGGTGGCCAAGGGATTCATGAAGGATCTAATCGAAGTATACCCTAAGTATGAAGATAGATTTGAACTGACATGGGTCACTTACAAAGAGGACACAATATCAGAAAAGAAACAGAAAGTCAAGTATGTGTATCCTGTGCTAGTTGAGAAAGCAACACAGAAGCCCAGAGTTCATTTTACGAGCCTAAACGTGTCAAACAAGGGTATCCCTTTTCCGAGGATCAGGAACCTTGTATTTGACGAGTTTATGGTTAAACCAGGCACTGCTGAACGTTATTTAACGGATGAGATTACCACCTTCCTCGATGTATACCAGACCATCGCTAGATTGAGGAAGGACTTTAGGTGCATAATGATAGGTAATGAGATCGATGATTTTAATCCCTACTTCGCTTACTGGGGCATCTCAGGCTTTGATAAGTCTAGAGAGTTTACATGGTTCCGTAAGCCCGATATCTTGATGCAGTGGGTCAAAGATAAAGAGGAGTTTATTGCCGAGTATGAGCAGTCCGCTTTTGGAAGGATCGTAAGAGGCACAAACTACGATGACTACATGAGAGGAAAGTCTGCTTTATTGACTTATGACATCAAGATGAAGAAGGTACCTGATTATGCTACGTATGAGTTTAATTTACTGCATAATGGGAATTATCTATCTGTCTACAAAGCACTGGGTATGCTCTATGTTTCATCTACTATGATAGATACTAAAAGAGTATCATACGTGCCAAATCTAAGAGAGGCAGGAAACAAGCGGTACTATGACAAAGCTATCATTCCGATGTTTAAGGAAATCCTTGGAAAAGGTGGAATATTCGTCACAGACAAGAGAGCCAGAACATGGCTGTTAGAGTGGCTGAATGTGTAAGTCTAAGCGAATAAAATAGATTAAATACTATAAAAAACATATCAACTAAGAGACCTTAGAGCATACAGTCCCAGCATCGGGAACAACACGCCGCCAATCAGGGACGTGCCCGATGCCCCTGCAAAGGTGCCCAAACCCCACGGTATTGGGTCGGACGGGCTCTAAAAGTCTCTTGTGGTGATATGTATGCCTGATGAACCTCAAGAACCAACTATAGAAGAGAAACTCCTGAAGCTAGAGGAATCTCTTAAGACTTATGAAGATCGATTGACTGAGAAAGACGCTGAGCTGGCTAAGCTTACTGCGCTCAATCAGAAACTGACCGATAACATTGTTAATGACCGCTTAAACAACATGCCCCAGTATCAAAGGCAGATGTCTGAAGAAGAGATATATAATGACACTTTGGACAGTATAGCGAACGCAATCAGGGACAAGTATATTCCTAAAGGTGAGTAAATGGAGTACACTATATATGAGAGAGTCCTTAGAGATTTGGATAAAGCTAAAGAGTCTAGTGTTTCAACTGGCACTAAGGCTAAAGTGGACAAGGTCAAAGTAAAGAAAATAGAAACAGAGGAATGATTCCATGGTAACATCAGCGGATAATTATTATACAACGAGACTGCAGGGAAAGGTTTTACCTAACTTTGTAACAAATACTAACGCCTCGTTGGAACCGGCGAAGAATGCAACAACTGATCTTCTTAATAGGATTGGTTTAGTGAATATCGTAAGAGCCCCCTCATGGGATAACCCTTACGCCCGTTATATGGGTACAGAAGCACCATTTGGAGCTTATATTCAGAACTTACAGATAGGACAGGCAACTGCTGAAGTCTTTAACCCAACCGACTGCTCAAGAGATTTCCGTAAGGTTGGCATTACATCATGGTATGCAGAGCTTAACGATTCCTACGAATACAATGTTTCTACCTCTGAACCCGAACTTAGATTAGGCGTTCACGACTCTGTAGGTCTAGCCAACCTTGCAGACGGAATAGTGGATTCAATGACCCGCTGGCATCGCAACGACTTTGTGAATAAATTCGCAAAGCAGTTCGCAAGGGTGTCAACCGGCCCAACTGATATGAATGGTTATACTGGGGGATATGAAACCCTTGCTATCCAAGATGGCAGTACTCCAAAAGACAATGAAACCATAGCCTTAGAACTTCTTCAGCGTATCATCTACTATGTCAATGAATTCAAAGACATGTCCACCCAGTATAACAAACTAGGGGCAATGATGACCACCGAAGGAAGACCGGATGTCATCGTTACAAGGCAGATGTATACCGCCATGCGTCAAGCCCTAGGTAAGACATACCACCTTGATGGATTCGACATTGACGCCGATTTAATCCAAGTCTCATCCCTTCCAACGCCCGATGGAAGCCTTGGAACAATTGGTGCTCTGATTGTCGATAAGAACTCAGTTCTCTACCACCAGCAGTGGATGAACATCAGGTCTGAAATGTGCACAAGGGGCAGGTATATCAACTGGTCACTGGCAGGAAAAGGAACCTTTAACTTCCTGTGGGGATATAACGCAATTGCTTTACTCCTCAACACAGAAGCCAAGGCATATACTCCAACCCCTGTCACCATGCCTTCGGAATAAGGTGGACGCCATGTCCACTATCAAACTTTTTAAAAATGTTCCTTGGGGTTCAGACGGGTTAAACATTGTCCGCTTCCCCAATAAAATTGCTCAAGATTCTTATTTTAATTCTCTAGCTGGAACACATATTACTGAGGTTAATTATGACCCTAGGAGAGGTGCTGTTTTAAACATTGGTATGACTTTAACAGAAGCTAGAGAATACAATTACATGGCGTGGTATGACGATTCAGGAAATCCACTATACTATTTTGTAGAAGATTACGAGTTCCTGAACGACAACCCCACCGTGACATTATCTATAACAGAGGACATCTGGCAGAACTGCCAGTTCAAAGCCGTGTTTAATCCGTCCAAAGTACATAGGCGGCATATGCCCAGATGGAACGGTTCATCCCCCATTTTATACCCGATTGACGAAGGCAACCCTAGATCACTGTCATCAAACAGTATATGGAAGCTAACCAGACCAAATAATTTTATTCCCATGATGATGGTAACGTCCAAAACTACTGGCGGAGGAAATGTTGAGTCCGTAGATAATCTGATGTACTATGTCACTTTTGTAAATCAAGATGGTACTGATGTGGGTTATTCATCGGGAACCGGAAGGCATTGGTTAAATCCACTAAGCAGTTCATTTCTTAGTGAGTTCGCAAGCACTGGAATTGCAATATCTGCTTTAATAGGAATATTCATTTTACCATATATTAGTTGGGACTATCTAACGGTAAGCGGGAATAATATAAACTACAGTACAGGTCCTGACTCTGACTGGAGCACTCCAGCAATGCCCGACGCTAAAGCAGTAATGGTTACTTTTGCAACGAAAAGACGAAGGGCTAACTGGGAAACAGATTATGATATCACCGTTCCTAAACCTTCTAAAGGTTCTTCAGGTTCTACTGCATCTTATCAGTATGAACCTCAGGCATGGGCAGATAATGTGGACTCAGTGGTATTAACAGATACAGACGGAAATTCCCTTGTATCGATACCAAAGAACTTAATCTGGGCTAATCCAGCGGTTAACTTAAAAACACAGTATATCAGCCTGTCACCATCATTAAAGGTTACAGTGGCTGGAGGTAGTCCTGCAAGCGGACTTTCTGTAGCAATACCGTTGCCGACTGTAGACATACCTCAGAGCAACTGGTACGACTACATGATCACCGAAAGAACAGCAGATAAACGTATCCTTGATAATAACATCCGTGCCAACTACTACAGTGCCGCAATCAGCGGAGTAGCTGGAACGGTAGCAGGAACAACCACAGGTTACGGTTATTCAGCATCTTTTAACAAAACATCAAGAAGTCCTGGTTTAGCTGGCGCCGCTTTTGGCGCTTTATCAGGTATTCAAGCGGTTGGTTCCTTGGCCAATGCATACATCAGTGATAAAACAGATAGAGATAATTTTGCATTAAATGAGCAAAAAATAAAAAACTCTGTTGCCCCTCCGCTAGCTGGGTCTAACATTAACGGCTTTATCTATGAGGGTATCCAGCTAGTCAACCTGACAGCCGATGAAGTATCTAGAAGAATCATCGCTTCTAACTACATAACACAAGGGGTTGTAATAGATGAAGTAATGGATATTAACCTAAGAACTAGATACTACTACGACTATATCCAGACTAGAAACTTATCTATAAGCGGAGCCCTTAACAATACTCAAAGACTGTACTTAGAAACCCTATTTAATGGCGGTGTGACTGTATGGCACTCTGAGACCTTTAGAGGCTTCAAGTATGATCTGAACAATGTGGAGGTCTAAACTTGACTTATTGCAATACTAAAGATATGCACTATCAGAACCTTAGGGAGCAGGACTCCTGTTGCAATGCCATAGCAGGCTGGCAGAAGGTTTATGACTGGGCATATTGGAATTACAGGAGAATCTTCATAGGTATGTTTGAATGGCAGATGCCTGAAGAGGTACCGAAGCTATACGCTAATCCAAGCAGGGTAGAGAAGATTCTTTTTGATCAGGGAGTAGCAGTGGCATGGATGAACGGTGACGAATTCATGATCACCAAGTGCGTGCGTTACGGGGTCGACGAATACGGGGAGCCGGATTTATTCATTCCGTTACTGTACGGAAATCCGACGCGTACCGGCGCCCGCCCGCTGGGGCTGGACGAATGCGTCCCGATCTGGAACAACGAGGACATGCTCTCAACGTACGCCAGCATAGACCCGTGGCTTACTCGCTTCGCCAAGACGCAGGCAGTCATGGATAACAACTTAATGTATGCTAACTACCCGTTGATCATTAAAGCCAAGCAGGGTAAAGATGTAGAAGCAAAGTATGTAGGGAATGTTCTGGGTGATCTTCATAACATGGTCATCGAAGATGGTTCCGTAAACCCGCTGGAGGATTTAGAAGTCATTAACCTTAACGTTCCTTACTTACTGGACAAACTCAGATATGCAAGGGACGGTTACGGAAATGACATACTCCAAGCCGGCGGTATCAATACAGTGGAACAGCAGAAAAAAGAACGTCTCATTACGGCTGAAGCAGACGCAAACAACGAAAAGCAGACATCAATCTCTGGTATTAAACTTCAGCTCAGGCAGAACGCCTGCCAGCAGATCAAGAAAATGTTTGGTTATGATGTCTCGGTCGATAGAAGAGAAATAGATTTATATCTACCAAGGAGTGATAATAATGCCAATTCCGCCTTACAACAGGGCAGGCAGTCTGACAATCAGCTATAATGAGCTTGTGGACTTCGTTGGAGAACCCATCTTTGAGAACCTCGAAGAATGGACAGACTATCCAAACCTCTTAGCCAACAAAGACAAGATAGTCAAAGCATTCCATATCCGTTATGACTGCAGAGAGATAGGATATGATATGCCCTTTAAGTTTATTAACAGACTGGAATTAAAGTTTATGGAGCTTGCCCCCAGATATGAACTGGCCTTCGATAAATATAAGAATGACGCTGTCAATATAACCAAAGTCGGGAAGACTACTTTAAGCGAATTGGAAGGGCTTAGAACCCTCACGGTTTCCAACACATCATCAAGAGACAGTACAAGCAATTACTACGATACGCCAAAAACCAGTCTTCCCAACCCTCTTGACAATCCTTCAAATGCTTCTGTCGGAAAAGATGAAAACACGACCACAGGAAGCACAGAAGATAAAAACTCACAAAATGGTTCAGTATCTGAAACAGACGGCCAGTATTTAGAAGATTTAAATAAATTAATTGACGCTTATAGAAGTCTCGTGGTGCAGTTCGTTAATGATCTGGAGGATTTATTTCTTCAGGTAACAATATGGGAGTGATAACATGGTACAATCTCAGGAAATTAAAGATGCGGTGAAAAAATGTAATCCGCAAAAATCTATCATTGCTCTAGCTAACGTGATGGATGGTTTCGAGTCAGGAATAACTAATGCTCAGAAAACAGCCGATACTGCATTGTCGGCGGCAAATGAAGCAGGATCAAAGGCTGAAAATGCAGTAACCACAGCGAATGAAGCCAAAACAGCCGCAGACAACGCTGTTAATAATCTGGAATCCTCTTCAAATTCAAGCACTGTTACAGTAACAGGGACTAAAGCAGGATCAGCCCCGACTGAAACACCACTACCGGTTGTATCTACCACGGTCGCAGGAGTATTAAATGCATCTGATTATAAATTTTTTCAGGAATATGATGCGAGACTTAGAGCAGTAGAAGGTATTTCAAAAACCTATTTGGTTACATTACCCTCCGATAACCCGTCTACAATACAAATCACAACAGCGTATACAACAGCATATCCGGATGCACCCAATCCCCCTCTTGAAGGTACCGTAGTAATAGACCCTGCCAGAGAAAACCTGTCATATAGATGGAATACTGTATCATCAACATGGTATAGAATTTCCAATGTAGCAGTAAATCAATTCACCAACACAACTTTAGGAACCATAAAAGGATCAACAAATGACGGTGAAATCCAGGCTAACTCTGATGGTACCGGAGCAGTGACAGGATGGGACACCTTAAAAACGATAGTTCAAGAGAACCGCATAAGATCAATAGGTGATATAAGAATTATTCAAGGTGCAGTTGGTCAGCCACCATTATTTCAAATAATAAGTCCTGATGATTATCTAGTTGGAGACGTAATATTTCCGCTTGTAAACAGTCTTAATAAAGCAGGAATGCTATTACCAGAAGACTACGCAGCTTTTAAAGCAGGAACAAGAACTTATAAGGAAACAATATTTCAATACACTAGACCCACCTCAGCCACAACAAAAAATTACACAATTGACTTCATCGCCAAAAACGCCCCAGACGTAAACTTGGGCAAGATTCAACTAGGACGCAATAATAATAAGACTATGACCATCAAATATTTATGGGGTGCAGGTAATGGTCAAAATGGAGCAAGTTTTATATCGGTTCTCCCCCATTATGGTAAGGATTCTTATTCAGGATGCTCTTACTGTAAAATTCAGGAAAGCAGTAACACCATAGATTATGACATAATTGATTTTCAAGTAGACCCGCCGCAGGGAAAACATATTGAAATTTTATATGTTGATTGGAGTTTAAAAAATCCAAATGGATTCGAACCGCTTAAAATATATATCTATGGGGATAAGGATAAAGATATAGGATACATACAATTTATATACCAAACAGGAGTGTATAGAATAACAGAAAGTTGAGGGAAATTAACCTCACACATTTTTCTTAAAATATTCGGCATAAATTTATATGCTAGTTAATCCTATCGATATTTATGAACTATAATTACAGCTTAAAATACAATGATAGTTCAGACTTTTTTATAAATACTAAATTATATAATAGTAGATTAATAAAGATATTAAAATAAATGGGAAATTATAGATAAGTCAGAATCTATA
>PPYF01028389.1_pt1 | contig 12681 bp, 10 predicted proteins | sample 1559871 | NCBI WGS metagenome assembly PPYF01 (sample SAMN08240021, study PRJNA423297) | Human gut metagenome, whole genome shotgun sequencing project. | reverse complement strand
GGAAAGAACGACTTTAAATTTGTATATGATGACAATATGAGCCTTGAGGAAAAGATCAACGCCATCGTTACAAAGGTATACGGCGGAGACGGAGTTGACTTTACTCCCGCGGCGAGAAAGGAAATGGAGAAGCTGGAAGGACTGGGCTTCGGCAGCCTTCCCGTATGTATGGCAAAGACCCAGTATTCCCTTTCCGACGATCCTTCAAAGATGGGACGTCCCGAGGGATTCAGGGTAACCGTCAGAAATATGAAGGTTTCAGCCGGAGCGGGATTTGTCGTAGTGCTTACGGGAGACGTTATGACCATGCCCGGACTTCCCAAGGTTCCCGCGGCCGTTAACGTGGACGTGGACGAGAACGGAAAGATAAAGGGATTATTCTGATATCGGAGCTGATATATATGGACGTTAAAATAAATAAGGACTGGTTCGAGGCGCTGTCGTCGTCGGCCCCGGTTCCCGGAGGAGGCGGAGCTTCCGCCCTCGCCGGAGCCGGCGGAGCTGCCCTTTGCATGATGGTTGCCAACCTCACTGTCGGAAAAAAGAAATATGCTGAGCAAGAGGAACTTATGAAGGAGTTTCTTGTCAGGCTCGAGAAGCTGAGGGACGAATCGCTCACGCTCATAGAGGAGGACGCCAAGGGTTTCGAGCCCCTTGCCGCCGCCTATTCCCTGCCTTCATCAACCGATGAGGAAAAGGCCGAAAAGGAAAAAATAATGGCCTCGGCGCTGGTAAAGGCCTGCGAGGTGCCCATAGCCATAATGGAAAAGGGAGCGGAGATACTTGACATCGCCGAGGAACTGGCCGAAAAGGGCAGCGTTATGGCCGTGAGCGACGTAGGAGTGGCCGTACAGTTTATCCGCACGGCGGTTCTCGGAGCGTCCATGAACGTATATATAAACACCAAGTCTATGAAGGACAGAAAGACGGCGGAGGAGCTGAACGCCAAAGCCGACAGCCTGAATAAAAAGGCGTCGGAGACGGCGGACGCTGTATTCGCCAAAATAGAGGGGGAGCTTAAATGCCGGTAATTAAAGGCGCCCAGGTCGTAGAGGCCATGGGCGGTAGGATAACAAAACAGGTAGAGGAGCTTAAAAACGCTGGGGTAGAGCCCTGCCTTGCCATACTCAGGGTCGGCGAGGACGGAAGCCAGATGGCCTACGAGAGGGGCGCCAGAAACAGGCTCGCCAAATACGGAATAAAGTGCGAGACAACGGCCCTTGAACAGGACGTTTCACAGGGTGATTTCGGGAATGCCTTCCGTAGACTCAATGATGATCCCGATGTACATGGCATACTCATCCTCCAGCCCCTGCCTAAGAGCCTGAGCATAGAGAGCATCAAAAACGAGATAAATCCCTTAAAGGACGTGGACGCCATAAGCCCCATGACCCTTTACAGGGTATTTGCCTGGGATAAACAGGCTTTCGCGCCCTGCACGGCCGAGGGAGTCATCGAGATACTCGACAGCATCGGCACGCAGTACAGAGGCAAAAAATGCGTTATCGTCGGCTGCTCCCTCGTTGTGGGCAGACCGCTGGGAATGCTGCTTCTCGCCAGAGACGCCACAGTAACATATTGCCATGAGTTTACCGTGGATGTGCCAAAGGAAGCGAGGGACGCAGATATTCTCATTTCCGCCGCTGGGGTTCCTAAACTGATTGGCGCCGGACATGTAAACGAAAATATGACTGTTGTCGATGTCGGAATAAATGTTGGTGCTGACGGAAAGATGTGCGGCGACGTGGATTTTGACGCCGTTAAGGACATCGTGGCCAATATAACGCCCGTTCCCGGAGGAGCGGGAAGTGTTACGACGTCTGTGCTCGCCGATCATGTCGTAAGAGCGGCAAAGGCGCTGACAAAATAAAACTTGGATAATTTAAAGGGACAGTTTACGCTGTCCCTTCTATGTTTGAAAAATACTTTTGCCTTTAAACAGTTTTAACGCTGTGGTACGGCAGATTTTAACAACCAGAGTATATAATCTGGATGTGAGCCAAAACTACGGACTGAAGACCGAAAGGAGACAAAAGATGGACAATAATATAGATGAGACGCCGGTGGAAAATGCCGGTGAAAACGCAGTAAAAAAGTATGGGGTTTCTTCAGAGGCCGGCAGGCGGATAAAAACGCTGTTTTGGATATATCTTATTTCGCTTATACTGGATACAGGAACAGTAATATGCAGAAACTTGCAGACCTCATACTTCATTATTAAGGGAGCGTATATATTTTTTACGGCGGTATACGGCATCGTGCTATTAGGAATGGCTTCGGAAAACAGGAATTACAAAAAAGCCGGCATATTCGCTCTTGTGACTACAGCGGTATCAGTGCTGACAACTTTTGTATTCCCTGACAAAGGAATTGGAGCTCTGTATATGATAATGTTATTTGGCGGAGCTGTAATTGGAATCTTGAGGGACTATAACGAGTATACGGCTCATTCTAGGCTCGTATATAAAAAGAATCCTGTTTTGTCCGACAAATGGTACGGACTTTGGAGGAAATACATAATACTTATGGCGATTATGCTGGTAAGCGCCATTCTCATCTTCATACTTCCGTGGCTCGATGTTGTAATGTTTCTTGTATTTCTCGCTGGATTTATAGGTGTGATCGCCCTGGAGGTACTGAAAATAGTCTATCTTCACAGAACAGCGGAGCTGTTCAATGCAGGAGAAAATATCTCGCCGTGATACTCTTAAATATGATAAGACATGAAATCCTCGAATTAAATCGGGGATTTTTTATTACGCGCTTTATATTGATTTCACTCCGGGTTTACAAAATTCCGTGATAATAGTATACTATACGGGTATTTTTAAAAACAAACGGCTTTTAAACGGGAGGTAATACCTGTGGGACTTATACCGGAGTATTTGAGAGAAATAAACATTCAGTCCGTCATGCTGAGATTTGTTCTGGCGGCGCTATTCAGCGGGATAATCGGCGTCAACAGAGGAAAAAGACGGCGCGCGGCGGGGCTTCGCACCCATCTGCTCGTCTGTGTCGGAGCGGCGGCGGTGATGATGGTCAACCAGTACACCTGCGAATATATCGGCTATGACGGCGACATCGGCAGGCTTGGGGCCCAGGTCATAAGCGGCATCGGCTTCCTCGGGGCCGGAACAATACTCGTCACCGGCAAAAGACACGTCAGCGGACTTACATCGGCGGCGGGACTTTGGGCGTCCGCCTGCATGGGACTTGCCGTGGGCATAGGCTTTTACGAGGCGGCTCTCATAATGTGCGTCGCCATATTCATCATACTTTGCACCCTTGAGAAATTCGACGAGAATTACATAAAGACGTCAAGGGAGTTCACCATCTACGCCGAGCTGGACAGGGACGTGCCGCTGAGCCGTATAATAAAAGAGATAAGGAAGGACGGATGCAGGATAGGCTCCCTGGACAGGGTGGAAATGAACATCGCCAGCCTTAACTCATTCGTGTTCGTCCTTGAAACGGCCAACGGCGACAGCGAGAAGGACGCCGTTATCGACGGGCTCAGAAATACGGAGGGCGTGCTTTTTGTCGAGGAATTTTAGTGTCGAAAAGCTCTATGGGGCTTTTAAAACATATATAAACGGAGCTTTAGACCTGTAACGAAAGGCTCCGTTTTTGCGTTTGACGAATTTAACAAAAAACACACTTTAAATTAATATCGGAAATATGGTATAATCAAACTCAGCAAATAATCACAACAGACAGGAGGGAAACAGATGAAGATGAAAAAAATGATAGCTTCCGCTGTGATGATAGCCACCGCTATGGCTAGTATGTTATCGGTTACGGCCTGCTCGCAGGAGATAGCGCAGACATCGATAAGAAGCGTAACATGGCAGGACCCGGAAAACGCCGTTGTTATCTGGAACTCGGACGACGGAAGCTCCTATAACGTATACAGAAGTTCCTCCGTGGAGGATGGATATGAGCTTATAGGCACGTCGGACAGCGGCTCCTTCCGAGACAGCGAAGCCGAATACCCAAATGAGTATTATTATAAGATACAGCCAGCCGGCCTTGAGGGCAGCGAACAGCTTATGTCCGAGCCCGTGGCGTCCGGAACCAATCCCCAGCCCCTCAGCAAAGTGACCGTGCTTATGTACCATAACTTCATTTCCGACGAGGATATCGCCAACGGCGTGGAGTTTGAGGAATATTCTCTCAAGCCGGAGGACTTTGAGGAAGACCTCAAATATTTCAGGAACAACGGCTATACGACCATAACATCGGCGGATCTCATTGACTATATAAACGGCGAAAAGCCCCTGCCCCTTAAGGCTGTCATTATATCCATCGACGACGGCACCGAGGGAGTATATAAAAACGCTTGGCCCCTTTTGAAAAAGTACAATTCAAAGGCGGATTTCAACCTTATAGGAGAAAATATCGACAACAGCTGGCAGATGGTGCATGACGGCGGAACAAGGCTCGGCGAGAGCGCTCCCTACTGCGTATGGGAGGAAATATACGACCTTGTGGAAAGCGGCGACTTCAATATATGCTCCCACACCTACGGCATGCACAAATATGATACCGACGGCAGGATAGGAGCCTCCATGATGGACGGCGAGAGCGAGGAAAGCTATATCCAGGCGATAAAGGCCGACTATGATCTTGCCGTAAGCTGCATAACGGGCTGGACAAGCGTGGATCCCAAGACCATGGCCTATCCCTATTCCAAACGCAGCTCGGAAAGCGACAGGCTTATACTGGAAAACACGGGCTATGAGATCCTGATGGCCGGCGACGGAGCGAGGCCGACCGTTTCCAATTACTTTGTGGACGGGGTCTCCGCCGACAGCTATGAGCGCCTTATGAACCGCCCCTGCAGAATGGACGGCCATCCGGCCAGCGAGTATCTGCAAAGGGCAGACGAGACGGATTCCCAAAACGGAGTAAATTATATTGAGGACACCGCTGCCCTGACGAGCGCGAAAAGCGGCGAGATAGCCGGGGCATATCAGGTGTTTGACGACGTAACGGCGGACAAATGGTACGCCGGAGCGGTATATTATAACTATGTCAATTCGCTCATCCCCTGGGCGGAGTCGGAAAACTTCCAGCCTGACGCCCTGCTTACCCACGCCGAGGCGGCGGGAGTGCTTTACCGTCTCGCCGGAGAGCCCGCGGTAGGAAAATATAACGCCATAGAGGGACTGAACTCGGCAAGCCCATACTACAACGCCGTAAACTGGGCGGTAAACAGCGGCATACTGAGCGCCGGCTCGGCGTTGAACGAGGCGGTGAGCCGTGAGGAAATGGCATTTATGCTCTATAAATACGCCGACGGTGATGCAGCCGGCGATAACGGCGCTGTAATAACGGACATATCTGACGTAAGCCCTTACGCCGTTGAAGCCGTAAAATGGGTATGCGATAACGGAATATTCGCGCTCAGCGAAGGGGCGTTTTCGCCCGACGGCCAGATAACAAGGGCGCAGATGGCCACTCTGGCTCAGAACATGCTTTATAAAACAGCGGAATAAATAAAAATCTCCTATCCTCCCTTTGGGCGATCTGCCGGAGGGAGGATTTTTTGACGCTTTAACGGCGATCCTGTTCGGAGGCGGCACTTTTTTGTCGAGGAATTTTAACATACACGCTTGAAAATCGTCCGCCGCTGTGGCAGAATGTATTGCGAAGGTGAAAAAATGGAATTAAAAAAACTCAAGCGTGTTAAAGAAGGGAAATTCCTGAGCAGCTACGAGCTGACCTACCTGAATAAGGAAGGAAACGAAAAAATATATGAGATGGTAAGCCGGGAGAGTGATCTGTCGGCTCTTTCCGTCGGAAAAAAGACGGCGGGAGTGGCCATAGCGGGCTTTAAGGACGACAGGATACTGCTTATCAGGGAATTTCGGATGGGCGTAAACGGATATGTCTGGGCGTTTCCCGCCGGGCTCATAGAGGACGGGGAGACTGCCGTGGAGGCCGCCGCCAGAGAGCTTCGGGAAGAAACGGGACTTCGCATAACCGATGTAAGGGATGTGCTTAAACCGTCGTTTTCCTGCACCGGGGTCACGGACGAGAAGAGCTTTTTCGTTATATGCGGCATTGACGGGGAATTTGAGGAATGTTCCTTCCCCGATGAGGAGATAAGAGCCGGGCTTTACACGAAAGACGAGGTAAGAGAAATGCTGGAGAGGGAGACGTTTTCGGCGAGAACTCAGGCGGTATGTTATTTTTGGACAAAGGAAGGAAAATTATGAGCGAAAGACTTTACTACGGCGATGTAAGAATGGCGGAGTTTGACGCCGTTGTTACGGGCTGCGTGAAAAACGGGGATATATATGAAATAACTTTGGACAGGACCTGCTTCTATCCGGAGGGAGGCGGACAGCCCGCCGACCACGGCTTCATAAACGGGGCGAGGGTGCTGGACGTACACGAGAAAAACGGGGAGGTCGTGCATTACTGTGATACGCCCCTTGAGACGGGGACAAAGGCCGCCGGCAGGGTCGATATGGAACGCCGCCGCAGGCTCATGCAGCAGCACTCGGGAGAGCATATCGTTTCCGGCCTGATACACAGGCATTTCGGTTATGACAACGTGGGGTTCCATATGGGCAGCGAGTGCATAACGATCGACTTCAACGGCGAGATAGGCGAGGAAGATCTGAAAATGGTGGAAAGGGAAGCCAACGATGCCATATACGAAAACTTTGCCACGGATATTTTTCATCCATCGCCCGACGAGCTCAAGACGCTGGAATACAGAAGCAAGAAAGAGCTTACGGGAGACGTGAGGATAGTGCGCTTTAAGGGCTGCGACACCTGCGCCTGCTGCGGACTGCATGTCGTAAAGACCGGAGAGATCGGCGTAATAAAAATAACCGGCGCCCAGAGGTACAAGGGCGGGACAAGGGTCACCATGCTCGCCGGAAAACAGGCTCTTGAGGACTATGAGGTTAAGGACGGCATAGTACACGCCATATCCAATATGCTGTCGGCCAAGCCCTATGAGACAAAAGAGGCCGTGGAAAGGGTAATTGCCGAAAGAAACGCCGTAAAGGAGAGCCTTGTGGCGGCTAAAAGACAGATATTCCTTCTGAAAAGGGAGGCCGCCAAGGGAGCGGTGTGCCCGGTATTCTTTGAGAAAGATATGACGCCCTTTGATATGAGGGTGTTTACGGAAATACTGCTGGAGGAATTTGCTTCGGCGGCGGTGCTTTCCGGAAACGACGGCGACGGATATAAGTACAGCGTGGGAAGCACAAAGACGGATATGCCCAAATTCATCAAAGAGGCTAACAAAGCCCTTAACGGCAGGGGCGGCGGCAGAGGAGACATTATGCAGGGCTCGTTTTCGGCCGCGGCCGCGGACATAGAGAGGTATCTGAAGGATGGACTGGCTTAAATGGCTGATTTCGGCGGCGGTCATAGCCATAGCCGCATGGGCCGCCCTTAAGGGAATGTTTTTCGGAAAGAGAAGCGGAGAGGAAAAGGATATGTACGTTATAATAGGACTTGGCAACCCCGGCAGGGAGTATGCCGCTACAAAACACAATGTCGGCTTTATGGTCATAGACAAGCTGGCGGAGAAGTATAATATAGACGTGTCAAAATTCAAGCATAAGGCGCTGACGGGCGACGGTATAATAAACGGCAAAAAGGTAATGCTCGTAAAGCCACAGACATATATGAACCTGAGCGGCGAGAGCGTAAGGGAAATAATGTCCTTCTACAAGGTGCCGGAGGAAAATATGATAGTCATATACGACGACACCAGCCTTGAGATAGGAATGATAAGGCTCAGGGAAAAGGGCAGCGCCGGAGGACACAACGGAATAAAGAGCATAATAAGCCACATGGGCACGGACGTGTTCAACAGGGTGAAGGTAGGCATAGGAGAAAAGCCCGCGGGATGGGATCTGGCCGATTATGTGCTGGCCAAATTCAGCAAGGACGATGAGCCGGGAATAGAGGCGGGAACGGATAAGGCTGCCCAGGCCGTGGAAATTTTTATTTCCCTTGGAGTCAAGGAAGCGATGAACCGTTTTAACGCAAAACAGAAAATAAAGAAAAAAGACAGCAACAAAGACACCGATAAAGACAACAATAAAGACAACGGCAAAGATAGCGATAGGGAAAACATCAGAGAAAACAACAGGGAAAACAATAAAGACATAAGCGGCGGGGACGCTGCGGAATAAAGAGGTGACGTTCTGTGAAATGGTTTACGGAACCGCTTAAGGAGATGGCGGACTACAGAGGCCTGCTGGAAAACATAAAGGAAAAAAACACTCCCGTTTTGGCCACGGGAGTTATTGACGCGCAGAAAATACAGCTCATATACGCCCTGTGCCAGGAAACGGGAAGGACGGCGATTGTCATATCCCGGGACGACGCTTCGGCAAGGGCCATATATAACGATCTGGCGGCCTTTGAGGAAAAGACGGTGTTCTATCCGTCAAAGGACTTTATTTTCTACAGCGCCGACGTACATTCGGGAGACATTACAAGACAGAGGTTCAAAGCCATGGACAGCCTTATGCGGGGCGAGGCGAAGATCATCTGCGCCGCCGGAGAGGCCGTTCTTGGCAGGCTTATGAAAAAAAGAGACATGGAGGAGGCTGTATTCGAGCTCAGGGAGGGGGACATAATGCCCCTTGAGGAGCTTACAAAAAGGCTTGTCTATATGGGCTATGAGAGAAGCGACACCGTCGAGGGACCGGGTCAGTTCGCCGTAAGGGGCGGAATAGCCGATATATATTCGCCCATAAACGACACGGCAGTCAGGATAGAGTTCTGGGACGACGAGGTGGACTCCGTAAGAGCCTTTGACGTTATGAGCCAGAGATCGCTGGCGAGGATGGACTGTCTGAGGGTTTTTCCCGTCAGGGAAATACTTTTCGGAGAGGAAGCCGCCCTTGAGGCGGCCGCGGCTATGGAAAAGGATATGACAAAGGCCGTCAGGGGCTATGAGAAAAAGGGATTCGAGGAAGCCGCGGAAAATCTGAGGACAACGGTGCTTGAGGCGTCGGAAAGGCTCAAATGCGGCCTTGGCGGCACGGACGGGTTTATAAACTATCTGCCGGTTGAAACGGTGAGCCTTTTTGACTACCTGCCGGAGGACAGCATCGTTTTCTATGACGAGCCGAAAAAAATGAAGGAGCATGCCGACAGGGTATATGATGAATTTGCCGAAAGCATGAAGGAAAGGCTGGAAAGGGGTTATATCCTTCCGAGACAGACGGAGATAATATTCCGTCCGGAGGATATATACTCGTTCTCGTCAAAATTCACGGAGGCGCTTCTCTGCTCCGTTCCCCAGAGCATGCCGGATTTCAGGCTGAAGGGGATATTCGGCTTCACAGTGAAGGCTTCCCCGGCGTTCAACGGCAGATTCGAGCTGTTTTACGACGAGATAAAATATCTTAAGGACGACGGCTACAGAGTGCTCATATTCGGCGGAGGAGAAAGCAGAAGAAAAAGGATAGCCTCGGAGATGGAGGAAAGGGGGCTGAACCCGGCGATCATTTCCGACGGACAGGAGTTCAAGCCCGCCGGCGGAGCGGTATACGTCTGCGGCGGAAGAATATCCAGGGGATTCGAGTATCCGGAAATAAAGCTGGCTGTTTTTTCCGTCAGCGAGCTTACAGGCGAGCAGGGAGTAAAAAAGCGCAGAAAGAAAGTAAAGAAAGGCAAGGCCATAGAGAGCTTTACCGATCTTCGCCCCGGCGACTATGTCGTCCATGAGAGCCACGGCATAGGCGTGTACAGGGGACTGGAAAACATAACCGTGGACGGGGTGAGCAAGGATTATCTGAAAATATCCTACAGAGGCGGAAGCAATCTGTTTGTTCCGGTGAACCAGATGGATCTTGTGCAGAAATATATCGGAAGCGATGGGGCAAGCCCTAAGCTCAGCAAACTGGGCGGCCCGGACTGGGGCAAGATGAAATCAAAGGTAAGGTCGGCGGTGGCCATACTTGCCGAGGATCTGGTGGAGGTCTACGCCAAAAGGCAGGCCGCCGAGGGATTCAGATATTCACCGGACACCACATGGCAGAAGGAGTTTGAGGAGAGCTTCGACTATACCGAGACCGATGACCAGCTCAACGCCGTTGAAGATATAAAAAGAGATATGGAAAGCGGCAGGGTAATGGACAGGCTAATATGCGGAGACGTGGGCTACGGCAAGACGGAGGTCGCCATAAGGGCGGCGTTCAAGACCGTGCAGGACGGCAAGCAGGTGGCCTATCTCGTGCCGACGACAATACTCGCCCAGCAGCATTATTCCACCTTCACAAGGAGGATGGCCGGCTATCCCGTGCAGATAGAGCTGCTCAACCGTTTCAGGACACCGGCCGAGCAGAAGCAGACGATAAAAAATCTTGAGACGGGAATGACGGACATTGTCATCGGAACCCACAGACTTCTGTCAAAGGACGTAAAGTTTAAGGATCTGGGGCTCATAATCGTGGACGAGGAACAGCGCTTCGGAGTCGCCCATAAGGAAAAGCTCAAGAGGATAAAGGAAAACGTAAATGTCCTCACTCTCACGGCCACGCCCATACCGAGGACACTGCATATGAGCCTTTCGGGCATAAGGGATATGAGCCTTTTGGAGGAGCCGCCGGAGGAAAGGCTCCCCGTGCAGACCTTCGTTATGGAAAGCAGCGAACAGTCCGTCAGGGACGCCATCCACAGGGAGCTTGCCCGGGGCGGACAGGTTTATTATCTCCATAACCGAATAGACAACATTTTCGAGACCGCCGCCAAGCTCCAGAAACTTGTTCCCGAGGCAAGGATAGCCTACGCCCACGGAAGAATGAGCGAAAGGGAGCTGGAAGGCATAATGGACGAGTTTATAGAAGGCGATACGGACGTGCTTGTCTGCACGACGATAATCGAGACGGGACTGGATATACCGAACGTCAATACGATAATAATACAGGACGCCGACAGGATGGGCCTTTCCCAGCTTTATCAGCTCAGAGGGCGTGTCGGCAGGAGCAACCGGACATCCTACGCCTACTTTATGTACCGAAGGGATAAGGTGCTTCAGGAGGCCGCGGAAAAAAGGCTCCAGACCATCAGGGAGTTTACGGAGTTCGGCTCCGGCTTTAAAATAGCCATGAGGGATCTGGAAATAAGGGGAGCGGGCTCCCTTCTCGGGGCGGAACAGCATGGACATATGGAAAGCGTCGGCTATGATATGTACTGCAAGCTGCTGGACGAGGCGGTGTGCAGGCTGAAGGGAGTCGAAAAGCCCGAGAGCTTCGAGACGTCCATGGATATAAGCGTCAACGCCTATATACCGGAAAACTATATAGAAAACGAACAGCAAAGGCTTGAGATATACAAAAAAATATCCCTCATAAACGATCTTGACGGCTTCTACGACATACAGGAGGAGATCGAGGACAGGTTCGGCACCATGCCAAAGACAGTCCAGACACTGCTTGACGTGGCGCTACTCAAGGCCGAGGCGCATAAGCTGGGCATAGTCTCCGTGTCGGAGAAGCAGAAAAACATCGTCATAGCTTTCAAAGCCGGAGCGGAGGTTGACACGGAAAGAATAACGGAAATGCTCACAAAAAAGGACAGCCCATATATGTTTACCGCCGCCGAAGAAGCGTATATCACAATAAAGACGTCGCCGAAGGACGGAAAAAATCCTTTGGATTATATTAAAACTTTCCTGCAGGAGCTTACAAAGGTTGAAAACTGACGCGAATCGGTTATAATAAATCAAAAAGCCATAACACCGTGAAGGGAGGAGCATGTATGGCCGGCATACTTAAAAAAATTATGACGCTGACGGCGGCGGTTCTTCTGGCCTGCGGATGCTCAACGGCGGAGGACGCTCCGGAGGAGGAAAATTACCTTGTCAAAATAAACGGAGAGACCGTTTCCGCCGAGGAATTTAATATATATATGTACGAGACGCAAAACAGCTTTGAGCTCCTCGGAGGGGAGGACATATGGCAGACGGACTTTGACGGCAGGACAGCCGAAAGCGTGGCCAGAGACAACGCCCTCGCCACGGTTACGCTTGTTAAATTCGCCGGGGAAAGGGCGAGGGAGGCCGGCATAGAGCTTTCCGAGGACGAGGCTTCCGCCGCCGCCGCTTTGGCCGAAGAGGCGTATGAGTCTCTGACGGACAGCCAGAGGGAAACGATCGGCGCCGATTTGGAACTGTATAAAAAGGTCATGCGGGAGAACGCCCTTTATAACGAGGTGTATAAATATATCGTCAGCGACTATGTTGTAAGCGAGGACGAGTTTGAGCAATATTACGAACAGAACAGAGACGAGCTTGTAAAGCAGTATGAGGAAGCCTATGGCGTTGAGAATACGGAGGACACCGGGGACGGGACAGCCGTGGACGAGGACGCCGTAAGGGATTTCGCGCATTATAATTATGAGGAATATATGAGACAGCTGTACTTCCAGAGGGAGTTTGACCGATGGGAGGAAAACGCGGACATAGTCAGGAACCAGAGCCTGTGGAACGCCGTAACGCTCATAAAGTAAATTACCGTGGCGCCGGAATTATTTTCGGCGTCAGACTGTCAAAAAACTAATCCATTGTGAGCGGAAGGGTACTGTTCAGCACTTTGGCCTTTGGCCAAAGCCGCCTGCGGCGTCCGGATATCTTTCCGGTACTTGAAAACAAAGCGTTTCCTGAGTTTAATCCGCAGGCGGAATTCATTTCCGCCG
>PPYF01438386.1_pt1 | contig 12686 bp, 10 predicted proteins | sample 1559871 | NCBI WGS metagenome assembly PPYF01 (sample SAMN08240021, study PRJNA423297) | Human gut metagenome, whole genome shotgun sequencing project. | reverse complement strand
TCAGGAGTGTGTCCGTCGGGATTGAGAAAATACGCTGGATAAGAAGTGCCTTAAGCATTGGATAAAGCTGATGTTTGCGGGGTCTTCCGGTACTGGCGTAAAAATGAGAAATAAAAGAAACAGGAACAATTTCATCAAGCTTAATGGCTTCATCAAAAAGCGAAAAGAACTGGTATTTGTCGTTGTTGAATTTATTTTGGCAATCTTCAAAAATTTCTTCCAAAGTGAGTTGCTTATATGTTATCATGTAGGTATATCTCCTTTAGGTGGATTGGTTGATAGTTTCTCGACAACTCTATTTTACCATAAACCTTGAGGAGATATTTTATTTTTAACAAGAAAAAATGACGTATTTATGCGACTTTTGGCGTTTCGCAAACGCCTAATACGATATGAGGACTGAAAGGAGATTGCTATGAACGAAGCGAGAAAACAGGATTTAAGAAAATTAGATACAGAAAACGTAGCTGGTAATATTATGAAGGAATTGAGAGAAGCTGATTTGGTAAACTTCTCTGCTGGAGCAGGAGAACAAAAAAGTTCAAGTGGTGTACTTTGTTCCGTTACAGCCGAATGTAATGTAGGTACAATTGTATTCTTTTGCTGTTAATTTAATGTAAAACAATAAGATAATAAACATATAGTCTATTGTATAGGTGTAAATTTAAGGCTTGAATGAAGTTGAAAAATAGTTTTCTGAGGAAAAATATAGAGATGGAGAATTTAATTACTGAAAGAGAAAAATTCTTATGAAGTAAGGTGATGTACTATGAAACGAAAAAAAAGAATACCATATATAGCACAATTAGGGAGGACAGATTGTGGAATTGCTTGCTTGACAATGATTTTTAATTATTATGGTTTCAAAGCAGACATAGTAGATATTGGAAATATGGCCTGTATTGGTAGGGATGGAATGACTTTGGCACAGATGAAAGATATAGCGGAGAAATATGGATTTAAGTTTAACGCTTATAGATATGCTTATGAGCAAAACAATCTACGTCGTATGCTTCCAGTTATATTGTGTAACGACAGTCATTATATTGTTGTAGAAAAAGTAAAAAGAAATGATAAATATGTTGTAATTGATCCTGCAGAAGGGCGAAAAATATTAGGATTTTCAGAGCTGCAGAATATGTATAAAGATATTCTAGTATCTGTTATGCCAGGATCAAATGCAAAAATAATAAAGAAAAGCCCCATTAAGCTTCAAGTTAAAAAAAATGGATTGATACTGTCAGCATTCCTGTTGTTAGTGTCACAGTTTATTACGTTATGTGTTCCGTTTATCGTTCAAAGAGTAATAGACGGTTTATCAAATAATATTCAAATTAATTTGTATAAGATACTAGCGATTATTTTTTTGATTATGATATCGTATTTTCTTGTCTGTTGGATAAGGCAGGTTCTTTTGTTAAATGTAAATACAGATCTATTTAAACGTATGATATCAAGTATGCTACAAAAACTTTTTAGATTAGATATAAGTTTTTTTGAATGGCATACAGCTGGAGAAATTGGAAATCGTTTTAACAGCATTAATCAGTTGAATGATATTATCACTAATGGACTGGCAAATGTTTTGATACAGGGAATTACATCCTTAGTATGTTTTTTTGTAATGATCTATATTTCACCAAGATTAACCGTATTTATACTTGTTATGGCACTGATGGAAATTGTTATTATGATTGTTTTGAATAGAAAAAATTTATCTAAAACAAGAGAATATATATATTCACAGAGCAATCTTCAGGGAGATCTGATTGACACACTAGGAAATATCGTTGAAATAAAATGTATGGGAATGGATAGGGAAGTTTGTGTAAATCTTCAAAATAGTTATGCAGACTTGATTATGAAATTTAATCAAAAAACAAAAGTGAGTAATTTAATGAGTTGTTTTATATCCATGATTGGTTTAGTGATTCCATTGGCTACATACTTGATTGGAAGCTTTAGTGTTCGTGATGGCTCTCTTTCAGTTGGTATTCTTATAGCTTTTGTAACTTTAGTGGGATATTTTACGGCACCATTTATGACAATTGTTATGATGCTACCAAGTATAAATAGTGTAAGAGAGGTACTATTAAGATATAAAGAATTGATGAGTTTTAGAGAAAGTGCTCACGATGGAATTGTGATGGAGGGTGATTTTAGAAGCATAAAAATAAGAAATATGTCTTATCGGTATAATAGTAGTTGCAGTTATGCGCTTGATGACGTGACATTGGTTATTGAAAAGGGAATGAGAATTGCTATTGTTGGATTATCAGGGAGTGGAAAATCTACATTAATAAAGGCACTGTTGGGTGCTGTAGAAATTAATAAGGGAAATATTTTTCTAAATGATAACGACATAAATGAAATATCTAGAGAGCAAATTTATAAATGGTTTTCTATTGTTACTCAGAATCCGATGTGTTTAAATGCGAGCATTAGAAAAAATGTGGATATAACAGGTGATTTTTCAGATGATGATATTTGGAAAGCATTAGAAATCGCAGAATTAAAGGATGAAATTAAGAATATGCCATTGGGACTCGATACAATTGTTGGCGAGGGAGGTCAGAATATTTCTGGAGGACAGAAACAGCGTTTGGCTATAGCAAGGGCTATGATTAATGAAAAGGAGGTAATAATTTTTGATGAGGCAACCAGTAATTTGGATCAGATAACGGAAAAGAAAATCTATGAAAATTTAAAAGCAACAAATAAAACGCAGATTATAATTACTCATAGATTATCATCTATTCGGGATGTTGATCAAATTTATGTATTAAATAAAGGAAAAGTTATTGAAAGAGGTACTCATGAATCATTAATGAAAAAACAAGGTTGGTATTATGATAGCGTTCGATAATCTTTATCTGGTAAAGCGTTACATAGATTGATGTATGTGACGAATAGGAAAGAACCATATTAAGAGGCTTGTAAAATATTACTTTGCTATAGGAAAGGTGAGAAATAGATATGAGTGAATTTGTAATTGAAACTCAAGAACTAACAAAGATATACGGAGAACAAATCTGTGTTGACAGCGTAAGTTTACATGTACGGAAAGGAACGATTTATGGACTTTTGGGGAGAAATGGAGCAGGAAAAACAACAGTTATGAAAATGATATTAGGGTTAACAGAGCCTACAAAAGGTGAAATCAGAGTATTTGATACTTCCTTAGAAGAACATATGGAAGAAATATTGCCTAGAATAGGTGCATTGATTGAAACACCTGGATTTTATCCGAATTTAACAGCAACAGAAAATTTGAAAATTATGGCGAGGGTTAGAAAAATTGATAAAAAAAAGATTAAGGAAGTATTGGATTTAGTAGGTTTGCCCTATAATGATAAAAAACTTTATAAGGCATTTTCAATGGGAATGAAACAAAGATTAGGGATAGCGAATGCACTTATTCATAATCCAGAGATTTTAATATTGGATGAACCTATAAATGGTTTAGATCCTATAGGGATTCAGGAAATTCGTAAATTTATTTTGAAGTTAAGTAGAGAAGGAAAAACAATAATTTTATCAAGTCATATTCTTTCTGAAATTGAGCTGATTGCAGATGACATAGGAATTATTAATAATGGAAAATTGCTTGTTGAAAGTACCTATGAAGAGTTAAACAAGAAAGCACGTTCATGTATTTTATTACAGGTTTCAGGATGGGAAAAAGCAATTCAGGTATTACAGAACCAGATAGGCATAAAGGACTATGAAATCGAGGGGGAGAATTTAATTAAAATATATGATAAGGGACATGATATTGCAGAATATACAAAAATACTGTATGACAATGAGATATTTATAATGTCTGCTAACGTTCATAACGATAATTTGGAAGATTATTTCAAAAAAATCACAGGAGGTAGCGGAATTGCTTGATTTAATAATTTGTGAACTTATAAAGTTAAAAAGGAAAAAATTTTTTCTATTAACTATTTTTGCTGCTACTCTGTTTCCTATACCCAGTGTATTAATTATGAAACATAGTAATTTTGACTTCAATAATATGTATTCTCTGATGATGCTTACAGGTGAGTTTTTATTATTGCCATGCGTACTAGGAATTATGGCAAGTCTATTGTTTTTTAGCGAAAGAGATAGTAATACATTAAAAAATTTTTTAATAGTTCCAGTATCAAAGGCTAAATTTGTTTTAGCAAAGCTATTAGTGTTGATGTTAATGTCTATTTTTTATTCTTTGGTCGCAACATTAGCAACAATTATAGGTGGAGTAATGGTGGCCGATGTAAATATGGTTTTTGAAAAAAATATTTTAAGTATATGTGTAGGCTTTTTTGTGTCGGTAGCAATCATACCTATGGTTGCAATTATATTGCTTTTTGCTAAAAACCAAATGATTGCCTGTATCTTGGGATGTGCGTATGCCATTATAAATTATGTATTTGTCTGGAATCTCGGAGAAATGAGTACCTATAAACTTGCTCTTCTTCCATTGGCAGCTACTTACCGTTTTTTTCTTCCATCCCTAGCTGTAGTAAGAACACAATATGTATTAGAGGTAAGTATGAAGAGTGTGGAGTATATACCGGCTATATTAAGTGTTGGTGTAATGTCATTAGTAGTTACCATTTGTGCATTTAAACACAAATTCATTCGGAGGGAATAACATGTATTTTTCAGAGCTATATAAATTGAAACGGAACAGTATTTTAGTACTTACTTTTTCAATTATCATTGTGTTAGGTGGAATATCAATTATTCAAGGGAAAGCTAGTGGGGAAGTATCTTTTAATAGTTTGTATGAATTATTAATATGGAATGGTTTTAGTTTGTTTATTCCAATGCTAAGCGCTTTATTTACAGGGTATTTGATTAATCTGGAATTTACGAATGATACTTATAAAAATTATATGATAGTTCCGATAAGAATGAAAGAAATTATTAAAGTAAAACTATTTGTTGGATTTCTATTTACAGAAGTGACAGGGGTTATGGTATCGCTATTTTTATTTGTAACTTGTTTTTTTATGGATACGGTTAGCATCCTAGATTATATACATGCAAGTATTAATATTCTTGTGTTCTATGCATGTTGTTATGTTGCGGTGTTGCCAATCATCATTTTATGTACAAAAAAGGAAAATGGTTATTTAGCAGGTGTTGGCATTTCATTTTTTTATAGTTTTTGTAGTATTTTCGTTGCTAATGGGAAATTAGTGAGTTTTTATCCGATTACTGCTGGCTTGGGGGTTATTAAATATGAAAATTCTGTAAGTGGACAAATTCCATATAATACGATGATTAGTTTCATTTCTTTGTTATGTGTTGCTTTTACATCATTTGTTATATTTCGCTTAGTTTATAAAGAAAAAAATTGATAGTTTATATCTGCCTTAACTATTGATTTAAAGAAAGGGTGATTTATTATGAGCAAAAAAAGTTTGAGAAATCCAATGAAACACGTAGATAACAATTTTAATCCTGCCGGTGATTCTTTAATTGAGTTGCAGGAAGCAGAATTGAATCAGGTTGTTGGTGCAGGAGATCATAATAGTAAGCTGACTTCTTGTGGTATTTTTTGTACATTTACAGCTGAGTGTGAGGGAAGATATACAATTTCCTGTTGTTAAATCCGTAATGCATAAATGCTATGTAGAATGAAGTATAAGTGATAGTTATAAAGAAATAGTTAAGGCAGTTTAGTTAAGGTAGATATATACTATTAATTTTGTATAGAAATGTTTGATTATTACAAAAATACTCAGGATAAAATTTTTATTATATTTTTACTTGAATAGCGTGAAAGGAATGATGTAAGAATGGATAAACGAAGAAGTTATATTTATGAACGTACATATATGGAATATCAAAATAGGAAGAGAGAAGATGAGGTGGAGTCTTATTGGAAAGATATTCTTGGTGAAGATATAATACAACATCTCAAGGAAAAGACATATTATCAAATATATGATAATTTATCTACAGATAAGTATTACTGTAATATCACAGAAGATATAAAGTTATCAGAAATAGAAGAACTGTACTTGAATATTTTAAAATATACGGAAAATAATAATTATAAGCAGTTTGGTGATATGTTGTTTTATCCGTTCTATGATAGATTATTAGAATGCAGTTTGAAATTTTTGGAACTAAAATGTGATAATATTAATATATATTTACTAAATAAGCAAGTTATTCAGAAAAGTTATTTAGAACAGATAATTGGGCGCATGACTCAAGTATCAACAAGAACATTAATACAAGAATTAAATATATGCAAAAGATTTGGCGAATTAGAGGGTAGGAATCCTGAGGAAGAATACCAATTTTATCTTGAAAATCAACTTGTTAGAGTGGATTATTACTATGAGTTGATGGATGCATATCCTGTATTATTTCGGATTCTATTTGAATGTATTGCCATGTCTGTAGACAACTATTTGTTTATGTTGAAGAGTCTAGAAAATGATAAAACAGATATTGAATTACGATTATGTAAAAAAATGTCATTTAACAAAATTTTAAAAATAAAATGCGGTATTTCGGATTTCCATCGTAAAGGAAAATCTGTATTTATCTTAGAATTTGATAATATGCAAAAGGTTTTATTTAAACCACGTTCTTTAAAATGTGATGAGGAATATCAAAAATTTATTACGTGGTTAGGTTACAATTGTGATTTAAAAATGAAAATCTATAAAACAATAGATCGAGAGGAATATGGTTGGTGTGAATATGTGTATTATGAACCATGTGATTCAGAGAGTGGTATTATAAATTATTACAAGCGTCTTGGCGTTCTGATTTTTTCAAATTATTTGTTACAAGTTTATGATATTCACTATGAAAATATTATTGCTCAAGGAGAATATCCTATTATTATTGATTTAGAAACAATTATGGCTAATTATAGTACATTTGAAATAGGTAGTGCTAGAGAGTTAGCGAATAAAAAACTGTGGGATTCGGTTCTTCATGAAGGAATGCTCCCAAAGTATATATGGGCAAAAGATGGTAAAAGTGGTATTAATCTAAGTGGTATTGCGGGGACAGAAGGACAGGAATTCCCTGTAAAGATGCCAATACTGAAAAATGTAAAGAGATCGGATATGTATATTGATTTTCAAAAGCCCGTAACACAGACAAAAAGAAACTTTCCTATGTTAGGTGAGGAAAAAATAGGAGGTCAGGATTATATAGCAGAAATTGTTGAGGGATTTAATGCAGCATACAATGTCGCATTAATGAAAAAGGCAGAAACTATTAGTAAACTTGAAGGATTCAGAAATATTTGTGTTCGCTATTTAGCAAGGGATACACAACAATATGCTTCGATTTTACAAGCTTCATACCATCCGGATTATCTACAAGATGGTAAAAATAGAGAACTTTTATTGTGTGCTTTGTATCGTAGCACAAATATGGATAGTACTATTGAGGATGCGATCATTAAGGCAGAAATAAAGGATCTTTTAAATGGAGATATTCCTTATTTTTCATACAATACAGAGAAAAGAGATTTATATGATTCGCAAGGAAAAGTTATAATAAAAAATTATTTTAAAACAACAAGTTTTAGCAATACTAAAAAAAAGGTTATGAGTTTAAATGAGCAGGATAAAAAAGAGCAGATACTGTATATAATACTATCTATGGCTATGTTACCTAAAGAAGAAAAAATGTTACGTCCTAATAAGAGTTTTAGTATAAATGAATTTATAAGGAAATCAAAAAATGGAGTAGAGGATTTAAAGAGAAGTGTGTTTGCTAAGGTAAATGAAATAGAAATTCAAATTTCAACAGAAGCTATATATACGGACAAAGAAAAAGATATAGCCTGGATAGGAATCTCTTTGGATGGAACGGATGAATATAGATGGAATGTAACTCCGTTATCTAATAATTTGTATGATGGTTTGGCAGGTATATCACTTTTTTTAAATGCTTTTGATAGTGTCAAACAAGGTGATAATAATAAAATTTGCACAATGCTTAATCAAACTTTGTTTCAATATACTAATAGCAGACTTGATGGGAATAATTACGATCATAAAAATGAAAGTAACGGAGCTTTTAGTGGTGATTCATCTTTAATGTATTTATATGAGTTGTTATATGCAATTACAAAAAGACAGGTTTTTCTGGAGTATGCTGAAAAACAGTATATGATGGTAAAAGAGAATATAGAGTACGATAAAAATTATGACTTGCTTTACGGAAATGCAGGAGTTGTGTTAATTTTACTGAACATGTTTAAACTAACAGGTGATAAAAAATATTTGTATTCTGCTATAGAAGCAGGAAATAATATAATAAATAATAGCATAAAAATGGAAACGGGACTTGGATGGATTCCGAGAAACTTAACTCATCCTTTGGCTGGATTTTCTCATGGAAATTCAGGGATAGCCTATGCATTATTGAAATTATATTCATATACTAATGATATATCAATTTATAAAGTGGTCCATAAGGCAATTGAATTTGAGAATACACTTTATAATGCTAAAACAAACAATTGGTTAGATATGCGTGTGTTTAACGGAAAAAGAGTAGATACGATGGCAGATCCGGTTCATTGGTGTCATGGAGCTGCGGGGATACTCTTATCAAGGATAAAGATGTTAGAATATGCTCATGGTACTTTACAAGAAATAATTGAAGAAGATATTACAAAGGCAGCACATAAAGTTTTAGAAAGTGGTTTTACAGGAGTACAATGTTTGTGTCATGGTGACATTGGTAATTTGGATATTCTTGCTCAGTACGCAATAAAATTCCAAAATAACGAATTATTGCAACAAGTAAAGGCTGCTTTAAAATCATTAGTAGATTCAACCTCAAAAGGAAACTGGAATTTGGGATTAATGCTGAATATTCAAAATATAGGATTTATGTTGGGAACCAGTGGCATAGGCTATAATCTTTTGCGGTTTTACACAGATTATCAATTACCATCAATTTTGTCAGTTGAAATTTAGAGGAATTAGAAATTTGTATAAATAAGATGATATTCTCTACAGCTAACTTAAATAAAGGGGAGCATTATGTGCAAATAGGGAAGTGTCATTTTGTATGGAAATACGATGAATCATTACCATTCATATTAAACGGATTATTATAGTCAAGGTAAAAGAAGTTTTTTGGGTGGTATAAAGAAGGGAGGAATTACAAAAATAAATAGTTTGTAGGAACAATATATTTATGAAATTTACAGAAAATTCAAATTGGAGGAAAAGTATGAGGATTAAAAAATTTTTAGCTTTAGGAATGACATGCTGTTTATTTATGGTAACTCCTGTTCAGAGTATAGCAGCACCATTAGAGACACAAACAGATTTGCTAGTCCAGGATCAGAATAGTTTTAGGGATTTAATGGATATAATAATATTAGAAAAAGAACAGTTTCCGACATTAGGAGAAGATGAATTGTTGGAGCATCTGGATATCAAATTGAACAATAGAGTGTTTAACAACAGAGGTATTACAGACATTTGGAACGCCTTAACTGATTCGGAGAAAAAATTAGTTATTAGATATCCGTTTGATGCTTTAAAAGTAAATACAGCGAAGAATATTGCAACAAACCAGACAGAGATTAAATTTGGGAGAAATGGTTTGGGTGATAAAAGCGATGCATTTAGACATGGGATATGGAATGCGGAGATGACTGTTTTGATAGGAATTGAGAAGGCAGAGCTCTTTGCAACTGCACATGAGGACAAAGATATCTCTGGAAATGAAGCAGATGGTTTTTCCAAAACGGCACATAAAGAAATGGATTTACATAATAATGAAATTGGACGACAGATTGGGCAGAAAAATGAAAATTTGAACGAATCAGAAATGAGCGATTTGATTTATCAAGAAATTAATAAGGTAAATTCAAATTTTATACTGTAATGCTGTAAACAAGGGCACTGGCATCTGCTCCCCGTACACTTTTGGCAAACAGCCAGTTGCGGCGTCCTACTGCGTAAACGGTAGAACCTGAGTACCTTTTTATTCACTTCAAGTTATGCCATAATCATACTCAACAAAATAATATAGTCAAAAAAGTTTAGTACTTAACTTTTTTAACTGACTATGATTCAGAGGAGGAATATTATGGCTACGCAAACCAGCCTTGTAGCTCAGCAGGTCAGGATCAGACAATGGGCAGAACAGATCCGGAATTGTCAGAACCGTCCCAAAGGGATGGATGTTGAAACCTGGTGTACCCAAAATAATCTTACAAAAGCCAACTATTATTACCGTCTCCGGCGTGTCAGGCAGATATGCCTAGATCAGATGCAGGACACAGAAACCACTGCTTTTGTGGAACTGCCCGCACCTGCACCAGATCCAAAGAAAACAGATACTCCAAAAGAATCCGGTACATGCATTTCGGCAGGAACTCTGCCAATGATCCGTATTAAAAATACCAGGGGACTGTCAGCTGAGATATTTTCCGGTACTTCACCGGAAATGCTCTGCCATCTCATAAAGGCTTTTACCCATGCTGAATGATGCAGATGCTTCCGGATTTAAAAAGGTGTATCTGGCGATGGGATTTACGGATCTCCGTCGTGGGATCGATGGACTGGCAACGATCGTACGCTTTCAGTTTAAGCTTGATCCTTACGACAAAAATACACTGTTTCTTTTCTGTGGAAGAAGATGTGACCGGATCAAAGCACTGCTCTGGGAAGGCGATGGTTTTCTCCTTATGTACAAAAGACTCGATAATGGTGCATTCCGGTGGCCCCGTTCGGCAGATGAGGCAATGGCGATCACAGACGACCAGTACCGTATGCTGATGCAGGGACTGGAGATCGTTGCACGCCATCCGATCTCTGAGCTGAAAGAGACACCCCGCATTATGTAGCCTGTGCAAAATGCCGAAAATAAAAAAGTACCAAAACTGTAAAAATGATGTGTATCAACCGGATGAAAAAGGTTATCCACAAACAGTCTTTTCTCATTCCATTTGTTATCGTGTGAATAGAAAAACTATTGTGGATAATACATCTGAAAAGCTGTAAAACAACGGCTTTCCAGATGTATTATCCACCGTCATTATGACGAAAGCCCATATCTGAAGGATTGGCGGAAATACAAAAATTCTGTTATAATCGGAATCAGTATAAAGACAGGAGTTCCGGTTATGACGATCAAGTACACAAAAGAACAACTGAATAAGTTTGATAAGGATCTGCTGATAGAGCTTTTTCTTGGGATGCAGGGACAGATGGAAGAATTGTCCAGGCAAACGCAGGCCTTAAATGACAGGATGCAGCTGATGATGGAACAGATGGTCCTTTTCCAGAAGAACCGTTTTGGCAGATCCAGCGAAAAAATGGCGGATTCTGAACAGATACGTTTCATGGAAGTAGACGGGACTATCGTATTCTTTAATGAAGCAGAGGCAGTCTGCGACCTGGATGCACCGGAACCTGATGACCTGGAACTGAAAGCACCCAAAAAGAAAAAACAGCCAGGGAAAAAAGCGGCTGATATAGCAGGGCTGACAGTAAAACGTATTGATCACTACCTGAAAGAGGAAGAACTGACGGCTGAGTTTGGTGAAAACGGATGGAAACAGCTTCCGGATGCCATTTCCCGATGTTATCAGTTCATTCCGGCCAGTGTCGTGATAGAGGAACATCATATCGGCGTTTATTCCAGTAAACTGGATGAACACATGATAAAGGCACCCCATCCCAGAAATCTGCTTCATGGAAGTCTTGTATCCCCGTCCCTTGCTGCGGCAGTCATAAATGGTAAGTATGTAAATGCGGTACCTCTCTACCGTCTTGAAAAAGAATTCGAAAGGTACGGGCTCGCCATTACCAGACAGAACATGGCGAACTGGATGATCCGTCTTGGGGAAGAATATCTGGGAACCATGTATGATTATCTGCATAAACTTCTGTATGATTATCATGTGATACAGGCAGATGAGACTCCTGTACTTGTAAATAAGGACGGGCGTCCTGCCGGCAGCCAGAGTTACATGTGGGTGTACCGGTCCGGCTTTATGTACCGGGATCGTCAGATTATCCTTTATGAATACCAGAAAACGCGTAATGCATCCCATCCCCGGGAATTCCTGAGGGATTACACCGGGGTCTGTGTTACGGATGGGTACCAGGTATATCATACATTGGAAAAGGAGCGTGAAGATCTGAAGATCGCAGGCTGCTGGGTTCACTGCAGGCGCAGGTTTAACGATGCACTGGAAGTGATACCAAAAGCACACCGAAAGGAATCGATCCTGCATCTGATCATGAAACAGATACAGGCCATTTACCGGGAAGAGGGAAAACTGTCTGATTTTTCTACGGAAGACAGGCTCATGCAGCGTCAGCTTGTGGTAAAACCACTGGTGGATGCTTTCTTTGCGTACCTGAAACAGAATGAACCTAAGATTCCAAAGAACGGTAAAATACGGGAAGCATTTACATATGCACTGAACCAGGAAAGCTACCTGAAAGTCTTTCTGGAAGATGGGGATGTTCCAATAGACAACAATGCCAGCGAACGTGCGATCCGTGGATTCTGTATAGGGAAGAAAAACTGGGAGATGATCGATACGGTCAATGGAGCCAATAGTTCAGCGATCATCTACAGTATCGCAGAAACTGCAAAGGCGAATAACCTGAAACCTTTCGATTATTTCGAATATCTGCTTACGGAGATTCCCAAACATGTAGATGACAAAAACA
>PPYF01546737.1_pt1 | contig 12688 bp, 9 predicted proteins | sample 1559871 | NCBI WGS metagenome assembly PPYF01 (sample SAMN08240021, study PRJNA423297) | Human gut metagenome, whole genome shotgun sequencing project. | reverse complement strand
GGATACATCTCTATCAACAAAATGGCTTTTCAGGTTCCTTTACTGTGCTTATTGCCCTTAAATTCTCTTGCAATAGATAAGATCAATGTGGACTTTGATCTGGAAATCACATCGGTGGGTTCTTATGATTATAAATCGCAAGTAAATGCGGATGTGCAGCTTGTAGAGAAGAAGGCGGTTCTGAATGGAAGAATTGCTCCGGCCAAACAGGAATATAAGAAAAACTCCCGTGAACAATATGATAGTACTTTGTCAAGCCGTCTTAAAGTGAATATACATGCGGGCAGATTACCTTTGCCTAAAGGAGTATTGACTTTACTTGATTTGTATACAAAATCGATACAGCCCATACAAAAGATAGATAAACAGTCGGAAAAAGAAGAATAGAAGTATGATAGATCAATATATCCCATGTCCGGTATGTAGGACTCAAATACCCATTGATTTGCATTTGCTAATTCAAGGTGTGCAATTCTCATGCCCTAATTGTCAAGCGGCGATTGGGTTGGCGTCGGAAAGTCGCTCAGTAGTGAGTGAGGCGGTCGACAACTTTGAAAAGTTGAAGAAGATGGCACCTCAGAAAAAGTAAAATAGCATAATGTCGAATCATAAAACTCATCGATATGATTAGCTTTAAATTGTTTGTAGAGGCTATCCATCATGCCATTGTAAGTGCCAGCGACTCACTGATGGATAAGAATGAAGGTTTGCTGGATAAGTATTTTGAAAAGCCTGTTGACGGGGAGGGGAAAAATAAAGGGGCATTGGTTCCGAAGATAGTGCAACTTGAATATCCTGCTTTGGATGATACCGGAGCAGTTACTACTACAACAGTTCAGGTCCCTTTAATCACATTGGTACCTGTTACGGCTTCTAAAATAGAGAAGGCTACTGTTACGGCAGAATTTGCCTTGGAAGTTATAAACGATGAACTACAGATCAGCTTCCCTAATAAAAAAATATCAGAAAATGCTACGGTGGGAAAATTGGAGATTGTTATTTCGCCACAAGAATTAACGGATGGGTTGGAATTGATTATCGAGGGATATGCAAATGCTTTGAAACGACAGATAACCTGACAGAAAAGGAGCTTTTCTTGAGAATTAAGTCTTTGCAAGGTGTTAACCTCTTGTTTTTTATAATTTCCCATCTTCTTTATTTTTTGCTATTGGATCTCACAAATTGGTATGTTTTTCTCGTGTATCTTTCTATCTTAGCGAATAAATGGAAAGATTATTGCATTTATTGAGTCAATTGCGTTATTCTGAAAATAAATTTGTAGCTAACTTTGCTTCCAAACATTAAATAGAGTTACATACCATGAAAAAATTATTCATCTCGTTATTTTTAGTAACGTTTTTTATTTTGGAGAGTTCGGCTCAATGGAAACCGGCCGGAGATAGAATAAAGACAAAGTGGGCAGAACAGATCAATCCTTCCGATGTATTGCCCGAGTATCCAAGGCCCATCATGCAGCGTAATGACTGGAAAAACCTGAATGGTTTGTGGGATTATGCTATTATTGATAAAGGTGGACGCATTCCAACGGATTTTGAAGGCCAAATTCTCGTACCTTTTGCTGTAGAATCGTCTTTGTCCGGAGTAGGAAAAAGAGTGAACGAAAATCAGGAAGTAATCTATCAGCGGAGCTTTGAGATACCTTCAGCCTGGAGAGGAAAACAGGTTTTGCTACATTTTGGTGCCGTTGACTGGAAAACCGATGTATGGGTGAACGATATTAAGGTTGGAAGTCATACCGGAGGATTTACTCCATTCTCCTTTGATATAACTCCTGCCTTGTCGGCTAAAGGTAACAACCGTCTGGTTGTAAAGGTTTGGGACCCTACGGACAGAGGCCCTCAACCACGTGGTAAGCAAGTCAGCAGACCGGAAGGTATCTGGTACACTCCTGTAACAGGTATCTGGCAAACTGTATGGCTGGAACCTGTTGCTGGTAAACATATTGAGAATCTTCGTATTACTCCTGATATTGACCGTCATCTGTTAACGGTAAAAGCTGAATTGAACACCAACAGCACATCAGACTTCGTGGAGGTGAATGTGTATGATGGTAATCAATTAATTGCTGTCGGTAAGAGTATTAATGGGGAACCTGTAGAAGTGGCAATGCCTGAAAATGCAAAACTGTGGAGCCCTGATTCTCCTTTTCTCTATACTTTGAAAGTTACTTTAAAAGAGGGGAATAAGATTGTGGATAAGGTGGATAGCTATGCGGCCATGCGTAAATATTCCACTCGCAGGGATGCCAATGGTATCGTACGTTTGGAACTGAATAATGAAGCGCTGTTCCAGTTTGGCCCGCTTGATCAAGGTTGGTGGCCTGACGGTCTGTATACGGCTCCTACGGATGAAGCTTTGCTGTACGACATTCAGAAGACAAAAGATTTTGGTTATAATATGATCCGTAAACATATTAAAGTAGAGCCTGCCCGTTGGTATACATATTGCGACCAGCTTGGAATTATTGTGTGGCAAGACATGCCGAGTGGTGACCGCAACCCGCAATGGCAGAACCGGAAGTACTTTGATGGTACGGAAATGAAGCGTTCAGCCGAATCAGAAGCTTATTATCGCAAAGAATGGAAAGAAATAATGGACTGTCTGTATTCTTATCCTTGCATTGGTACCTGGGTGCCATTTAATGAGGCTTGGGGACAGTTTAAGACCGTTGAAATTGCTGAATGGACGAAACAATATGATCCGACCCGTTTGGTGAATCCAGCAAGTGGCGGTAATCATTATACTTGTGGTGATATGCTTGACCTGCATAATTATCCGGCACCTGAGATGTACTTGTATGATGCTCAGCGTGCAACTGTTTTGGGTGAATACGGTGGCATCGGTCTTGTTCTGAAGGATCATATCTGGGAGCCGAACCGTAACTGGGGTTATGTTCAATTTAATTCTTCCAAAGAAGCTACGGATGAATATGTGAAGTATGCCGATATGCTGTATAAGATGGTAGACAGAGGATTCTCCGCAGCTGTCTATACACAGACTACTGACGTGGAAGTGGAAGTGAATGGCCTGATGACCTATGACCGTAAGGTTATTAAACTGGATGAAAAGCGTGCTAAAGAAATAAATACACGTATCTGTAATTCGTTGAAAAAGTAATCTTCCGGGAAGGAGGAGGTTATGAACCGAACGATTATAAAGCTTTTCTTTTATTTGTGCATATTGACGGCGTTGCCGTCATATGCACAAAATGCTGTTCATTACTATTTTAAGACAATGGACATCCGGAACGGTCTCTCACAAAATACGGTATATCAGATTTTGCAGGACAGGAAAGGCTTTATGTGGTTTGGGACTAAAGACGGCCTGAACCGTTATGATGGTCTATCTTACCGCGTATACAAAAAGGAAAATTCCGGTTTAGGCAAGAATTTCATTACTGCACTTTATGAAGACCATGAAGGGAATATCTGGATAGGGACGGATGGGGGAGTCTTTATCTATAATCCGGTGCTTGATTCTTTCACAGCTTTCAATCAAACAAGTGATAAAGGAACTGTCATTAAAGACTTCGTAACCATGATTGGAAGCGATGAATACGATAATATTTGGATATCGGTGGAGAATCAGGGCTTGTTTTGCTACAACCATGAGAAAAGGTTACGGAATTATCTGCATGATTCGGGCATGTCCAATGTAGCTCGTTTCTGGCTTAACGAAAGTACCTGCTGGTTGGCTTTGTATGCTGACAATCTTTACTACACAAAGGATAATTTTGAAAGTCCGCTACAACCTTTTAAGGATGCAGATGGCAATGAGATATTTAAAGGAGATATCATTAACTGGCATGTCAGTGGGCCGCACAATTGCGTTTATATAGCTTCGGTTAACGGATTGACTGAGATAAACTTTACCACCGGCAAAACTCGCAGATTGTTGAACGCTTATGTACGCGTATTGCAATTCAAATCCGATGATGAGCTGTGGGTAGGTACGGAATCTGGTCTGTATATATACAATCTGGCAAATGATAAGGTGACACATCTGTCGGTTCCTGATCAGGATGATTCTTATGCATTGTCGGATAACGCCATTTATTCACTGTGCCGTGACAAGGAAAATGGTATGTGGATAGGTTCATATTTCGGTGGTGTGAACTATTATCCATATCAATGGACTTATTTTGAGAAATTCTATCCAAGAGATGATCTCAGGCACTTCGGGCGTCGGGTACGAGAAATATGCGAAAGCAATGACGGTACGTTGTGGATAGGTACCGAAGATAAGGGATTATTCAATTATGACCCTGCGAACGGTAAAATAGTGCCTTTTGATCATCCTGCCATTTACAAAAATGTTCATGCACTTTGTCTGGATGGAGATGATCTATGGGTGGGCACTTTTTCCGGTGGATTAAACCGGGTGAATTTGCATACCAGGCAAGTGAAGCATTATTCCAGAGGTAAAACTCAGAACTCTATGTCCGCTAATGATGCTTTTACCATTTGCAAAACCACTACAGGCGATGTCTGGATCGGTACAACGGCCGGTCTGCTGAAATACAACCGCTCTTCTGACGACTTTACACGCATTGCTGAACTGAAGAGCATGTTCACTTATGATATATTGGAGGATTTCAACGGCAATCTCTGGTTTGCTACTTTCTCCAATGGAGTCTTTTGCTATAATGTCCGAAGTCAGAAGTGGAAAAATTACCTGTCGAATGAAAAAGACTCTGCTTCGCTCTCTTACAATAAGGTGATCAGTATCTATGAAGACAGCAGAAAATGTCTGTGGTTTATGACCTTGGGTGAGGGCTTCTGCCGTTATAATCCGGAGACGGATAACTTCACCCGCTATGATATGTCGAAAGGTTTTCCAAGTAATACTATCTATAAGATGGTGGAGGATAAGCGGGGAAATCTCTGGCTTACAACTAATAACGGTCTTGTCTGCTTCAATCCGGAGACAGAGAGCAAGCATGTCTATACCACGGCCAACGGATTGTTGAGCAATCAGTTTAATTTCCAGTCCGGATATTGTGACAGAAAAGGACGTATTTACCTGGGCAGTATCAATGGGTTTATAGCTTTTGACCCAGAAACTTTTGTAGAGAACACTTTTCTTCCTCCGGTGGTCATTACTGATTTTTACTTGTTCAACAAGCGGTTATCAGTGGATAGTCCGGATTCTCCTATGGAGAAGAGCATTACTTATTCAGATGAAATAGAGCTTGATGCCAATCAGAATTCCTTTTCTCTTCAGGTGGCTGCCTTAAGTTATCAGGCTCCCGAGATGAATCGGTTAGAGTATAAGCTGGAGGGTTTTAACAGTGAATGGTATACGGTAGGCAGGAACTCCATGATCAATTACTCCAATCTGCCTTACGGAAGTTATACGTTGCGTATAAAGGGATCTAATAGCGACGGTAAATGGAATGAAGCGCAACGTGTGCTTAAAATACGTATTCGACCTCCTTTTTACTTGTCTACCTGGGCCTATGTCGTTTATGTACTATTGGCTTTATGTTCTCTGGTTGCCGTTATTTTCTATTTTAGGAGAAGGACCCAACAGAAACATCAGCAGACCATGGAGAAGTTTGAGCGTGAGAAGGAGAGGGAACTGTACACGGCTAAAATAGATTTCTTCACGAATGTAGCTCATGAGATACGTACGCCGCTTACACTCATAAAGAGTCCGCTTGAGAATGTGTTGTCATCCAAATCGGTATCCGATGAAATCAGGGATGATTTGGAGATAATGGACCTGAATACAAATCGGCTGCTCGATTTGGTTAATCAGTTGCTCGATTTCAGAAAAACGGAGACGCAAGGATTCCAACTGAATTTTGTGGAATGTGATGTGTCGGATATCCTGCAAAAGACATGTAAACGTTTTAGACTTTCGGCACGTCAGAAAGAATTGGAATTTGTAATTGATTCTCCCGAAACGGTGTATGCTTCGGTCGATAAGGAAGGATTGACCAAGATTATCAGTAATCTGCTTTCCAATGCCATCAAGTATTCTGAAACTTATATCCGCGTTAGGCTGTATGTGGAAGAAGATAAACTGTTGTTTTCGGTTTGTAATGACGGTCCTGTTGTTCCGGCAAAAATGCGTGAAGAGATTTTTAAGCCGTTCATCCAGTATAAGGAGGGAGTCTTGAGCTCTGTATCCGGTACCGGTATTGGGTTGGCATTAGCCCGTTTGCTTGCCGAACTGCATGAAGGTGCATTATACATGGAAGATTCCATGGAATGTAATTGTTTCCTGTTGTCACTTCCGTTGAAGCATGTACAAACTGTTACAATAGAACGAAAAGAACCGGTAATGAATGAAGAATCATCCGGAGAAGGAGAACCGGAAACCGGTCGTAAACAATGCCGGTATACCCTGTTGGTTGTAGAAGATAGTTTGGAGATGCGGTTGTTTGTGACTAAACAATTGTCATCGGAATATCAGGTGCTGACAGCCGTCAATGGTATAGAAGCGTTGAAAGTGTTGGGAGAACATACGGTCAATCTGGTTATTTCTGATATTATGATGCCCGAGATGGATGGATTGGAACTGTGTGAACATCTGAAGTCGGAGCTCGATTATAGTCATATTCCCATTATATTATTGACAGCTAAAACCACCCTTCAGGCAAAAATAGAAGGTATGAGGCTTGGTGCGGACGTTTACATAGAAAAACCGTTCTCTGTGGAATACCTGAGAGTATGTGTGTCTAACTTGTTGAGTAACCGCGAGAAGTTGCGGGTTTCTTTTGCTCATTCTCCTTTTGTACAAGCTAACAGTATGGCGATGACTAAAGCAGACGAAACCTTTCTTAAAACATTGAAAGAAGTAGTTGTGGCCAATATGCAAAATCCTGAATTCTGTCTTGATGATATGGCGAGCCTGCTGAATATGAGCCGTTCGAGCCTGAACCGGAAAATAAAAGGGATATTGGATTTGACCCCGAATGATTACATTCGTCTGGAACGTCTGAAGAAGGCGGCACAGCTGTTGCAGGAAGGAGAATGTAAGATCAATGAAGTGTGTTACATGACTGGATTCAATACCCCTTCTTACTTCACAAAATGCTTCCAGAAGCAGTTTGGAGTTCTGCCTAAGGACTTTATAAAGTGACAACAGGGGCGATTGGTACTATTTTCGCATTGTTTGGATAAATATTTATACTCTATATCTCAATATTTTGCTATTTTTGGACTGTCATTTTATATCGCTGTTCCGCCTTCAGTAAAAGACGGGAAATAGGCTTTATTTTAAAGATTATATTATGAAAGATACATTGATCAGCAGGAGAGAGTTTCTGAAAGATATAGGGATGATTGGAGCCGGAGTGCTGTTATCGGCAAGCCCTTGGCTTTCTGCTTTTTCGGAAGTTGTAGAAACATCCGGTGAAAAGTGCCGTCTGGCTATTATCGGTCCGGGTTCAAGAGGACGCTTTTTGATGAGCTTTCTGGTACAGAATCCTAAAGTAGAAATTGTGGCATTGTGCGATATCTATAAGCCTTCTATTGAAAAAGCACTGGAATTGGCTCCGAAAGCTAAAGTTTATGACGATTACCGGGAAATACTGGAAGATAAAACCGTTGATGCCGTACTGGTAGCTACTCCTCTTAACTCCCATTGCCAAATAGTGCTGGATGCTTTTGATGCCGGCAAGCACGTGTTCTGTGAGAAATCTATAGGCTTTACGATGGAAGAATGTTTCCGCATCTATAATAAGCACATCAGTACGGAGAAAGTATTCTTTACCGGGCAGCAACGTCTTTTTGATCCGCGATACATTAAGGCCATGGAAATGATTCATGCCGGTACTTTTGGTGAGATAAACGCCATCCGTACTTTTTGGAACCGGAATGGAGACTGGAGGCGGGAAGTGCCTTCACCTGATCTGGAACGTCTGATTAACTGGCGTCTGTATCGCGAATATTCCAAAGGACTGATGACTGAACTGGCTTGCCATCAGTTGCAAATAGGGAGTTGGGCACTGCAAAAGCTTCCCGAGAAAGTGATGGGACATGGGGCTATCACCTATTGGAAGGATGGTAGGGAAGTATATGATAATGTAAGTTGCATATATGTGTTCGATGACGGAGTGAAGATGACATTTGATTCTGTCATATCCAATAAATTCTATGGTTTGGAAGAACAAATCATGGGTAATCTGGGGACGGTGGAACCGGAGAAAGGTAAATACTTCTTTGAAAGTGTCCCTCCTGCACCTGGATTTTTGCAGATGATTAACGACTGGGAGAATAAAGTGTTTGATTCCTTACCTTTTGCCGGAACTAGCTGGGCACCGGAAACTGCCAATGAAAACAAAGGGGAATTTATTCTGGGAGAACGACCTAAATCGGATGGTACTTCTTTGTTATTAGAAGCTTTTGTTGAGGCTGTTATTACCCGTAGGCAACCAGAACGCATAGCTGAAGAGGGCTATTATGCAAGTATGCTTTGCCTGTTGGGCGATCAGGCTTTACAGGAAGAACGGGTACTATACTTCCCCGATGAATATAAAATCAACTACTTGAATCATCAAGCTAAAACACCTGAAGCCGTATGAAAAATACAGTCATTACTGCCCGCCGGAAAAAGATAGAACTGCTGACTTTGCTGGCGTGCTTCATTATAGGCAATGAAAGTGACGGATAAAGTGAAGATTGCCTATATAGGCATTGGAAACCGTGGCGAGCAGATTATAAACGATTTTGCCCGTACCGGTATGGTAGAAGTTGTGGCTCTGTGCGATGTGGATATGGGAGCCGCTCACACCCAGAAAGTGATGAACCAGTATCCTAAGGCGAAACGTTTCCGCGATTTCCGTCAGATGTTTGACAAGGCGGGCAATGATTTTGATGCGGTAGCCATAGCTACTCCCGATCATTCACATTTCCCTATCAGTATGCTGGCTTTGGCATCAGGTAAACATGTGTATGTGGAGAAACCTCTGGCACGTACTTTCTATGAAGGAGAATTGCTGATGCAAGCTGCACTGAAACGTCCGAACCTGGCTACACAGGTCGGTAACCAAGGACATTCGGAAGCTAACTATTTTCAGTTCAAGGCGTGGATGGATGCCGGTATTATCAAGGATGTAACGGCTGTGACGGCACACATGAACAATCCCCGTCGCTGGCACAAATGGGATACCAATATCTATAAGTTCCCTTCCGGCCAGCAACTGCCGAAAGACATGGAGTGGGATGCCTGGTTGGGAGTAACTCCTTATCACGAATATAACAAAGACTACCATTTGGGACAGTGGCGCTGCTGGTACGATTTTGGAATGGGCTGTCTGGGTGATTGGGGTGCACATATCCTGGATACGGTTCACGAATTCCTGGAATTGGGATTGCCCTACGAAGTGTCTATGAAATATGCCAACGGACATAATGACTATTTCTTCCCTTATTCTTCCACTATCCTGTTCCGTTTCCCTCAACGTAAGGGTATGCCGCCGGTTGACATTACATGGTATGATGGTCTGGACAATCTTCCTCCTATCCCTGCCGGTTATGGGGTATCCGGTTTAGATCCTAATATTCCTGCAACTAATCAGGGAGATACGCCGGCCTCCAGTCTGAATCCCGGAAAGATTATTTATACAAAGGATTTGATATTTAAGGGTGGAAGCCATGGCAGCACACTTTCCATAATACCAGAGGAGAAAGCTAAGGAAATGGCAGGTAAACTGCCGGAAGTACCTAAGAGTCCGTCGAATCATTTCGAAAATTTCCTGTTGGCTTGTATGGGACAGGAAAAGACCCGCTCACCGTTTGAAATTAACGGTGTGCTGGGGCAGGTATTCTCATTAGGAGTGATTGCTCAACGTCTCAATACGCAAATATTCTTTGATCCTCGCACCAAGCAGATTACAAATAATGAGTTTGCGAATGCAATGTTGGCCGGCGTACCGCCTCGTAAAGGATGGGATGAGTTCTATAAACTGTAATTGCATAGTATTAAATAATCAATAGAAGAAATATCAATATGAAAAAGAATTATTTGTTGCTTTTGTTTGTGTTTTGTGCATCTGTGGTTTCGGCGCAAAACTGGGAGCCGCTTTTCAATGGGAAGAACCTGAGTGGCTGGAAGAAGCTGAATGGTAAAGCCGAATACAAAGTGGTAGATGGTGCTATTGTCGGCATTTCGAAGATGGGAACACCTAACACATTTCTGGCTACAAAGAAGACGTATGGTGATTTTATCCTGGAGTTTGATTTCAAAGTAGATGATGGCTTGAATTCGGGTGTGCAGCTGCGCAGTGAAAGCAAGAAAGACTACCAGAAAGGACGCGTGCACGGCTATCAGTTTGAGATTGACCCCTCTAAACGTGCCTGGTCGGGTGGCATCTATGATGAGGCCCGTCGCAACTGGCTTTATCCGCTGACACAAAATCCGGCAGCTAAAAGTGCTTTCAAGAACAATGAGTGGAATAAGGCTCGTATCGAGGCTATAGGTAATTCTATCGCTACCTGGATCAATGGAGTGCCTTGTGCCAATATCTGGGACGATATGACCCCTGCCGGTTTTATTGCTTTGCAGGTACATGCTATCGGTAATGCTGCCGATGAAGGAAAAACAGTCAGTTGGAAGAATATCCGCATTTGTACAACAGACGTAGAGCGCTACCAGACAGACCGGAAAGCTCCGGAGATAAATGTTATCCCCAATACCATCTCTCCGAACGAAGCAAAAGAAGGTTGGACACTTCTTTGGGACGGTAAGACTTCAGAAGGTTGGAGAGGAGCCAAATTGAATTCTTTCCCTGAAAAGGGTTGGAAAATGGAAAACGGCATCCTGAAAGTGATGAAGAGTGGTGGTGCTGAATCTGCTAACGGTGGCGATATCGTAACTACCCGCCAATACAAAAACTTTATCCTGAAAGTAGATTTCAAGATTACTGAAGGCGCTAACAGTGGAGTGAAATATTTCGTAAACCCCGATATGAATAAAGGAGCCGGTTCGGCTATTGGTTGCGAGTTTCAGATTCTTGATGACGATAAGCATCCTGATGCTAAATTGGGCGTGAAAGGAAACCGTACATTGGGTTCACTTTACGATTTGATTCCTGCTCCGGCAGATAAACCTTTCAACAAGAAAGATTTCAATACGGCTACGATTATCGTGAAAGGTGATCGCGTAGAGCATTGGCTGAATGGTGTGAAGCTCATCGAATACACACGTCAGAACCAGATGTGGGATGCACTGGTTGCATATAGCAAGTATAGAGATTGGCCTAACTTCGGTAATTCAGAGTCTGGAAACATTCTTCTGCAAGACCATGGCGATGAAGTTTGGTTTAAGAATATAAAGATCAAAGAGTTGTAATTAATAGTATGTCTTTGAAAAGGGTGAGTTGCAGAATTGTGGCTTGCCCTTTCATTTTTCTTTAGGAAACACAGACTTGAAAATGCCGGACGTTATTAAACATCTTTATAAATATTCACCTTCTCAGGGTGGCTTGCTTTATGCCTGGTTTCCATCTATGCATACACGTGTCGATATAATGCTGTGTGGCAGGCAGGGGGAGGACATTTTACTGTCGGTAGTCGATGCGGTGTACAAAATGCTGTGTCGTTTAGAAAAGATGGCCAACTATTATGATGCGGATAGTGAACTGGCATATTTGAACCGGACTGCTTCTGTACATCCGCAACAGGTCAGTCACGAGCTTTATGATATGCTTACTTTCTGTGTAGATTGCTATACCCGTACCGCTGGATGTTTTGATGTAACTATTCATTCGGCTGATTATACACCCAATTTAATCCGTAGTGTTCAACTATCACCTCAGGAGCGTACCCTTCTCTTTTTGCAACCGGGAGTGACTATCAACCTTTCCGGATTCCTGAAAGGATATGCTTTGGAAAAAACACGGAAATTACTGCAACATTATGAAGTGAAGGATGCATTGATCAATATGGGAAACAGTTCTGTATTGGCTTTTGGGCATCATCCCTTGGCTGATGGATGGAAGGTCGGTTTTGGACAGGGCGCTGTTCTAAACGGGAGGAAACCGCAGGAGTTGCTTCTTCAGAATGAATGCCTCACTACTTCCGGTAATGATTCGCATGAGCGAAAACATATTATTAATCCCCGGAACGGAAAACCGGTGGAAGGGAAAAGAGAAGTAGCGGTGGTTACGGACAATGGTGCCATAGGCGAAGTTTTGTCGACCGGTTTATTTGTAGCTGATGCCCGTCAGCGGGAAATACTGGAAGCGGAGTTCCGTCCGCGTTTGATTCTTGATCTCTAAAACAACTTCTCAACTGAAGTAGTGGGATATTTAAATCGTATCTAAGTCGTATCTGAGCCGTACTTGCTCCGTACATTCTTCGCTCAGAAGTACCTCTGGACGAAGAAACTACGGATTTGATACGGAGCAAGTACATCTCGGGTATTCTGTATGCAAGAATAAGACCTGTTTGTACAATATCTGTGTCAGAGGTATAGCCGGATACGCTACTAATACCTTTTTGCCTCGATTATTCTATAAAATGATTTTTTCGTTCTATCGGAAATTGCACATAAGCGCTACCTTTGAATGGCTGGATTCAGCTTGTTAGTATCCGGAAACTATCAGGAAGAACCGGTTTTATGGAAAACAAAAAATGATGTTTAATTAAAACTTTAAATCTTATGCAGGTAAATACAAAATTCCTCGTGTGTTCGCTTATATATATGGGGAGTCTTT
>PPYF01158883.1_pt1 | contig 12688 bp, 9 predicted proteins | sample 1559871 | NCBI WGS metagenome assembly PPYF01 (sample SAMN08240021, study PRJNA423297) | Human gut metagenome, whole genome shotgun sequencing project. | reverse complement strand
AAAGAGCAGGGCATCAAGGACTCTCCCGAAGCACTGATGGCCGACATGGAGCGCATTGGTCTGGGTCTGGGCGATCCTCAGCATATTCAGTTCGTCTGTGAACACGCCGCAGAAACCTTTGAATGGACACGCAGTTATATCGGTGTGGACTGGAATCCAACGCTTACCGGCAAGGGCGGCCACTCCGCCGAGCGCTGTCTCATCACACGGCAGGGCACGGGCCAGGGCATTATTGTGCCGGCCGTCAAAAAGCTCGCTTCGCTCGGCGTCAAGCCCCGTACGGGCTGCTTCATGGAGAAGATCCTGCGAAGCCCCGAAGGACGCGTTCAAGGCGTTGAGATCCGTGAAGGCTATGTCTTCGGAAAGCCTGCCGCGGGCACCGTGAAGCGTATCGGCGCCCGCCGCGCCGTGGTGCTCGCCTGCGGCGGCTTCGGCGCCGACGTGCAGTATCGTCAGAAGCTCGACCCCAAGCTCGGCGCACAGTTTCTCACCACGAACCAGCCCGGCGCCACGTCGGAAAGCTGGCGCGAAGTCTCCCGCATTGGCGCGCGCGTCATTCAGGCCGATTGGATTCAGTGTCTGCCGTCCTGCTCTCCGCTCGAAAAAGGCATGGGGAAAGCCACGCACTTTGCCTCTATTTCCGGCTCACTCTTCGGCTTCTGGCTTTCGAGCCTTACCGGAGAACGCTTCGTCAATGAGTTCGGCGACCGCAAAGTCTGCACGGACGCCATTCTCACCGTCATCAATAAAGGCGGACACGCACTTGCATTGAGCGACAGCGACGGCATCGCACATCTCGAAAAGCTCCGCCCGGGCCTGTTCGACCAGATGATTGCAGAGAAGACCGTCGTCAAGTATGAAGATGCCGAAGCGCTCGCCAAAGCCTACGAAATGGATCCGGAAGTTCTGAAAAAGACCATTGCGCAATATAACGATGATCTTGCCAAACAGAGCGATCCGAAGTTCGGCCGCCGGTTCGATCGTTCGGCCAAGCCCATCGGCTCGGGCCCCTACTTCGTTTCTGAAATGAGTCCCAAAGTACACCACTGCATGGGCGGCGTGGCTACCGCCGTTGACACGGCGGTACTCGACGTCATGACCGACAAGCCGATTCCCGGCCTCTTTGCGGCGGGCGAATTCGTGGGCGGCATTCACGGCGCCGTGCGCATCGGCGCGTGCGCTGTGATGGACTGTCTCGTCAATGGGCGTGAAGCCGGCCGCATGGCTGCCCAGTCCAAAGCCTGGTTCTAAAGTCGTTCATTAACCATTGACCAGCCCAGAAGCGGCGCAAAGCTCAAACCGGCTTTGCGCCGTGCTTAGGTCTCTATTCCAAAAACCCAAGATGTTCTCGCCTGCCTTTCGACGCTTCGTATGGGCTGGCTGCGCCCTCTTCGCCGCAGCCAGCACCCCTGCCTGCACACTTTTTGGCGCCGTCGGCGAAGGCATGGTCGAGGGCGGCGGAACGCTCGCTGCTAAAACGCGGGATGAACACCCGGGGCCCCAGCGCTTTGACATCGCAGTGCCTTCAAAGGGCTATGCCTATCTGGGACTCTTCACGGGCGACAAGCACCGCTTCAACATGGGCTTCAATGAGAAGGGGCTCTTTCTCGCTCGTTCAACTTCAGGGAGCCTTCCCCGCAAAGAGCGGCTGGCATTGCCGCGCTTCTTTAAGCACCGCCTGAGCGCAACCGACTGGATCATGCAGCATTACGCCTCAGTCGACGAAGTGCTCGCACACAGGGAAGTATTTGTCGAGCCGGTGAACTACCTTCTGGCAGACCGCACCAAAATCGCCGTCGTTGAGGTGATGCCGGGCGGTCAAACCACTGTCCGCATCACAGAACACGGGACGGCCGCCCACACCAACCACTTCATCGAACCGGAATCCGAAGCTCTCAACCAAAACATCGGCTCGAGCAGCGCGCGCCGGCTCGAGCGCATTCGGGAGCTTCTCACCGCTGCGGATAAACCCCTTAAGATCACGGACATGGCGGCCATGACCCGCGACCGGCATGACGGTCCCGTCCGCAGCATTTGGCGCACCGGCACCAAGCACGACGGCATTCAGACGCTGGCAGCCATTGCCGTGAGTCTCCCCTCAAGCGGCAATCCGTCCCTGAACCTTACCTGGCGAACCGATCCGAACAATCCTCGCGCCATGGACTCGCTCGTCTGCAGCGTTGCGCCCGAAGATTTCAAAATGGGCACTGCCGCCTTCCGAAAAAAATGTTCCGCTATGGAAAACCATCCTTGATTCGCTTCAAGAAAGGGCCGCCCGTTCAAAGGGAAGTCCGCCGGCCGTCAGGGCTCAGAGTAATGAAGCAGACCGCAGGCATCAGCTGATAAAGAAGAGGAATGCAAGCGTACAGATCTGCACCGGTGCGGAACGCTTAATCACCTCTATCGGACTCACGCCTGCAATGCCCGAAATCACGATTACGCCGGCAGCAAGGGGCGAAGAGACGCGGCCGAACGTAGCGGCAACGCTTGCGAGATAGCCGAGGTCGGGGATCGTCATGCCGAACGAGGCGGCGTGGGGCGTAACTGCTTCATTAAAGGCAAAGGCCGCCGCGTCGCCCGAACCCGTCATGACGCCGAGCACATAGGGACCGACGGCCGCGCCGAGTTTGGCGAGGTCGGACGAACCTTTAAGCGCCTCGACGAAAACGTCAATGACGCCGCAGGAACGCAGGCCGGCGGCGAAAACGCCGGCGGCAATGATGAGCCCCAGAATGCTGCCGTAGCCCTGCCCCATGCCGTCAAAGAACCGCTTTGTCAGATCCGCCGGACTGACGCGCGTCACGATCATCGTGTAGATCACGCCGATCAGCATAGCTGTCGCCACGGAAACCTTCACCTGCGGGAACCCGATGGCCACCACAAAGAGCAGTATGACCGGCAGGAGCGGCGCAAAAGCCCAGAGCAGATTAGCCTTTTCGGGCAGCTCCACTTGGTTTGCCGAGTCGTGAACGCCGTCGTTCTCGAAGCCCCCTTTCTTATAGTCGCCAAAGAGCAGACAGGCCGCAACCATCACGATGATGCAGACGATTGAAATCAGCAGCGTGCGCGTGCCCGTATAGGTGAGATAGTCCATGATCGGCCAGTCCGCGATCTTTGCTACGAACCCGTTGTGCGAAGACCCGGGCGACCAAAAAGACGGCAGTGTCGAAGCTATCACCGTACAGGCAGCCATTGCCGGCCGAAAACCCGCGCGAATCATGAGCGCGCAGATCGTCGGACCGATGGCCGCACACATGCCGGCCAAAGACGAGATCGCAATGGATACAACGCCCGTCACAATCATGCAGCAAGGCAGGAGCGCAATGCCCAGACGGTTGAGCGGCTTCGTAAGGAGCCTCACCAGATGCAGGTCGCACCCGGTGATATTCATCACTCGGGCGAAACCCATCGCCGAACAGACCACAACGATGAGTGAGGCATTGGTCATCGACTTATCGAACTGCTTGAAAGCGGCAATCGGATCGAGTGCGAGCAGACACATTGCGAAACCGGAAGTGAGGAGCACCAAACGTGTCTCCCAGCGTTTGAGCAGTCCGTATACCGTGATGCAGACGACAGCCAATGCTGCCCATATTTCAAAAGTCATGACTTTCGCTTCCTTGGATGGTATTCATGGTTTTTTTATACTTTTCGCCTCTAGGCGAATTGGCGTATTTTAGAAAGCAAAATGTCATACTCCATTAGCGGTATTACCTATTACCTAAAACCGTCTGAGTCGGCATACATGACATAAACCGACGTTTTCTTTTCAGACTGCCGACATCGCAAAACGCTTCCGATATGCGTACCCATCCTGCGCAATCTGCAGGTTTTATGGTCCAGGTCGTAATACCGCAGGCCGCTTCGGTCATCGTCCTCCTTAGACTCATTGGGGGGATGTGAAGAGCCCCGTGAGCGAGCCTCTCAGTGCGCTCGATCAGCCCGCCGTCTCTTTGAGACTTCTCGATTTCCCATACGGAGCACTTCCGCGATGCCAGTCATTCTGCCCAACGGGCTTCCTGCCAATGAGCGCCTCCTTGACGAAAACATCTTCGTCATGTCGCCAGACCGAGCGCGCACACAGGACATCAGACCGCTTCGAATTCTGGCGCTCAACCTGATGCCGACCAAAATCACAACGGAAACGCAGATTGCGAGGCTCCTTGCCAATTCGCCGCTGCAGGTAGAGCTCACGCTGCTTCAGACCGCCTCTCACCGCGGCAGGCACGTCTCGGGCGACCATCTCGATGCTTTCTATAAGACCTTCGATGACATCGAAGACGAACGTTTTGACGGCATGATCATTACCGGCGCGCCCGTGGAACAGCTCGATTTTCACGAAGTGAATTATTGGGAAGAGCTCAAAGGCATCTTCGACTGGAGTCTCACTCATGTTTATTCCACGCTTCATGTGTGCTGGGGCGCATTTGCCGCGCTCTGGCATCACTACGGCATCCGCAAGCGCCCGCTGGCCGAAAAGCTTTTCGGCATCTTTGAGCATGAAGTGCTTCGCCCTTCCAACCCGCTCGTGCGCGGCTTCGATGACCGCTTTTTCGTCCCGCACTCCCGCCATACGGGCCTCAATCTAAAGGATCTAGCCGCAGTTCCCGCTCTGAGACTGCTTGCTTCGGGCCGCCGCACCGGTCCCTGCCTGCTTTCCACGGAAAACGGGCGGCAAATTTTCGTGACCGGACATCCCGAATACGACCTCTTCACGCTCGACGCGGAGTATCGCCGGGACCTTGAAAAAGGACTCGAGATTTCTGTTCCTGAAAACTATTACCCGTCCGACGATCCGGCGCAGCGTCCGATCAACCGCTGGCGCTCTCACGCGCACCTCCTCTACCACAACTGGCTCAACTACTACGTCTATCAAACGACGCCCTATGACCTTGAGGAACTTTCTCCCCTTGCCGGCCAGCCGCGCTGAGCTCAAGTCTTCAGTGTCTCCCGTCGTTAACACCTACGATGACTTCCCAGGGCTATAGGCAAGAAGTTGTAGGCAACCCAAATCGGCGTCATCATTTCTCTCAGCGGCTCTCAAAAAACCTTGCAAAGTTTGGCTGAGCGAGTAAATTGATTCTCAAGCACTTCGCTTTCATTTATCCTTTACACCGATTTCGAAATGAACACCGTCCTTCATGCATCGTCCTTTTATTACGCGTTTTGGCGATTTACGCACAAGACGCGTTTGACTGCATAAAAGGTTTCGGCAAGCGAAAACACAAAACCTGCGGTCTCAAACGCCGCAGGTTTTTTGTTGTTCCTTCCTCTCCCGCACCGCACCAAAGATACGACGGGATCCAAGCAAGGCCAAGCAGCACTCTCCGGCGGCAAAGAGATCGAGCCCAGACACTCGAATCCACCCCAATACCCGAATTTATTCTTCCGGAGAGAAACCATGATCATCATCATGAAGGCCACCGCCACAACGACCGACATCACCGATCTTAAGGACCGTCTTGAATCCCGAGGGCTTCGTGCTGTCGTCATGCAGGGGCAGGAAAAAACAGCCGTCGGCGTCATCGGCGAAACCCGCCTGCATCTGCCCGCCGACCAAATTCTGGCGCTTCCGTCGGTTGAATCCATTCGCCGCGTAAGTGACCCCTGCAAACTCGCCAACCGCCTCTTCCATCCGGAGGACACGATCGTCAAAGCGGGCAGCGCCAAGGTGGGCGGCGGCCACTTCGCCATGATTGCCGGTCCCTGCTCGATTGAATCCGAAGAGCAGATCGTCGGCATCGCCAAAGCCGTGAAAGCCGCTGGCGCCACGATGCTCCGCGGCGGCGCCACCTGCTCCTCAAGGCCCGCAAAGCCACAGGTCTGCCGATCGTCACTGAAATCATGAGCATCACGCATCTGCCGCTCTTCGAAGACGTCGACGTCATTCAGGTCGGTGCCCGCAGCATGCAGAATTTCGAAATGCTCAAGGAACTCGGCCGCACCAATAAGCCCATTCTGCTCAAGCGCGGTCTGGCCAACACCATCAAAGAACTCCTGATGGCCGCCGAATACATCATGGCAAGCGGCAACGATCAGATCATCCTTTGCGAACGCGGCATCCGCACCTACGAAACCGCCACCCGCAATACGCTTGACCTCTCTGCCGTGCCGGTGCTTCACGAAAAAACGCACCTCCCGGTGGTGATCGATCCCTCGCACGCCACAGGCGTCGCCCGCTATGTTCCGTCCATGGCTGCCGCGGCAGCGGCCTGCGGCGCCGACGGTCTGATGATCGAAGTGCACAACAACCCTGCCGCCGCGCTCTGCGACGGTCCGCAGTCGATCACGCCCGAAGAATTCGAGCGCGTCGTGAAGACTGTGAACGCCGTGCGCGCCGCCGTGAATCTTCACAACATGGCCGCCCCTTCCGCCGTCCGTACGGCTGAAGATGTGATCCGCGTGTGCGCGTCATGAGCTGCTGCGAACGCTCCCGCATTCTGCATGTCTCAACGGGACGCACCTACGATGTAGAGGCGCTCCCGGGCCTGCTCCATGCCAGCGGTCATGACGCGCTGAAGGCGCGCCTTCAGGCACTCGTTCCCGAACGAGCAGTCATCGTCTCAGACACCAACGTTGCGCCGCTTTATGCCCGCGCGGCGGCAGATGCACTCGGCACCAAATGTGCCGGCATTCACGTGATTCCTGCCGGCGAAGCGTCCAAAACGCCCGCTGAACTCGTCCGCGCGCTTGAAGCCTTTGCTGCGATCGGGCTCACGCGAAGCTCTGCGGTGATTGCGCTCGGGGGCGGCGTGATCGGCGACCTCGCCGGTCTGGCTGCCGCGCTTTGGATGCGCGGCATCGACTGCGTGCAGATCCCGACTTCACTCCTCGCAATGGTCGATTCGAGCGTAGGCGGCAAAACCGCCGTGGATCTTCCTGCCGGCAAAAACCTGATGGGCGTCTTCTCGCAGCCCAAGGCCGTGCTGATCGATCCGCAGGCGCTTGACACGCTGCCCGAGCGGGAACGCGCCTGCGGCTGGGGAGAGATGATCAAATATGCGGGCATAGACGCCCGCATGAACCAGCTCGTCCATGAGGCTCTTGCCGGCATTGAACCCGGGTCGCCCGCGCCCCTTCCGACGGTTGACCTCATACTGGCCGCCATTGACGTCAAGCGCCGCATCGTCGAAGCCGACGAACGCGAAGCGGGTGAAAGAAGACTCTTAAACCTCGGCCACACCGTCGGGCATGCCGTCGAAGCGGCAGCGCACTGGGAGCTTTCTCACGGCGCCTCTGTCGCCATCGGCATGGCAATTCTCACGCGGGCTTTGGTTCGCGAAGGACGTCTTCCCGACGAAATGCGCGTTGATCTCGAGACGCTTCTCGCCAAAACGGGGCTCCCATCGGCCGTTCCTGCGGCTTTAAAAGCCCGAAGCGACCTCGATTTTTCGCCCGAATCGCTCCTTAAGCTCTGCCAGCACGATAAAAAGGCCGGGGCCGTCGATGTCGCGCTGGTATTGCCTGTTTCACCCGGCTGCGCCCGAATCGAGCGCACGTCCTGGGCGAAACTCCTCGAGAGGATCCGCGCAGGACTCTGAAGAAAAATACGGGCGGCCGGAGCGCCGCGCCAACTTGAAGCCACACCTCATGCAGCAGACCGTTTCCCCGCAACAGCTTTCCGGCACGATTGCCGCCATTCCTTCAAAGTCCTGGGCTCACCGCGAACTGATTGCCGCCGCGCTGGGCGCGCCCGATCATGCCGTGCTCGTGCGCTTTCGGGGCGGCTCCAACGACATTGAAGCCACTTGCCGCGCCCTGCGGGGGCTCGGCGCCAAAATCGAACGGCTCCCCGGAACGGGCGCGCGGGTAGAGGGCATCAGCCGCGCAGAACGGAACACCCTCACGGAAACGCCGGTGCTCGACTGCGGTGAATCGGGCACCACGCTGCGCTACCTTCTGCCCGTCGCTGCCGCCCTGAACGGACCAGCCGGCGTCATCTTTACGGGATCCGGGCGTCTCCCCGCCAGACCGCAGGAGCCGCTCGCCGGCGAACTAGAGCGCCACGGCATTACACTCGACTATGCCGAGGCTTCTCCTGGGGCGCTCCTTCCCGTGCGGCTCACCGGCAGGCTTCTCCCCGGCGCTTATGCGCTGTCGGGCGCCGTATCGTCGCAGTTTCTCGGCGGACTCCTCTATGCGCTCTCCGTTCTTGACGGGCCAAGCACACTCGCCGTTAAGGATCGGCTCGAGAGCGAACCCTATGTGCGCATGACGCTCTCCGCGCTTGCCGAAAGCGGCGTTGAAATTGCCGAATCACGCACCGACCAAGGACTGCCGCTCTGGACCATTGCCGGCCGAGGCGTCCTCACGCCGCCCGAAGATGTTCAGGTCGAAGGCGACTGGTCCAATGCCGCTTTCTGGCTCTGCGCCGGGGCGCTCACGCAAAATCCCGAGGGCATCGCCGTGGAGGGACTCAGCCTCGCGTCGCTCCAAGGCGACCGCGCCGTCGTCGACATTTTGGCGCGCTTCGGCGCGCAAGTTGAATCGTCCTCAGAGGGCCCTGTCGGAACCGTGCGGATCAAACCTCCGAAAAACGGCGCCGCGCTTCGCGGGCAAACGATTGATGCCCGGCAGATTCCGGACTTGGTGCCGATTCTTGCCGTGGCGGCCGGCGCCGCCGAGGGCGAAACTCGGTTCACCCATGCCGAACGGCTCCGCATCAAAGAAAGCGATCGGCTGCAGAGCACGGCTCAGCTCCTGCATCTCCTCGGCGTCCCGCATGAAGAGCTCCCCGACGGACTGGTGGTGCACGGCATCGGCAGCGCACGAAAATTTTCGGGCGGGCGCATTTCAAGCTTCAAAGATCACCGCATTGTCATGGCTGCCGCCGTGGCCGGCGCCTCCGGCGGCGCCCCCATAGTTATCGACGGCGCAGAGGACGCAGCTAAGTCCTATCCTCACTTTTTCGAGGATTTGGAGCAGCTGAAGGGCTCCGCGGCCCCTGCCGATCTCAAGACCCGCAACTGAATTTAAAACGATTGACTCCATCATGAACACCACTTTCGGCACTTATCTGCGCACCACCGTCTGGGGACAAAGCCATGCGGCGGCCATTGGCTGCTCCGTTGAAGGGCTCCCTGCGGGCGAAGCCGTTGACGAAGAGGCGCTTTGCGCCTTTATGGGACGCCGGGCGCCGGGCGGCCGGCTTTCGACGCAGCGCCGCGAAACGGATCAGCCTGAAATTCTCTGCGGTCTCATGAACGGCATCACCTGCGGCGCGCCGCTCACTGCCCTTATCCGCAATACCGATCAGCGCTCGAAAGACTACAAGGCCATTGCTGACCGCCCTCGTCCGTCGCACGCGGATCTGCCCGCGCAGGTGCGTTATCAGGGCTTTCAGGATGTTCGCGGCGGCGGTGCCTTCTCCGGACGCCTCACGGCTCCCATCTGCTGCGCGGGCGGCATTGCCCTGCAGATTCTTGCCCGCCGCGGCATTCGGGTTGCGGCTCACTTGGCCTCGGTCGGCACCGTTGAAGACCGGCCTTTCAGCCCCATGGGCGAAACCGATGCGGTGCTGCAGGCGCGGCTAAAGCGCGAACTCCCAGTGCTCAGCGATGAAGCCGACGAAGCCATGGCCGCCGCCGTCGCTGCCGCCCGAAAGTCGGGCGACAGCATCGGCGCGGTGATCGAAGGCATGATCACGGGACTGCCCATGGGCTTGGGCGGCCCCCTCTTTGAGGGTTTTGACGGTGCGCTCGCCTTCGGACTTTTTGGCATTCCAGGGGTCAAAGGCGTGGAGTTCGGCGACGGCTTTGCGGCCGCACGCCGTTCGGGCTCGGCTGAGAACGACCCCTGGGAGCCTCAGCTCTCTGCTCCGGGCGCCACGCCAGCGGCCAATCACGCGGGCGGCATTGCGGGCGGGATGACCACCTCTGCACCGATCCTCTTTCGTGCAGCCATGAAACCCACGCCCTCCATTGCGCTCCGCCAGCAGACGGTCTCGCTCGAAGCGGGGACAGCCGCCGAGCTGATTGTCACCGGCCGGCACGATCCCTGCATCGGCATCCGCGCGGTGCCGGTCGTAGAGGCCGTTGCGGCGCTCGCTGCACTCGACCTCCTCCTCGCGCCGCCGGCAGTGCTCTCAAAGGACCTCCCCAATGCCGAGTGCTGGGCCTCTGCAGCTTTAAAGGCACGAGCCGAGAACACTGCCCAATGAAAGCGCACCGCGCTGAAACGCCCCATACCACCCTTCAAAAAGATACGTTTGAATTCATCATGACCGACCAGCAGACGGCAGAACCTCATCCTCATCCCGCGCAGCTGCGCGAAGCGCCGAGCGACCTCTTGGCTGACCTGCGGGCAAAGATCGACGTCATTGACGCCAAGCTCTCGGCACTTATTGTCGAGCGCCTGGCCATCGCCGACGAAATCGGCGAGCGTAAGCGCGGCCGGAACCTGCCAATTCATGCGCCCAAGCGCGAAGAAGCACTGCTGGAAAAGCTCGCTGAACGCGTGCCGCCCAACGAACGGCCGATTGTCGCAGCGGTTTACGAACTTTTGATCGCGGGCTCCCGCCAGCGGCAGCTCGCCGCTCAGCTCTTCGAAGAAGGCGCTCTCGGCACTGAAGGGCATCAGCCCGGGCGGCTCTCTGTTTTCAAATCGCTCGGCGAAGGTGAAACACCGCAGTATGCCGCCAAACGGCTGATTTGCGCCTGCACGGCTGCGGGGGCTGCGCCCGCTCTGCTCGAGGCGACTCGCGAAGGCGTCGGCCTCACCCTTGAAGGGGCCGGCATGAACCGCGTTCTGGCGGCCGACCTCAAGGGGCTCGGCGCAAAGGTCGAAGTCACCATCGACCGCAATGCTGAACCGATTCCGCCCAAAGCGGGCGCCGGACTGCTCTGCGGACTGCTTGGCCGCCGCCTCGGACACACGCTTTCGCCGGAAATTCACGCGCGTCTGGGCGCCTACGCCTATAAGCGTTTTGAGTGCGAGCCCGAGCGTTTGGACGAATTCCTGCGGACAACGCCGTTTGACGGCCTCAACGTCACCATCCCTTATAAGGAAGCGGTGATGCCCTACTGCGACGAATTGACGCCCGCCGCGGAGCACGTCGGCGCGGTCAATACCCTCGTGCACCGTCCTGACGGAAAACTCGTGGGCGACAATACCGACTATGCCGGATTCCTCGACACTGTCCGTGCGAGCGGCATCAAGGTCAAGGGCAAGAAAGCCCTGATCCTCGGCACGGGCGGCGCGGCTAAATGCGTGCAGGCGGTCCTAAAAGATCTCGGCGCCTTTGCCGTCATGGTGAACATTCGCGGAGCCGAAGGCCGCGAAGCGCTTAACCGCCATGCCGATGCAGAGATTCTCGTCAACGCCACGCCCGTCGGCATGTTCCCTGTCTGCGGCGTGTCGCCCATCGGCGACCTGGGGCTCCTCCCAAAGCTCTCCTTCGTTTTCGACCTCATTTATAACCCGGCCGTCACCGAACTCATGCTTCGTGCGAGAGCGCGAGGCATCCCTGCGGTCAACGGCCTGCGCATGCTTGTCGTGCAGGCCGAAGCCGCCGCACGCGATTTTCTCTCGATCGCCTCCCCCGTCGACGGCGCGCCGGCCCAACCGGCAGCGAGCGCTGAAGAAATTCATGCGGACCTCAAGCGTCAGTTCGAAAACATCGTGCTTTCAGGCATGCCGGGGAGCGGCAAATCCACCGTCGGCCGCATTCTTGCGGCACGGCTTGGACGCCCCTTCATCGATCTGGATGAAGAAATCGAGGCTGCTGCGGAACTCCCCATCCCCGAAATATTCCGCCGTCACGGCGAACCCGCTTTCCGCGACCTGGAATCGCGCATCGCCGCCATTGCCGGAGCACGGCGCGGCGTGGTGATTGCCACGGGCGGCGGCACTATGATGCGCGTGAAAAATGTCTCAGCCTTAAAGCAGAACGGCCGCGTAGCGCTTTTGAAGCGCCCCATCGAAGAACTGCCGACCATGGGGCGCCCCGTCTCGCAGTCGCGGCCGCTCTCCGTCATTTGGGCGGAAAGACGAGCTACGTATGAGGGCACCGCGGACTGTTCGGTCGACAATGTTGAACCCGAAGCCGCGGCGCGCAATGTGCTCGAAGCGCTCGGCTGGCCGATTGGATGACATTGACAAGGCAGCCGACCGCTATCCGCACCGGATTCTGATGCGGATCAAATCGACCGAGGCGGAGCGCCGAGAGGCGCTCCCGCCGAACTGCCCCGCATCATGCGATAGTGATTCTGTACTTTATGCCCCATTGAGGAACCTTCATGTTCTTGCTTCTTCTCTCCCGCAGCTGGCGGTGGCGTCCCGGATTCGATCCGTCGGCGCCCGTCTGCGTCTGCAGCCGGGAGGAGCAAAAGAACGAAAAGCGCCCAGCGCCTTGATGCATTCGAGCTTCCTCAGCCGCCGCGAGACCTCTGTTGCAGAGCGCCTGCCGCAGATCTCCAAAAGAACGGACCGAATCCTTTTTCAGTGATTCCGGTCCGTTTTTTTTCGTCTTCCGATTTCATGATTCTTTTTTAGGATGCCGCCATGCTCGCCTTCAGCGAATTTGCCCGACTCGCCCAGCAGGGCAATTACGTTCCCGTAACGCTCACGCTTACTGCCGATCTGGAAACCCCCGTCTCCATTCTTTCCCGGCTCAAGGATGACGAGAATGTGTTTCTCCTCGAATCCGTTGAAGCCGGCGAGCGCTTCGGCCGCAATTCCTTCATTGGCC
>PPYF01273452.1_pt1 | contig 12690 bp, 10 predicted proteins | sample 1559871 | NCBI WGS metagenome assembly PPYF01 (sample SAMN08240021, study PRJNA423297) | Human gut metagenome, whole genome shotgun sequencing project. | reverse complement strand
TCCTACGAAGTTCCGGCCAAAGCAGTCGTTTCTTACCGTTGGAAAAAATAAAACTAATAATTTAAACAGAAGATTATAATGAAAAGCTTAAAATACTATCTAATGGCATTGGCAGGCATAGCCATGCTGAATGCTTGCAGCGATGACGATCCGGTTCCCGGCAACCCGACAATGGACTTTCAGGCAGAACCTTCTTCAGCCTTGTTCGGAGACAGTCTGCCTTTTACAATCAAGGCATCGGACGCAGATGTACCCCTTTCCACGTTAAAAGCGCGGTTATACTTCAGCGACGAAATGGTGTCAGAGACTATAATCCGTACAAAAGTAAACGGTCAAGACTATACCGGGAAAATATATGTTCCCTATCTGGCAAATATTCCCAACGGAACAGCTACATTGAAGTTCATTCTGCAGAACATCAATTTCACAATTACAGAAAAAAGCTATGACGTGGCGCTGAGTCGTCCGGACTTCCCCTACCTAACTCTGATTTCCGGAGACCAAGAATACCGCATGGAAAAAGTCGCAGCCAATCAGTATAGCGTGACCGGTGAATTTGCACAAAAAGTGAAAGGTTACATCAAAGCTCCTAAAGTAGGCGCCAACGGGAATGAAATCAACTTCGGATGGAGCAACGGTGCCATTACACAAGGTACCTCCAGTGAAATTACCTTCTCCAATCTGTCAGCTGGAGAATATTCCATCTCCTTCAATACGTTGACTTATGCAGCCGCTCCTTTCGTGAAACTACTGCTGAACGGTTCTGAAATGGAGATGGTGGATGATGACCATTACAGCATCGACCTCAATCTGAAGCAAGGGGACAACATCACTGCAGACATTCCCAACTTCGACCAATATTGGATAGACCCCGACTTCTTCGAAAAGAATGAAGACGGTTCGCTGAAGTTCCTGCCCATCGATGGAACTTATCGCGTCATTGCCAACCTGGCCCTGAATTATCTGGAAGTATTGAAAATGAACGGAACAAGCACCGCCACTCTGAACGATGACGGAACCGGCGCCCTTTGGATTATCGGTGACGGTATCGGTAAACCTTCCGTAGCGACCAATGCCGTAGGTTGGACTACAGAAAAAGGTCTCTGCATGTCACAGATTGAAGCGAAGAAGTATCAGGTAACAGTAGTAGCGGGAGAGCAAATCAAATCTGATGACATCAACTTCAAGTTCTTCCACCAGCAAGGTTGGGGAGGTGAATATAAAAACGATGCCTTGTCTACCACCAGTGACTTAGTATTTATAGGTGACGGTACCAACGGACGTGATGCCGGCAACTTGGGCCTCGTAGAAGGCAAAAGCCTGGAAAACGGTGTCGCTTACCGGTTCACAGTTGACGTAACGGCAGGTGTCTCTTCGGCAGTTCTGACAGTAGAAAAGGTAGAAAGATAGACGGATAACGCAGAAGATTAACTAAATGAGAAAGGGGCTGGCTCTATAAAAGAGTTCAGCCCCTCTTGTTTATGCAGAATATATGTTCCGGATTTAGCTTAAACCTTCTTTCGCCTCCTCTTGTGGAATACGTACCGAAGTGTAAAGCTCAAGAATGGCGGCTATCGTCAGAGACACAATCCATTCATTGCCCCTTGTAAAGAGCATGAATGCCCCCGTAAGCACCAGCAAAAGCGCACCGAATATTTGCTGTCGGCGCAGGCGTTTGACAGTGGGACTTTTACATTTGGACGGAGAATTAATTTGGGCCAAAGCAACCATCGTAGCGCCGATAGTATATATATAAGGTGAAAGAGGCCAGCCCGTGATATAAACGGCAGCTCCTGCCAAGAGCATCACGGCCCCTACTGCGAAAAGGGCAGGTATCAGTTGTTTCATTCTTCTATATCTTCTTCAAATACATAAATATCCTCATTGGGCTTTTTCATCAGATACTTCTCACGGGCAATCCGTTCGATGGCACCGGAGTCGACGGCAAGCTCATTGAGCCGTTCGGTATTCTCCTCGTATTCCTTGCGGTACTTTTCTATTTCATCGCGCAGACGGCTTTCTTCCCGGGCGTAACCCAAACGGCGTACAACACTGTTCTCATCCAGGAACCCGATAATTACAGCAAACAACGCAAGCGTAATCAAATATTTATGCTTGCGGACAAAAGACCAAAGAGAAGCAAGTTTATCCATCTCGTTATCTACTATTTAGCAATTTATCATTCATGATGGAGCTTGTCCATCATATAACTTCACGTCACAAAGATAAGAGGAATAACCGAAAGATTTCTTTTTTTTGTGTACATTTGCACAAAAAGCAAAGAATATCCCAAATATGGAAAACTATATCGTATCTGCACGGAAATATCGTCCCTCGACCTTTGAGTCCGTAGTAGGCCAACGTGCACTGACCACTACCTTGAAGAATGCCATTGCCACCGGAAAACTGGCGCATGCCTATCTTTTTTGCGGTCCAAGAGGCGTGGGAAAAACAACTTGTGCCCGTATCTTTGCTAAAACAATCAACTGCATGAGCCCCACAGCAGACGGCGAGGCATGCAACCAATGTGAATCCTGCACTGCCTTCAATGAGCAGCGCTCCTACAATATCCATGAGCTGGATGCCGCCTCAAACAACTCTGTGGATGACATCCGCCAATTGGTGGAGCAGGTACGCATTCCACCTCAGATAGGCAAATACAAAGTATATATCATTGACGAGGTACATATGCTGTCCGCCTCGGCTTTCAATGCTTTCCTGAAAACACTGGAAGAGCCTCCACGCCATGCCATATTCATCCTTGCCACTACCGAGAAGCACAAGATATTGCCCACCATCCTTTCACGCTGCCAAATATATGATTTCAGCCGGATTGGTGTGGAAGATACCGTAGCACACCTCGCATATGTCGCCTCCAAAGAAGGTATCACTGCTGAACCGGAAGCGTTGAATGTCATTGCCCTCAAAGCAGACGGCGGTATGCGCGACGCACTATCCATCTTCGACCAGGTGGTAAGCTTCACCGGAGGACACATCACCTATAAGAGCGTGATTGAAAACCTCAATGTGCTGGACTATGAATACTACTTCAAACTAACCGGATTCTTTCTTGAGAACAAAATCAGTGACGCGTTGCTATTACTGAATGATGTGCTCAACAAAGGCTTCGACGGCAGCCACTTCATCACCGGACTTTCATCCCACCTGCGCGACTTGCTTGTCAGCAAAGACCCGGCGACACTGCCGTTGCTTGAAGTGGGCGCAAGCATCCGCGAACGTTACCAAGCACAAGCACAGCAATGCCCCCTCCCTTTTCTTTACCGTGCCATGAAGCTCTGCAACGATTGTGACCTGAACTACCGTGCCAGTAAAAACAAACGGCTACTGGTAGAGCTCACTCTGATACAAGTGGCACAACTGACCGCCGAGGAGGACGACGGTGCCAATGGGCGCAGCCCTAAACAAGCTATAAAACCCATATTCACGCAGCCTGCCGCCGCTCAGCAGCCACAGGCCACTGCTGCCATGCCCCAACAAACCGTACAGCCGGCAGTACAGACAAACAGCACTCCCCAACCTGCTGCCACGCAGCATAGTAATGCAACAACTCCACATGCCACACCTGCTGCCGTATTAATGGCGCAAGGGAGAGAAGAGAAAAAAATTCCGGTCATGAAAATGTCCGGATTAGGGGTCTCCATCAAACGCCCCCATATAGAAGAGGAACAAAGAAACCCTTCATCTAACCCTACTGCCGCCCACCAAGCAGCACAACCGGAAGAAGACTACATCTTCAATGAAAGGGATTTGAACTATTACTGGCAGGAGTATAAAAAAAGCATCTATTTAATTTTTTATTTATTCATTTATATTTATTTTTGCCAATAATAAACAAAAGAGGCAAACAAACATTTGAGAACAAAAATGATTATATGGATGCTATTGGGGCAGATACTGTATACTTCTGTCTTATCAGCACATACAATAGCCAATCAAGAAAAGCAGAGTATTCTGCAATCATTGGTCAAAAGACAAGTTCTCTATGATGACTCCATATCCATAGACAGTGTCATTGCGTGGAGCGAGCAACTTCTTCCCACCCAACAATCAAATGAAGATAGAACAACGTATTTTCTATTACAACTTCAATTGGCCAATGCCTATACATTGCGCGGCGATATCAGCTTAGCGACGAACCGGGCACAACTTATGTACGAAGAAGCTAAAGCAACAGACTACCAATTTGGTATGGTAGTGGCCAACCAAGCCATCGGAGACGCCTATAATACAATAGCCAACATGGGGGATAAAGCCCTGGAATCATACCAGGATGCTTTGACTGAACTATCCAACATTTCAGACCAGCATCCATATAGGGCACAGCTTCTTTTAAAAATGTCCAACGTTCTGCAACGGAAAGGACGTCTGGAAGAAGCGGAAAAAATCCTGGAAGAGCTGGAGAAAATATTATATCAGGAGCCTGACTACCCGACAGACTTCTTTTTCTGCATCGAAAAGACGAATTTTGCCATTTCCCATGGACACCTCTCACAAGACTATCTTGATGAAGCAAACATCTGGCTCCACAAAATGGACTCCATTTACCAACTGCACCCAGAGAAGTTCTATCGGTTTCACTTGGATTATACCACTGCCGCCTACTATAGAGCCATGGGAAATTGGGACAAACAATACTGGAAACAAGCTCTGGACATCTACTCCAAATTGCAAGCAGAATACTCCGGTAATAAGCGCTCCACGTATTACCGCTGGACTTCGCTGGAAAAAATCTATCTCTGTAAAATACAAGGCATGGCCATGGAAGCCTGCCGAATCTACCAGGAATTGTATCCTCCTATAGATACACTCGCTTCACAAAGCTATATCCGGCAAATCAATACGATAAAGGCAAAATACCAGGTAGATAAGGCAGAGACGGCCAGCAATAACGAATACAATAAAATCATAACCAGCATATTGGTAGGAACGATGGCATTAGTAACGTTATTTGTTCTACTTGCCATCCTACTCAAAAGGCAACGGGAAAAGGTGAAACTCTCCACCCAAAAACTGGCAACATCACGGATAAATGCCGAAAATGCCATGCGTGCAAAAAGCGTGTTCCTCTCGAACATGAGCCATGAAATCCGTACCCCACTCAATGCATTATCGGGCTTTTCATCCCTATTGACGGAAGAGGGACTGGACGATGAGACACGCCGTCAGTGCAATGAAGTTATCCAACAGAACTCAGAACTATTGCTGAAGCTTATTAACGACGTGATAGATCTATCGAGTCTTGAATTCGGCAAACTGCAATTCTGTATTGCACAACATGATGCCGTAAGCATCTGCAGAAACGTGATAGATACCGTGAACAAAGTGAAACAGACACAAGCTGAACTTACATTCACCACCGAGCTGGAAGAAATGCCCATCGAGACTGACGACTCACGCCTGCAGCAAGTCCTGATTAACCTACTGATAAATGCTACCAAATTTACCCCACAAGGCAGCATTGTCCTAAAGCTGGAAAAAGAAACGGACGACACCGTACTATTCACCGTAACAGATACCGGTTGCGGCATTCCCAAAGACAAGCAAGCCAACATTTTCCAACGTTTTGAAAAGCTGAATGAGAATGCTCAAGGCAGTGGGTTGGGGCTCTCCATATGCCAACTTATCATAGAGCATATCGGCGGACAAATATGGATTGATTCAGAGTATGCCGAAGGCTCACGCTTCTGCTTCACCCACCCCATAAGCCAGACAGGCAGAAAGGAGAATAAGAAATGAAACAGATATTTACATTGCTCATTGCCTTATGCTGGCTGTTACCGTCCGCACACGCAGATGTGCGACGGACAGAAGCCAAGGATAGCCTGCTACGTATATATCTTGCCTCCCCAGCCGATACCACCAGATTGGAAACCCTATATCAGATAGCACTGCTTGACCAACTGTCACCGACATTCATCTATTACGAGAACAAATTACTGGAAGAGGCCATCGCCCAGAAAAATATACTTTACCAGAGTGCGGCCATATATGCGCACATTATTTATTACTACAACCTATTGGACCAAAAACATGCAGAACAATGGCTGAAGAGGCTCGAACAGTTGTCTGAAGAGCACAACTACTACCGTCATTACTTCAGAGGCAAAAAGATGATGATAGAATTCTATGTCATCAGCCAGAAGATTGAATTAGCCCTCAAACAAGCACAAGACATGTACGACAAGGCTCAAAGTCTTGGCAACCATGACGGTATGCGCGAAGCATGCCTATGCCTGATGACTGGATATTTCAATACCTTACGTTACAAAGAAGGAATCACCTACCTAAACAAGGCTTTTGAACTGACAAGTCCGGATTCCTCCCTTGCCACTCAGATTGATTTATTGACAAAAGCGGTACTGGCTTACTCATATCTGCATGACAATGACAACATGTTCCGGTATCTGGAGGAACTCAACAATGCAAAAAACAGATTGCAGGAAGAAGGCACCACCGTACTGACAAACGGCTATACCAATTTGTATCTGCTCATAGATTTACAATACGCCCTTTACTATACCCGCCTTCAACGTCCTGCGGAAGCATGGGAATATTTGCAGAAAGCAGAGCGGCATCTCAGTACATCTTCATTTCTTCCTTATCGGTTGATACGTTTGGCAGCATATGCCGAATATTACCAACTGACAAAAGAATACGACAAAGCTTTGGTTTATTTAGAAGACGCCATTGAACTTGTAACCCCTATTTCACTGGATGATGCCATGATTTATGGACTTCAGAAAGCGGATATATTAGTAAAGATGGGGTTTCCGGACGACGCACTTCCTGTCTATAAACAAATAACCAAGGCAAAAGATTCGTTATATACAGTATTCTCCACCTCACAGATAGAACAGATACAAAGCCTATATAATATGGACCAACTGCTTTTCCAAAAAGAACAGCGGCAAGCCACTTTTCACCGTATCTGTCTCGTTACCTCCATCATCATCATTATAGCCTTGTTACTTTTCAACCTACATATGTATAGAAGCAGGAAGCGGCTGCAACAAGATGAGAAGGAAATGCGTAAATTGGCAATTATTGCCGAAGAAAGTGAAGGCCGTATCCTCCTGGAACTACAAGTGGAGGTAGGAGATGTACGTATCCATACCGACGTCAACCGCCTTACACAAATAGTGACAAGTATGCTGCTTTATCCGAACGACTGCAAAGAAACACGCAAAGTCAGCATGTTCTTGGTCAACCATCCGGACAAACACATCATCGCATGCCGGATAGAGAACAGTCCTATAGCCGATTCCAGGTTTGCCTCTCAAAAAGTATCAGTGCAACAGAAAATCAACCAGTTGTTCTTTGAACATTTCAAAGGTACCTATCAAACCGAGAATGTCGAAGAAGGAGAAATCGCAGTGATTACTTTTACCTATCCGACTCTTTCTTAAAAGTTGAAAATCGGCTTAAGCTCCAGCTAAAGCCAATAGTATCAGAGCAATTCGTTTACGAAATTCAAAAACGAACATTTTTCAGTCTCTGCGGTATGCTGTGTCGCTTTCTCGACTCCTTATTTAGACGACATACAAATTATACGTTTTTAATCAAGATTGATAGCAAGTAATAAAGAAAACCACTATTTTTGCCAAACGAATTAGTACTAATAATAATTTAAATCTAAAAGAAAATGGCTTACGTAATTAGTGACGATTGTATTGCTTGCGGAACTTGTATCGACGAGTGTCCGGTTGGCGCTATCTCTGAAGGTGATATCTATCATATCGACCCTGAGACTTGCACAGAGTGTGGTACTTGTGCAGATGTTTGTCCTTCTGAAGCAATTCATCCGGGAGAATAATACAATCCCAGTATCAAAAACAAAAGCGTGGGTAGATAAACTGCCTGCGCTTTTTTATATCCCCCAAACAAAGTGTTCGTCATAACAAAACGAACAGTCCGCTTTGATGAAACGAACTGTTCGTGACAGCATGACAGATGTCTTGCTAAAATAAGTTTGTAGAAGAAGTTAGAATCACTTCAGATTAGCCAGTGCTTCTTTTATACGACGGATAGCTTCAACTATATTTTCATCGCTGGTTGCATAACTCATACGAATGCATTCGGGAGCTCCGAAAGAAGCACCACCTACGCAAGCCACATGAGCCACTTCCAACAGATACATGGCCAAATCATCTGAATCATTGATTTTACGTTCTCCGGCAGATTTACCGAAGAATGAATCGCATTTAGGGAACAGATAGAAAGCACCTTCCGGTACATTCACCTCGAAACCCGGAACTTCCTTGGCCAACTTTACAATCAAATCACGACGACGCTCGAAAGCCTTGCGCATTTCCTCCACCGGAACTTGTGTACCCGTATAAGCAGCCTCAGCAGCCTTCTGAGATACAGAACAAGGACCGGAAGTATACTGTCCCTGCAATTTATTGCAAGCCTTCACAAGCCATTCCGGACCTGCAATGAAACCGATACGCCAACCAGTCATTGCATATGCTTTGGAAACACCATTCACAATGACCGTACGCTCTTTCATTTCGGGGAATTGTGCTATGCTCTGATGCTTGCCGATATAGTTGATATGTTCGTAAATCTCATCGGCAATCACAACAACCTGCGGATACTTTGCCAATACTGCGGCCAGGCCTGCCAACTCCTCCTTGCTGTACACCGAACCCGTAGGGTTAGAGGGAGAGCAAAGAATCAGCGCCTTTGTCTTCGGGGTGATGGCAGCCTCCAGCTGTGCAGGTGTTATCTTAAAGTCCTGGTCGATACCGGCAGGTACGATAACCGGCGTACCCTCAGCCAACTTTACCATTTCCGGATAACTGACCCAATAGGGAGCAGGTACAATTACTTCGTCACCCGGATTTACCAATACCAGGATTGCATTGCAAACCGACTGCTTGGCACCATTGGCGCAAGAAATTTGTGCGGCGGTATATTCCAGACCGTTTTCCTTCTTCAACTTCTCTACAATTGCATTACGTAAGGCAGGATAACCCGGCACTGGAGAATAGCGAGAAAAGTTATCGTCTATCGCCTTTTTCGCAGCCTCTTTAATGTGGTCGGGAGTATTGAAGTCCGGTTCTCCCACACTCAGGTTAATTACGTCTACGCCTTGAGCCTTCAGCTCTGCGCTCTTTTGAGACATAGCCAGTGTCGCAGAAGGCGACAAACTGTTTAAACGATCTGATAATTGGTTCATTTTGTTACTATTTAATGATTGTTACGCAAATCCGGTTGCAAAATAAGCGATTTTCTTTGATATAAGAAAACAAAAAGACAGTTACTTATTGAAATGAAGTGTATGTCCCATACGTTCTTTCTTGGTACGGAGATAACGCTCGTTGTATGGATTCGGAGTAGTCTCAATAGCTACGTTCTCCGTTATTTCCAAACCGTAAGCCTCCAAGCCCACACGTTTCACGGGATTATTGGTCATCAGCCGCATTTTGTGCACTCCTATCTCACGAAGAATCTGGGCACCCACACCATAATCACGCTCGTCTGCCAGATGTCCCAGGCAAATATTAGCATCCACAGTATCCATGCCTTCTTCCTGCAATTTATATGCTTTCATTTTTTCCATCAGGCCAATGCCGCGACCTTCCTGATTCAGATATACAACTACCCCCTTACCGGCTTTCTCTATCATCTCCATTGCCTTATGCAGCTGCTCGCCACAATCACAGCGTTTGGAATTGAATATATCACCAGTGGCACAAGAAGAATGTACACGCACCAGAATCGGTTCATCCAATTCCCAAGTACCCTTGAACAAAGCTACATGTTCCAAACCGTTCGACTTCTGGCGGAAAGGAATCAAACGGAAATGACCGTGGTCTGTAGGCATATCCACTTCCACTCCTTTTTCTACAATAGACTCCTGCTTCAAACGGTAGGCAATCAAGTCACGGATAGAAATCAATTTCAAGCCAAATTCATCTGCCATTCTGCGCAATTCGGGCAAACGGGCCATTGTACCATCCTCATTCATTATTTCCATAAGGGCTCCCGCCGGATAAAGTCCAGCCAAACGTGCCATATCAATAGTAGCCTCCGTATGTCCGGCACGGCGCAACACACCTTTCTCCTGAGCATACAATGGATTAATGTGGCCAGGACGCCCGAAAGTGGCCGGAGTAGAAGCCGGATCGGCCAACGCCTGGATAGTAGCAGCGCGGTCTGCCGCAGAAACCCCGGTACTACAGCCTTCCAATTTATCAATAGTAACAGTGAAGGGAGTACCCAATACAATTCCAATCACATCTTCATTTGTCTTGATAATCCGCTCCATATCCTTATTCAGACGGATACGGAATGCCCAGATACGGAAATAAAAGAACAAGCCTATCGGGAAAACAATACCGCAGAGCAAGTTTAACCAATAATTGCGGAACGGACGGACATGCGCATGGATGGGGATGACCGGATAGGTGTTCAGCGCTGTCAACAAAGTAACGGATCTTGTATTCGACATCTCATCTATCAGACTTTCCAAACGTTCGTTAATATCTTCCACTGCCTCATCCTGGCTATCAGTCATCCACAATTTAAAGTAATTGGGAGCACGTTTCAACCCCTTTCTATCAGCATATTCACGACAGTCTACGGACAAAGCCTTCAGCTCTTCCGGAATACGTGTATAATCAGGATCATGGATGATTACTTCCTTACGGAACAGATGGCGTACACTGCGAATACCCACAACCTTCTTGAACCAATTTATATAAGCATCAGCATTCAATACCACTGAATCATTGTTGGATTTATATGTCAAGAACGCACCCAATGGAGCCAAGACAGCAGTACTGGTCCACATACCCATCCAGACAACCCACTGTCCGTCACGGGCCATCTTATACCCCGTATTGTTGATGATGTAATAGATAATAAAAATCAATACAGAAACCACCACCGGCATTCCCAAGCCTCCTTTACGGATAATTCCTCCGAGTGGCGCACCAATAAAGAAGAAGATGAGACATGCCAGAGAAAGAGTCAGTTTCTCATGCCAGGAAGTCATGTGCCGTCGAAGGCTGCTTTCAGTCTGCGATATATTAAAGCTCTTAAAACTCCAGTCACTCCCCGCACTCTCTGCACGGCTGACGGCCGTGGATATAACCTTCTGTTTCTGCATCAGTGTAGCCACATTGTAGAGGCTGTCTACATTGTACTCACCTAAATAGGCCTTTTCAATCTTCAATGTATCCTCTTTAGACAAGCTGGCTGTCACCTTATAAGTTCCTGCCATAGCTTCTTTATAATAACCACGTCCCACACTGTCATTCTGCAATTTCATGGAATCAATATCCGCCTGCAGCATTCTCATATCCTTACTGTTGGACTGATTACTCATGATACCTGCATCCACCATATTAAAATCCGAATTGAACTCAATGATTGCATGCTTTTCGCGGAATGTCTCACGCCGGTAAGGCACATTCCTTTGGTTCATGTTCTGCGATTTCAAATTCTCAAACTGCTCACCACTGTATAAATGCAAATATAAATGCTGTTTGTCAGCCGTCATCTCCAGACGTCCCGAATCAGACTTGATAATTTGAGCATTCTCAAAACCTTTCTCAAAATTATATATCAGTACGTCATACAGCATACCAGTTTTGCGGTTCTTATGCTTCACATACAGATTATAACCATCTATTTCATCGTAGAACACACCTTCAGGAATATCCACTTCGGGAGATTTCTGCTTCATGGAAATAAGCAAAGTCCATAATTTTGTTTGGGCTTTTGGTCCTATGACATTTTGGAAATAGAAAGAGACACAACAGATGAAACAAATAAAGATAATCAGGGGCCGCATGATTTTCAATAAAGAAATACCGGCTGCCTTCATGGCAAGTAATTCAAAACGTTCTCCGAAATTTCCAAAGGTGATAAGGGCAGCCAGCAGAATAGCCAGCGGCAACGACGCAGGTACCAACGAAAGCGCAGAATAAAAGAAAAACTGTGCAAGGACAGTCATCTCCAATCCTTTTCCTACCATTTCGTCCACATACCTCCATAAAAACTGCATCATAAAGATGAAGAGGCAGATGAAGAAAGTACCCATAAAGAGCATGCAAAAGCTCTTCAAAACAAATATATCTAACTTTTTTATGCGCAGCATTTTACTCGTTTCATGCAATGAGAGCACAAAAGTAGTACAAAAAAGGGAGTACGGGAAATTTTTAATCTAAAGTTAACTAAAAACCACAAGTTCTTCGCAAAGTATCCACTTGCGATTCCCATAATTCACGCGAATCACCCACCTCGTCTATATCGGCAAAGTCTGTTATCTCCAATACGAAATCATTGGTCAACTCATTGTTTGTCATCTTCAGTTCAAAGTATTCTCGCTCGTTCTCATCGTCCAGCCAGCGGAAGCGGATGAATGAATACGCCCGCACGGCAATAATCTCGGCATCACGTTTTTCTGTTTTTCCCCAAAAAAAGGTTACTGTTTTATCGTCTGACTGAACCCTATCAGCAAACCAGCCCTCCAAACCAGTAGGGGTACTTATCGCTGCCCAAAGAATACTTTTAGAAGTCGCATTCAAGAGATATTCCAAATGTATTTTCTTTCTTTCCATAGTCTATTCTGCTTTTTATTGCGCCAGCCAAGATAAATACTTTTTTCTAATTACAGAAAATAAATCATCAAATTTATTTATACCTCCCTTTCCATAC
>PPYF01244176.1_pt1 | contig 12691 bp, 7 predicted proteins | sample 1559871 | NCBI WGS metagenome assembly PPYF01 (sample SAMN08240021, study PRJNA423297) | Human gut metagenome, whole genome shotgun sequencing project. | reverse complement strand
GAGCTCCTAAGGTAGTTAAAGAAGGCGTTTCTAAAGCAGAAGCTGAAGAAATGAAAGCTAAATTAGAAGCAGAAGGTGCAGAAGTTAACCTGAAATAATTGCTGATAAAAGCCAGATGAGACCGCAGAAGATGAACGCTTCTGCGGTTTTTGCGTTAATACCATAGATGAGAAAACTTGTCAAGAGTTTTTTGAGAAAATAAACCAAAATATGTTGACAGAAAAAAGAGTTTTGTGATATAGTTAAAAATGCGCTATTATGGAAAGGTATGCCATGAAGTGAAGAGAAATATTGTCACAGGGCTCTTTTCCTATTTACTGGAACCTATTGGAGGGTACTTGCTGCCCGCAAAAAAATATATGAGGAGTGAAACGTCATATGGAGAAAAACAGAATTCGTCCCATCACAAGTGGAAAAAGTTCTCGCATGAGCTATTCCAGACAAAAAGAAGTATTAGAGATGCCGAATCTAATCGAAGTCCAGAAAGATTCTTATCAGTGGTTTCTGGATGAAGGATTAAAAGAGGTATTTGATGATATTTCTCCGATTTCTGACTATGCAGGTCATTTCAGTCTGGAATTTGTAGATTTTACACTTTGCGAGGATGACGTGAAGTACACGATTGAAGAGTGTAAAGAACGTGATGCAACTTATGCTGCACCTTTGAAAGTGAGAGTCAGACTCTACAACAGAGAGACTGATGAGATCAACGAACATGAGATTTTTATGGGGGATCTCCCATTGATGACAAAGACAGGTACATTTGTGATCAATGGTGCTGAACGAGTTATTGTAAGTCAGCTTGTTCGTTCACCGGGAATTTATTATGGAATCGCACATGACAAGCTTGGAAAAGAGCTGTATTCTTCTACAGTAATTCCAAACCGCGGTGCGTGGCTGGAATATGAGACAGACTCCAATGACGTTTTCTATGTACGTGTAGACAGAACAAGAAAGGTGCCGATCACAGTATTGATCCGTGCACTTGGTATCGGAACAAATGCAGAGATTATTGACCTGTTTGGTGAAGAACCGAAGATCCTTGCAAGTTTCGGAAAAGATACAGCAGAGAACTATCAGGAAGGTCTGCTTGAATTATATAAGAAGATCCGTCCGGGAGAGCCGCTTGCAGTGGACAGTGCAGAAAGTCTGATTACAAGCATGTTCTTTGATCCGAGACGTTACGATCTTGCAAAAGTCGGACGTTACAAATTCAACAAAAAACTGGCACTGAAAAACCGTATCAAAGGGCAGAAAGTGGCAGAGGATGTTGTGAATGAGCTGACAGGAGAGATTGTTGCAGAAAAAGGAACTCTGATCACAGCTGAGATTGCAGATGCGATTCAGAACAGTGGTGCTCCGTTTGTATGGGTAGAGGGAGAGGATGAGTCCCGCAATATCAAGATTCTGTCTAATATGATGGTAGATCTGCAGGCAGTTGTGGATATCGATCCGGAAGAAGTCGGAGTGACAGAGCAGGTATACTATCCTGTACTGGCAGGACTTCTGGAAGAATCTGCAGGAGATGTGGAAGAACTGAAATCTCTGATCAAGAGAGATATTCATGATCTGATTCCGAAACATATTACAAAAGAAGATATTTTAGCTTCTATTAACTATAACATCCATCTGGAATACAGAATGGGCAACGATGATGATATCGATCATCTGGGCAACAGACGTATCCGTGCGGTTGGAGAGCTTCTCCAGAATCAGTACAGAATCGGTCTGTCCAGACTGGAGAGAGTTGTTCGTGAAAGAATGACAACACAGGATCAGGACGGAGTTTCTCCACAGTCTCTGATCAATATCAAGCCGGTGACTGCAGCCGTGAAAGAATTCTTTGGTTCTTCTCAGCTGTCTCAGTTCATGGATCAGAACAACCCTCTTGGAGAGCTGACTCACAAGAGACGTCTGTCTGCACTTGGACCTGGTGGTCTTTCCAGAGACCGTGCAGGATTTGAGGTCCGTGACGTTCACTATTCTCACTATGGAAGAATGTGTCCGATCGAGACACCTGAAGGTCCGAACATCGGTCTGATCAACTCGCTTGCAACTTATGCGAGAATCAACGAATATGGATTCATTGAAGCTCCATATCGTAAGATTGACAAAACAGATCCGATGAACCCGATCGTTACAGAAGATGTTGTGTATATGACAGCAGATGAAGAGGACAACTATCATGTAGCCCAGGCGAATACACCACTGGATGAGGAAGGACACTTCCTGCATAAGAATGTATCCGGTCGTTATCGTGAAGAGACACAGGAATATGAGAGAAGCAAATTTGATTATATGGACGTGTCTCCGCAGATGGTATTCTCTGTTGCGACAGCATTGATCCCATTCCTTGAGAATGACGATGCCAACCGTGCGCTGATGGGATCCAACATGCAGCGTCAGGCAGTGCCGCTTCTTACAACAGAAGCTCCGGCAGTCGGAACAGGTATGGAAGTAAAAGCAGCGGTAGACTCCGGTGTATGTATGGTTGCAGAGAGAGCTGGTGTGGTAGAGAGCTCTACATCTACAAGCATTACGATCAAACATGACGATGGAACAAAGAAAACATATAAACTGACAAAATTCTTAAGAAGTAACCAGAGCAACTGCTACAATCAGGTGCCGATCGTAGACAAGGGAGAACGTGTGGAAGCCGGACAGGTGATCGCAGACGGACCGTCTACATCCAATGGAGAGATGGCTCTTGGAAAGAACCCGCTGATCGGTTTCATGACATGGGAAGGTTACAACTACGAGGATGCTGTTCTGTTAAGCGAGCGTCTCGTTGCAGAAGACGTTTATACATCTGTTCATATCGAAGAATATGAAGCAGAAGCAAGAGATACAAAACTGGGACCTGAGGAGATTACAAGAGATATCCCTGGTGTCGGTGACGATGCACTCAAAGATCTGGATGAGAGAGGTATCATCCGTATCGGTGCAGAAGTACGTGCAGGAGATATTCTGGTCGGAAAGGTAACTCCGAAGGGAGAGACAGAGCTGACAGCAGAAGAGAGACTGCTTCGCGCGATCTTTGGCGAAAAAGCACGTGAAGTAAGAGATACTTCTCTGAAGGTACCGCACGGTGAATATGGTATTATCGTAGACGCAAAAGTATTTACAAGAGAGAACGGAGACGAACTTTCACCTGGAGTAAACCAGTCCGTACGCATCTATATCGCACAGAAGAGAAAAATTTCTGTTGGTGATAAGATGGCCGGACGTCATGGTAACAAGGGTGTTGTCTCCAGAGTGCTTCCGGTAGAAGATATGCCATATCTTCCAAATGGACGTCCTCTGGATATCGTGCTGAACCCACTGGGTGTGCCTTCCCGTATGAATATCGGGCAGGTGCTCGAGATCCACTTAAGTCTTGCAGCAAAAGCACTTGGCTTTAATGTTGCAACACCGGTATTCGGCGGAGCAAACGAGAATGACATCATGGATACGCTGGATCTGGCAAATGATTATGTAAATATGGAATGGGAAGACTTTGAAAAGAAACACGGAGAGGAATTACTTCCGGAAGTGCTTCAGTATCTGTCTGACAATCGTGAACACAGAGCACTGTGGAAAGGAGTACCGCTTTCAAGAGACGGTAAAGTACGCCTGCGTGACGGACGTACCGGAGAATATTTTGACAGCCCGGTAACAATTGGACACATGCATTACTTAAAACTTCATCATCTGGTAGATGATAAGATCCATGCACGTTCAACAGGTCCTTACTCACTGGTAACACAGCAGCCGCTGGGTGGTAAAGCTCAGTTCGGTGGACAGCGTTTCGGAGAGATGGAGGTTTGGGCTTTAGAGGCCTACGGTGCATCTTATACACTGCAGGAGATCCTGACAGTCAAATCCGATGATGTTGTGGGACGTGTCAAGACATACGAAGCAATCATCAAAGGAGAGAACATTCCGGAACCAGGTATTCCTGAGTCCTTCAAGGTACTGCTCAAAGAGCTTCAGTCCCTTGCCCTGGATGTGCGTGTACTTCGTGATGACAACACAGAAGTGGAAATCATGGAGACTGTAGATTACGGCGAGACAGACCTGCGCTCGATCATCGAAGGAAAGAAATACCGCGATGAAAAAGAATCTTTCGGAGCACATGGATTCACAGAGCAGGAATTCGTCGGGGAAGAACTGGAGAACGTAGAACCACAGGAGGAAGAGGATTTCGCTCCTGATATGGAATTGGAATTTGATGAATTCATGGATGATGAAGAATAGGAGGAGCCGTTTATATGCCAGCAAGCAATAATGAACAACAATATCAGCCGTTAACTTTTGATGCGATCAAAATCGGACTGGCTTCACCGGAAAAGATCATGGAATGGTCAAGAGGCGAGGTTACAAAACCGGAGACCATTAACTATAGAACGTTAAAACCAGAAAAAGACGGTCTTTTCTGCGAGCGAATTTTCGGACCAAGTAAGGACTGGGAATGTCACTGTGGAAAATACAAAAAAATCCGTTACAAAGGTGTTGTTTGTGACAGATGTGGAGTGGAAGTAACAAAAGCATCTGTACGCCGTGAGCGCATGGGCCATATCGCCCTTGCGGCTCCGGTATCCCATATCTGGTATTTCAAGGGAATCCCAAGCCGTATGGGACTGATCCTGGACATCTCCCCAAGAACACTGGAGAGAGTTCTTTACTTTGCATCTTATATCGTACTGGACAAAGGGGAGACAGACCTTCAGTACAAACAGATCCTGTCAGAGGCAGAGTATCAGGAAGAAAAAGAAAAATGGGGAAGCAAAGCATTCCGCGTAGGTATGGGAGCTGAGGCAATTCAGGAATTGCTGCAATCCATTGATCTGGAAAAAGAATATGCAGAACTGCAGGCAGGACTTGTCAATGCCACAGGTCAGAAGAGAGCAAGAATCGTAAAACGTCTGGAGGTTGTAGAAGCATTCCGTGAATCCGGAAACAAACCGGAGTGGATGATTCTTTCCGCGATCCCGGTCATTCCGCCGGATCTGCGTCCGATGGTACAGCTGGATGGTGGACGTTTTGCAACATCTGACTTAAATGATTTGTACAGAAGAATTATCAACCGTAATAACCGTCTGAGAAGACTGCTTGAACTGGGAGCGCCGGATATTATCGTACGCAACGAGAAACGTATGCTTCAGGAAGCAGTTGATGCGCTGATCGACAACGGCCGCCGCGGTCGTCCTGTTACAGGTCCTGGAAACAGAGCTCTGAAATCTCTGTCAGACATGTTAAAAGGTAAGTCCGGACGTTTCCGTCAGAACCTGCTCGGAAAACGTGTTGACTATTCCGGACGTTCCGTTATCGTCGTAGGACCGGAATTGAAGATCTATCAGTGCGGTCTGCCGAAAGAGATGGCGATTGAATTATTCAAACCGTTTGTTATGAAAGAACTGGTGGCAAACGGAACTGCTCATAATATTAAGAATGCCAAGAAAATGGTAGAGAGACTCCAGCCGGAGGTTTGGGATGTGCTCGAAGAAGTGATCAAAGAGCATCCGGTTATGTTGAACCGTGCCCCCACACTGCACAGACTTGGTATTCAGGCGTTTGAGCCAATCCTTGTAGAAGGTAAGGCGATCAAGCTGCATCCATTGGTATGTACAGCTTACAACGCCGATTTCGATGGTGACCAGATGGCTGTCCATGTACCGCTGTCAGTAGAAGCACAGGCAGAATGCCGTTTCCTGCTTCTTTCACCGAACAACCTGCTGAAACCGTCCGATGGTGGACCGGTAGCCGTTCCTTCTCAGGATATGGTACTTGGTATTTACTATCTGACACAGGAAAGACCGGGAGCAACAGGTGAGGGTATGTTCTTTAAGAACTTAAACGAAGCACTCCTGGCATATGAAAATGGATATGTGACACTGCATTCCAGAATCAAAGTCCGTGTTTCCAGAGAGATGCCGGACGGAACGGTGAAGACAGGCACGATCGATGGAACACTTGGAAGAATGTTGTTCAATGAGATTATTCCGCAGGATCTTGGATTCGTAGACCGTGAAGTAGATGGAAACGAACTGCTTCTGGAAGTAGATTTCCACGTAGGAAAGAAACAGCTCAAACAGATCCTGGAAAAAGTAATCAATACACACGGAGCAACTCAGACAGCAGAAGTTCTGGATGATGTAAAAGCGATTGGTTACAAGTTCTCTACAAGAGCAGCGATGACCGACAATAACATCTTCATGATGGCAGATTCCGGAGCCCGTGGTTCTGACAAGCAGATCAAACAGCTTGCAGGTATGCGTGGTTTGATGGCGGATACAGCAGGTCGTACGATCGAGCTGCCGATCAAGTCCAACTTCCGTGAGGGTCTGGACGTACTGGAATACTTTATGTCTGCGCATGGAGCTCGTAAGGGAATGTCCGATACTGCGCTTCGTACAGCCGATTCAGGATACCTGACAAGACGTCTGGTTGATGTTTCTCAGGAGCTTATCATTCACGACAGTGACTGTGCGGCAGAAGGAAAAGAGATTCCGGGAATGTATGTAAAAGCATTCATGGACGGAAATGAAGAAATCGAAAGTCTGCAGGAGCGTATCACAGGAAGATTCTCTTGTGAAGATCTGAAAGACAAGGATGGAAATATCATCGTCAAAGCAAATCACATGATTACACCGAAGCGTGCAGAAAGAGTCATGAAGAAAGCGGTTGACGAAAACGGTGAACCACTGGATACAGTGAAGATCCGTACAATCCTTACATGTAAATGTAAGAATGGTGTTTGTGCAAAATGTTACGGTGCAAACATGGCAACAGGGGAAGCCGTTATCTGGAGGCCGGAGATGAGCTGACAGAAGGTAGTGTAAATCCTCACGATATCCTGAAGATCAAAGGACTTCGTGCCGTACAGGATTACATGATCCAGGAAGTACAGCGAGTTTACCGTTTGCAGGGTGTAGAAATCAATGACAAGCATATCGAGGTTATTGTACGCCAGATGCTGAAGAAGATTCGTATCGAGGAAAGAGGAGATACCGAATTCCTGCCTGGAACTATGGTAGATGTTCTGGAGTTCAACGAAGTGAACGAGCAGATGGAAGCAGAAGGAAAAGAGCCTGCAACAGGTGAACAGATCATGCTTGGTATCACAAAAGCATCTCTGGCTACAGAATCCTTCCTGTCTGCAGCATCCTTCCAGGAGACAACAAAAGTCCTGACAGAAGCTGCGATCAAAGGTAAGGTGGACCACCTGATCGGTCTGAAAGAGAACGTCATCATCGGTAAACATATTCCTGCAGGTACAGGTATGAAGAAGTACCGTGATGTTCAGTTAAACACAGAACTGGAAGCAGAAGAAGAGGCTGAAGAACTGGATGAAAGCGATGCAGTGGAAACAGAAGCAGTGGAGACAGCAGAATCAGCAGATCTGGAAGAAGTAGTTCTGGACGAAGAATAAAATAAAATACGATTGATAACAAGGGGAGCTTGTGTGACAGGCTGAGAGGAAGTTGTGAACTTCGACCTATAACCTGATTTGGATAATGCCAACGTAGGAACTGTAATCTCGTTTATACAAGGAACTCCTCCTTGTTTTCAATCACGAAAACAAGGAGGAGTTTTTTATGTTGAACTTTATGGTAAATGCAGAAGGCGGTCTGACGACTGCAGGATATGCAATTTGTATTGTGCTGGGAATCGTTGTATTTGGTATTGCATTGTTTTTTGCCGGCAAAAATTCAGAAAAAAATAAAATGTCCGCGAAACAGCTTGCGTGCTGTGCGATGGCAATGGCACTTGCTTTTATTACTTCCTATATCAAGATTTTCTCTCTGCCATGGGGCGGCAGTGTGACACTGTGCAGCATGCTCTTTATCGTGCTGGTAGCAAACTGGTATGGAGTAAGAACAGGAATTCTGGTTGGATTTACATATGGAATGCTCCAGTTTTTACAGGAGCCATACGTACTTTCTCTGTTCCAGGTATGTTGTGATTATGTATTGGCTTTCGCAGCACTTGGTGTGGCAGGTTTCTTTGCAAAGCAAAAGAATGGACTGCTCAAAGGCTATATCGTAGCTGTTCTCGCCAGGGGAGCGTTTCATGCGCTGGGAGGATATTTGTACTGGATGGACTACATGCCGGACAATTTCCCGAAATCACTTGCAGCCGTATATCCGATCGCATATAACTACAGTTTCCTTCTGGCAGAAGGACTGATTACAATCGTGATCATCTCCATTCCGGCAGTACAGAAAGCACTTGGACGGGTAAAAAAAATAGCAGTAGAATAAAGCGAAAAACAACGACTGTAAGATTCTCGGGAATTTTACGGTCGTTGTTTTTATAAGGTAAGAGGTTTAATAAAATTAGTTAATCGGTTAATTTATATCCGTAACGTGCTTTGCGGATAAATTTTTGGATAATGGTTACCGGCAGACTGATCAAAATGAACAGTGTGGAAAAAATTCCTGCAGAACCACCGATGATCATCAAAAGTATCATTACGATATTATTGCCCATTACTGTCACTCCTTTGAATGAAATTGCCCTTGTATCGGACCAGATTCTATTTTAGTGACAAAGGCATAAAAAGAAAAGAGATTTGAGGCCTTTTTAGCGCAATCTTAGCATAAGAGATTACTGCTAATCGTTTTCTGATGAATCCTCCTGCATTCGGTATCCAACGCCTACTTCTGTAAAGATATATTTAGGCTGTGCAGGGTCTTTTTCCAGCTTTCTTCGGATATTTGCCATATTGACGCGCAGGATTTTATTGTCGTCGTCTGCGTATGGTCCCCAGACATTGGAAATGATGGCGGCGTATGTCATGACTTTTCCGGAATTCTGTGCCAGATAGGATACAATTTTGTATTCAATAGGGGTCAGATGAACCGGCTGTTTGTCTAAGGTCAGTTCCCGTTTGGAAAAATCCAATACCAGATCTTCGTAGCGATAGGGCCGGATATAAAGAGAATCTGTAGTATATAAGCGGTTGCTGTGTCTTAAGGAGGTACGGATGCGGGCAAGCAGTTCTGAGGTTCCGAATGGCTTGGTAATGTAATCATCCGCTCCCTGATCCAATGCGAGAACCTTTTCCTTTTCGGCACTTCGTGCGGAGATGACAATGATCGGGGTACTGGTCCAGGTCCGGACTTCCTGGATAATATCATTTCCATTCATATCAGGCAGACCAAGGTCTAAAATAATTACGTCTGGACATTGGGAATGGATCAGATTCAGTCCTTCTTTCCCGCAGTCCGCATACAGTACACGGTAATCCTGTTTTTTCAGGATCTTTCCTACAAAGGTCTGAATATTTTTTTCGTCTTCTATAATCAATACAGTGAATTTAGGCATAGTTTGCGTTCTCCTTTTCTTTTGGAAGGGTAAAGGAGAATTCGGCTCCTTTATCCAGATTGGCAGCGTGGATCACGCCGTCGTGAGCATGAATGATCGTCCGGCAGATAGACAGTCCGATGCCGATTCCTTTGTGTCCGTCAGCGGTATCAGAGCTGTACTGTCCGTCAAAAATAAAAGGGATCTGGTCGGGATCCAGTCCGATTCCATAGTCCCGGACTGCAAATGTGACACAGTCCGGCTGATCGGTGATCAAAAGGTCGATGGGATCAGAGCTCGAGGAATGGACATAGGCATTTTCCATCAAGTTGATCAGCACCTGTTCGATCAAAGTAGCATCCATTGGGATCATCAGAAAATCTTCCGGCATAGAAACCCGGATCTGGATTTTAGGAAGGCGTTTCTGAAGTCGGACAATTGATTCGGAGACGACTTCCTCCACAATTTCCTGCGACTTTTTGACTTTGCTGGATTCATTTTGAATCTTCGTTACAGAGAGCAGGTTTTCCACCATATTCAGCAGCCACTGTGCATCCTCGTTAATATTCGAAATCAGCTCCATACGTTCTTGCTCGGACATATTCTGGGCATCGTCCAGATAAGAGGCAGAAGAGCCGATTATGCTCGTCAGAGGGGTACGCAGATCATGTGATACGGCGCGCAGAAGATTGGCATGAATTTTCTCGCGCTCTGCTTCTGCAAGCTTTCGTTCCCGTTCGGAGGCAATGGCTTTTTGTTTTTTGAGCATACTGGCGGTCGCGCTGGTGATAAGAGAAATAGCCAGCATGCTGATAAATGTGACCGGATATCCGTCCAGTATGAAGTTTAGTTTGAAATAGGGATATGTAAAAAAATAGTTTGCTGCGATGACACAAAAAACGGAGGCGGCAGCACCATACCAGTAACTGGTCGTATTCTGAGCGATCAGGATCAGAGCCAGAATATAAATCAGGGCAGTGTTGACAGAATTTTTTTGTCCTAGGTTAAAAAAGAAAAATGCCAGTATCGTGGAGATACCAAGGCAAAGGAAAGTAAAGGTCAGATTTTTAAAAAATGTCTTCATACATATAACACCTCTCTGCAACCAGATTACCATAATAAAAGGAAAAAATCCATACTGTGTAATAAAAAACAAAAAATGAAAGAAAGAAAAAAATGACTTGCAAAAATGAGATAATACTGTAAAGAAAAAGATTGAGAAATAAATAACAAATATACAAAATAAACAAAAAATAGACATATAAAAAGGATAATGGATTTTAAATATCAATTTTAGATGGAAAAATAAACAAAACAGCTAAAAAGAAAAATAAGAGGAATGAATATAAAATGAATTTCTCTGTTGAAAATTATTCATTTATTTGGTAAACTATAGAAGCAGTGTCATCTGTATAAGATGGAGGTACAGATGCACAGAAAATCCCAAAATTGAGATTGAGGAGGAGAAAATGGAAAATTTAATGTACGTAGTTCCTGTCGTATCGGTTCTCGCGTTATTATTTGCCGGATATCTGGCTGTAAAAGTTGCGAAGCAGGAAGAAGGAACAGAGAAAATGAAAGAGATCGCATCTGCGATCAGTGAGGGTGCACGCGCATTCCTTACTGCAGAATACAAGATTCTGATCGTATTTGTGATGGTATTGTTTTTACTGATCGGATTCGGGATCGGTAACTGGGTAACAGCAATCTGTTTTGTTGTGGGAGCTTTGTTTTCTACACTGGCAGGTTATTTTGGCATGAATGTTGCAACAAAGGCGAATGTAAGAACAGCGAATGCTGCCAGAGAAAGCGGAATGAATAAGGCGCTTTCCATCGCATTTTCAGGCGGAGCCGTTATGGGAATGTGTGTAGCAGGTCTGGGAGCGCTTGGAGTCAGCGTTGTATATATTCTGACGAAAGATGTAGACGTGCTGTCCGGATTCAGTTTGGGAGCATCTTCAATTGCGCTGTTTGCGCGTGTTGGCGGTGGTATCTATACAAAAGCTGCAGACGTAGGGGCTGATCTGGTTGGAAAAGTAGAAGCCGGAATCCCTGAGGATGATCCGCGTAACCCTGCAGTAATCGCAGACAACGTAGGGGATAATGTAGGAGATGTTGCAGGAATGGGAGCCGACTTATTTGAATCTTATGTAGGATCTCTCGTTTCTGCACTGACACTTGGTGTTGCGGTTTCTGCAATTTCCGGAGTTGTATTCCCGCTTGCGATCGCGGGATGTGGACTTGTAGCATCCATTATCGGTACATTCTTTGTAAAAGGGGATGAGAAAGCAAGTCCGCAGAAAGCCCTGAAGATGGGAAGCAATATTGCGGCGCTTCTGGTTGTGATCGTGTCTCTTGTACTGAGTAAGGTTTTATTTGGAAACTTTGACGGAGCGATCGCCGTAATCGCAGGTCTGATCGTAGGTGTTCTCATTGGTCTGATTACAGAATGCTATACATCAGCAGATTACAATCCGGTGAAGAAGATCGGAGAGCAGTCTGAGACAGGACCGGCAACCACGATCATCAGTGGAATCGCAGTCGGAATGCAGTCAACAGCAATCCCGCTGATCCTGATCTGCATCGGTATTTTTGTAGCATATCAGGTAGACGGATTGTACGGAATTGCTCTGGCAGCAGTGGGAATGCTTTCTACAACTGGAATTACAGTTGCGGTGGATGCATATGGTCCGATCGCCGATAATGCCGGCGGAATCGCAGAAATGTCAGGTCTGGACAAATCGGTACGTGAAATCACTGATAAACTGGATTCTGTAGGAAATACAACAGCAGCTATGGGAAAAGGCTTTGCAATCGGTTCTGCTGCGCTGACAGCACTGGCACTGTTTGCTTCGTATTCTCAGGCAGTACATCTGGAAAGTATCAATGTGCTGGATTATCGTGTGATCATCGGATTGTTTATCGGAGGAATGCTTACATTCCTGTTCTCTGCATTTACCATGGAATCCGTATCTAAGGCAGCATATAAGATGATCGAGGAAGTAAGACGTCAGTTCCGTGAGAAACCGGGAATTATGAAAGGAACGGAAAAACCGGATTATAAGTCTTGCGTATCTATCTCTACGACAGCTGCACTTCATGAGATGCTTCTTCCGGGAGCAATGGCAGTTGTTGTGCCGATCCTGGTCGGAATCGTGTTAGGAGTGGAAGCTCTTGGCGGACTTCAGGCAGGTGCGCTTGTGACAGGTGTTCTCATGGCGATCTTTATGGCAAACTCAGGTGGTGCCTGGGATAATGCCAAGAAGTACATCGAAGAAGGAAATCACGGCGGAAAAGGAAGCGAGGCTCACAAGGCAGCGGTTGTCGGAGACACTGTTGGAGATCCGTTTAAAGATACATCAGGACCATCCATCAATATCCTGATCAAACTGATGACAGTTGT
>PPYF01028386.1_pt1 | contig 12692 bp, 11 predicted proteins | sample 1559871 | NCBI WGS metagenome assembly PPYF01 (sample SAMN08240021, study PRJNA423297) | Human gut metagenome, whole genome shotgun sequencing project. | reverse complement strand
GGGCTGAATTTGGGGGCGACTCCTTGCCACGGGCACAAGTGCCCGCGGTTAACAAAATCCATGGCCTCCGGCCATACAATTATAATATACACAGCGCATTGCAGTCCGATAAAATGAAAGCCGCCAGCCACACAGAGGGTTGCAACGCGCCCAATGGTCTTATTTGAAACCGCATTGTACGTGCCGTGCGTTCCTACAAGCGGGGGGACTTGCAGCAGCTTCTTTCTGACGGTCAGGTGGCGAGGAGGGCGTCGGGGGGTGCTATGAGGTAGAGGTGCTCGCGGGCACGGCTTACGGCGGTGTAGAGCCAGCGGTAGAGTTCGGCGCCGAGGGCATCGTCGGGGATGTAGCTGAGGTCGACGAACACGTTTTTCCACTGGCCGCCCTGGGCCTTGTGGCAGGTCATTGAGTAAGCGTACTTCACCTGCAGGGCGTTCCAGTAGGGGTTGTCGCGCAGCTGACGCACCAGTTGCTCCGGGGCGCCAGCCATACCGGCCTCGCGTGCCAGCTCGCAGCAGAGCTGCTGCATGCGCTCGTAGGGCATGGCGGCCGTCTCGGAGGCGAGGGTGTCGAGCATAAGCTTGGCGTCGAACTCGGCCTCGCCGCCGCTGCCGCCCACGGCCAGGCGCACGTCGGCGAACTGAAGGCCATAGCGCCACTCCGTGCCGTAGAGGCGCACGACGCGCACTATGTCGCCGTTGGCTACGAAATCGAGTCCGCGCACCTGCCGCGCCCAGAAGTAATTGTTTTTCGCCACGATGAGCATTTCGTCGCGGGTGAGTATCTCCTCGCGGTATAGCACCTCGCCGCGGATGGCACGGTTGTAGTCGGTGGCGCGGCGGTTGCTGCGCGAGATGAGCAGAGTTTCCTCGAGGCCGTCGCGCGCATAGGCCGTATCGAGCACTTCGGGGAGGTCCTCGCCGCTGACGATGCTGACGTCCGGGAAGCCATCGGCGCGCAGCTGCGGCACGGCCGAGGCGCCTGCGGCGAGCGCACGGCGCAGGGCCGTGGCGTTGCTGAGGATGCCCGAGCGTGCGCCCTGGCGCATGGTGGCCGTCATGGTGGCGTGCGAAGGGCGCAGCCCCATGCTGCGGAGCACATCGGGATTCATGGCCGGCGACTCGGCGGAGCCTACGGGCGGCAGCTGGGCGGTGTCGCCAATGAGTATCAGGCGGCAGTTGTCGCCGGTGTAGACGTACTGAACGAGGTCCTCCAGCAGGTTGTAGCGCTCGCCGGTGTCGGCGCCTCCGATCATGGACGCCTCGTCGACGATGAAGATGGTGTTGGCCGCACGGTTCTCCACGAGTGCGGGGCCGTCGCCGGCCTGCGCGGCGGCGGTGTGGCGGTAGATGCGGCGGTGGATGGTGTAGGCCGGGCGCTGCGCGAAAGTGCCGAACACCTTGGCCGCACGACCCGTGGGAGCCATGAGCACACAGCTCATGCCTACCGCCGGGAGGGCGCGCACCAGTGCGCCCGTGAGCGACGTCTTGCCCGTGCCGGCGTAACCGTTGAGTATGAATGCTGCCGTCTCGGGCACGCCGGGAGCGCAGAAACGCGACAGCGCGCCGATGACGGCGCGCTGCTGCGGGTTCGGCTCATAGGGCAGGTTGCGGATTATCTCCGCAGCAAACTCCTCCGAGGTCATCGTGTCACTTTCTGACGCTCCATTCCCAGCCGTCCTTGGTATCCTTGACGTCGAAGCCGATGGCGGCGAGGCGGTCGCGGATAAGGTCGCTGGTGGCCCAGTCCTTGTTTTTCTTGGCCTGGGCGCGCATTTCGAGAATGAAGTCGACGGCCTGTTCGAAAGGCTTGGTGTCGGCTCCCTGCTGCGCGGCGGCTCCCTCGGGCAGGATGCCGAGGATGTCGGTCATGTAGGTGTCGACGATGCGGCGCAGGCCCTCGATGTCGGCGGGGCTGAGGCGCAGCGAGCCGTCGTTGGCCTTGTTGACGGTGGATGCGATGTCGAAGAGTCCGGCGATTACCAGCGGCGTGTTGAAGTCGTCGTCCATGGCCTGCTGCAGGCGTGCCTCGATGGCGGCGAGGTCCAGGGCGTCGGCGTCGGCGGCCGGCTTCAGGGCGCAGAGACGGCGGTAAGCCTCGTTGAGGCGCGCGAGGGCCTTCTCGGAAGCCTGCAGGGCCTCGTTGCTGAAGTCGACGGTGCCGCGGTAGTGGGCCTGGAGGATGAAGAAACGGATAGTCATGGGCGAGTAGGCCTGCTCCAGCAACGGGTGGGAGCCGGTGAAGAACTCGTCGAGGGTGATGAAGTTGCCGAGAGACTTGCCCATCTTCTGTCCGTTGATGGTAATCATGTTGTTGTGCATCCAGTAGCGGACAGCGTCGGCGCCGTTGTGGGCGACGCTCTGCGCAATCTCGCACTCATGGTGGGGGAACTTGAGGTCCATGCCGCCGCCGTGGATGTCGAAGACCGTGCCGAGGTACTTCTCGCTCATGGTGGAGCACTCGAGGTGCCAGCCGGGGAATCCCTCGCTCCAGGGCGACGGCCAGTGCATGATGTGCTCCGGTGCGGCCTTCTTCCATAGGGCGAAGTCGGCAGGATTGTGTTTCTCGCTCTGTCCGTCCAGCTCGCGGGTGGCAGAGAGGAGCTCGTCGATGTTGCGTCCCGAGAGGCGCCCGTATCCGTGGTCGGCGTTGAACTTGGGCACGTCGAAGTAGACGGAGCCGTCGCTTACGTAGGCATAGCCGGCGTCGAGTATCTTCTTTATGTACTCTATCTGCTCAATGATGTGGCCTGAGGCGTGGGGTTCGATGTCGGGGGGCAGCACATTGAGGGCGTCCATGGCGCGGTGGTAGCGCGTGAGGTAGTGCTGCACCACCTCCATGGGCTCAAGCTGCTCCAGGCGAGCCTTCTTGGCTATCTTGTCCTCGCCGTCGTCGGCGTCGTGCTCGAGATGGCCCACGTCGGTGATGTTGCGGACGTAGCGCACCTTGTAGCCGAGGTAGCGCAGATAGCGGGCCACGACGTCGAAGGTGATGGCGGGACGGGCGTGGCCCAGATGGCCGTCGCCGTAGACGGTGGGACCGCACACGTACATGCCCACGCGGCCGGGCGTCAGCGGCTCGAAAGGCTGCTTGATGCGTCGCAGCGAGTTGTAGATGACGAGTTCGTTCTCCCTCATAACCACAGATTTATGCCATGAACGGATTGGGAAGGTCGCCCTTGAGTCCGCCCTGCGGGCCCTTGGGCTGACGGGGCTTGATCTCGCCGAAGGTGGCCTCGTACTTGCGGAGGTTGTCGGCGAGTGCAGCCATGAGGTTCTTGGCGTTCTCGGGCGTCATGATGATGCGGCTCTGCACCTTGGCCTGAGGCATGTTGGGCGCCATGGCGATGAAATCAACGAAAAATTCGTTGGGCGAGTGGCTGATTACGGCGAGGTTGCTGTAGTGTCCGGCGGCCACTTCGGGAGTGATTTCTATCTTGAGTTCCTTTTTGTTTTCCATGTCTTATGTCGTTTAAATATTATTCAATAGGCTTGATGGTGCCTGCGTCTATCTTGTTGAAGGTGAGGGTGTCGAGGCCGGCGTCGCCCTTGTAGGCCACGCGTATGCCCTTGACGTCGGCAGGCGCGAGGACGTCGGTGACGTCGAAGCTGACGCGTCCCTGGCGGTACTCGCCCTCCTGCACGTCGCTCTCGATAAAGAGGGCGAGGACGGGATAGGCGGGGTCCTTGGTGTTGGCTTCCTCCGTGAGGCAGAGGTTCTTGAGGTTACGGCTGACAGGTATGCGGAAGACCATGTTGAGGTAGCCTCCGGTGCGCTTCATCTCCTCCATCTTGACGGGAGTGGAGAGGCGTGCGCTGTTGGCCGCGGTGGCCTCGACGGGCTTGCCGCCGGTGACGTTGACGAAGTTGTAGAGCTTGCCGGCACCGCTGACGTACTGCTTGCCGCTTTCGGTGGTGTAGGCCATGAAGACACGGTCGCCGGTCTTTATCTGCTTGTCGGTGAACGTCTGTGCGAAGGTGATGACGGCGCTGCCGGCGTCGCCCTCGCGCTGCACGGTGAAGCTGCATGCCGAGGCATCGGAGCCGTTGTAGGTGGCGAAGTTGTAGAAAGCGCCGGTGGGCAGCGGCGGATTGACGGGCGTGCTGTCGCTGTCGGCGCAGGAGGCGATGCCGAAGACGGCAAGGACAGCGGCAGAGGCAGCCAGGAGAGTTTTTAATGCGTTCATTGTGTGATAATTGTACTGTTATTGGAATCGGCCGGCGCGGCTATGCGTCCGTCGGCCATGCGTATGGTGCGGTCGCAGTCGGCCGCGAGAGTTTCGTCGTGAGTGACAATGAGGAAAGTGGCGCCGAGGTCGCGGCGCAGGTCGAAGAAGAGGCGGTGCAGCTCGGAACGGTTATGCGAGTCGAGGCTGCCCGAGGGCTCGTCGGCGAGGATGACCGAGGGGCGGTTGACAAGTGCGCGGGCCACGGCTCCGCGCTGGGCCTCGCCGCCGGAAAGCTGCGCGGGGGGGTGGTCGGCACGGTCGGCGAGGCCGAGGTAGCCGAGTAGCTCCTTGGCACGGACGAAGGCCTCGCGGCGCGGACGTCCGGCAATGAGCGCGGGCATGGCGACGTTCTCGGCGAGGGTGAACTCGGGGAGGAGGCGGTGGAGCTGGAAGACGAAGCCTATGTGGGCGTTGCGGAAGCGCGAGAGCTCGCGGTCGCCGAGGCTGAGGACGTCGGTGCCGTCGTAGAGCACGCTGCCGCGGTCGGGGCGGGAGAGTGTGCCGAGTATCTGTAGGAGTGTGGTCTTGCCGGCGCCGCTGGCTCCGACGAGGGCGACGATCTCACCGGCGGCGACTGAGATGTCGACGCCTTTCAGCACCTGAAGGTTGCCGAAGCTTTTGCAGATGTCGCGTGCCTGTATCATTTGAAATGCAAAAATACGCATTTTGAATCAGTCGGCAAGCGGTTTTTAGAAATTTTAGTTTATAAAGTCATATAAATCATATAAGTCATATAAGTTATATATTTCGTATGTTATTTTTGTTATTTGTGTATTTTTGTATCTATTGCGCCATCCCGTGCGGGGATTGGCGAGTTTTTTGTAACTTTGGGGCATGAACGAGAAGTTTGCCGATGTGATAGTGCCGGTGCCGCTGAATGCGAGTTTCACGTATGCGGTGCCGGAGGAGCTGCCGGGGGCGGAGACACTTCGGGCGGGCAGCCGCGTGCTGGTGCCGTTCGGTACGAGGCATCTCTACACGGGCATAGTGGAGGCTCTGCACACCACGCGGCCGGAGGTGCCGCAGGTGAAGGAGATAGCGGCTGTGCTGGACGCGGCACCGGTGGTGCGCCGTCCGCAGCTGCAGTTCTGGCACTGGCTGGCAGATTACTATCTCTGCGGCATCGGCGAGGTGATGAAGGCGGCGCTGCCTGCGGGCCTCAAGGTTGAGAGCCGGACGCAGGTGGAGCCGGCCGCCGACGCCGCGCCGGAGGTGCTGGCCGACCTGACGGCTGCGGAGGCTGAACTCGTGGCCCTGCTGCGGGAGAAAGGCCACCTGACGCCCGACGAGATACACAAGGCCACGGGCCGAGGCGCCGAGGCTACGGTGGCGGCGCTGGTGGAGAAAGGCGTACTGGTGGTGAGCGAGCGCGTGGGCGAGCGCTACCGCGCCGTGCGGCGGCAGTATGTGGAGCCGGCATTCGCGCGCGGCGACGCCGAGGCTTTGGCCGAGGCGTTCCGGGCCGTGACGCGCAGCAAGGCCATGCTGCCGCAGGAGCGCATGCTGGCAGCCCTGCTGGAGATGAGCCGCTTCAACCGCGCCGGGGAGCCGGCCGAGCCCGTGGAGCGTACGGCGCTGCTGGAGCGCACGGGAGGCACATGGACCACGGTGCAGCAGCTCGTGCGCAAGGGACTGGCACGGGTGAGCGTGCGCGAGGTGGGCCGTTTCAGCTACGACGCCTCGCAGCCGGCGGCGCCGCTGCCGGTGCTGAGCGAGGCGCAGGCAGAGGCCGCGGCGGCGGTGCGCGGCGGGTTCCGCGACCACGGCGTGGTGCTGCTGCACGGCGTCACGTCCAGCGGCAAGACTGAGATATACATCCACCTGATAGACGAGGTGCTGCGTCAGGGGCGCCAGGCGCTGATGCTGGTGCCGGAGATAGCGCTGACAACGCAGCTGACGCGTCGGCTGCAGCGCGTGTTCGGCCGGCGGGTGGTGATCTACCACTCCAAGTTCAGCGACAACGAGCGCGTGGACATATGGCGGCATCTGCTGGGGACGTCCGACCCTTACGTCATCATCGGGGCGCGTTCGGCGGTGTTCCTGCCTTTCGCGCGGCTGGGACTGGTGATAGTGGACGAGGAGCACGAGCAGAGCTACAAGCAGTTCGACCCGGCGCCGCGCTACAACGCGCGCGACGCGGCCATCATGCTGGCCCACATGCACGGGGCGAAGACGCTGCTGGGCAGCGCGACGCCCTCGGTGGAAAGCTACTACAAGGCCACGGAGGGCGGCAAGTACGGGCTGGTGGAGCTGACGCGGCGCTACGGCGACGTGAGCCTGCCGACCATACAGGTCACCGACATGCGCCGCGAGCAGGAACGGCGCAGCGTGGACGGCACGCTGGCCCACTCCACGATAGGGCTTGCGCGGCGCGAGCTGGAGGCGGGCCGTCAGGTGATATTCTTCCACAACCGGCGGGGATTCTCGCCGCGGGTGCGCTGCCGGCTGTGCAGCTATGTGCCGCGCTGCGAGCACTGCGACGTGGCGCTGACCTACCACCGCAGCCAGGACATGCTGGTGTGCCACTACTGCGGGACCGCCTACCCCGTGCCCCGCGTGTGCCCGCAGTGCGGCGAGGCGTCGATACAGGTCAGCGGCTACGGCACGGAGCGCGTGGAGGACGCCATCGCCGGGGAGTTCGCGGGCAACGCCACGCTGCGCATGGACCTGGACACGACGCGCGCCCGCGACGGCTACGACCGCATCATCGATGCGTTCTCGCAGCACAAGGCCGACATCCTGGTGGGCACGCAGATGGTGACGAAAGGTCTGGACTTCAGCGACGTAGGGATGGTGGCGGTGGTAAACGCCGACAATGTCATCTTCTACCCCGACTTCCGGTCGTCGGAACGGGCGTTCAACATGCTGGAGCAGGTGGCGGGGCGCGCGGGGCGCCGCGGCGAGCCCGGAACGGTGGTGGTGCAGACCTACACGCCGGAGCATCCCGTGATACGCTTCGTGCAGGAGCATGATTTCAAGGGATTCTATGCCAACGAGATAGAGGAACGGCGGGCGTACAATTATCCGCCGTTCACGAGGATGATATACGTAATGCTGCGCCATCGCGACGACCGCGTGCTGGACGAGCAGGCGCGGGCCTATGCCGATGCTCTGCGGCGTCTGTTCGGTACGCGTGTGGCGGGTCCGGAGCCGCCGGGGGTGGCGCGGGTGCAGAATCTTTACATCCGCCGGATAATGCTGCGGGTGGAGTGCGGCGCGTCGATGCCGCGCGTGAAGGAGATACTGCGGGAGCTGCATGCCGAGCAGAGCGCGGCGGGACGGCTGCGCGGCACCATCATCCACTACGATGTGGATCCTTATTAGTTTAGGGTTTAGGGTTTAAGGTTTAGGGGGATGCTTTTTCGGTAATACATATATTATATGTATCTTTGCAGACAAAACCACGACATCATGGCCGACCACGACATCATATTCCGATATTTTCCGCAGATGGACGCAGAGCAGCGCAGCCGCATCGAGGCCCTCGACGCCCTCTACCGCGAATGGAACGCGCGCATCAACGTCATCTCCCGCCGCGACATAGACAACCTCTACACCGCCCACATACTCCACAGCCTCGCCATAGCGGCTTTCCTGGGACCACTCGAGCCGGGCACCACCTTCCTCGACATGGGCACGGGCGGCGGCCTGCCGGGCATACCGCTGGCGATAGCCTACCCTGAGTGCAGCTTCCATCTCATCGACCGCATAGGCAAGAAGATACGCGTAGCCACGGAGATAGCCTCTGCACTGGGGCTGCGCAACGTCACCTTCCAGCACGGCGACATAGGCGAGTGCCGCGAACGCTACGACTACGTAGTCAGCCGCGCCGTCATGACTCTGGACGCCCTCGTGCCCCTTATCACAAAAAATGTGCGGCGCGGACGCCGCGGCGTGAACCGATACGCCGACGGACTTGTTTGCCTCAAGGGGGGCGACCTCTCGGCCGAGATAGCCGCCACGCGCCGCCCAGTGCTGGAGTACGACCTGCGGGAGTTCATCCCCGAGGACTGCTTCGACACCAAGAAACTGATTTACGTCCCCTTTGACTGACACGGCCATGCTGCACATCAAACAATTCGTATTCAACCCTTTCGACGAGAACACCTACCTCGTCAGCTCCGACACCGAGGGCGGCCACGACGCCATAGTCATCGATCCCGGCATGTACAACGACGCCGAGGCCGGGCGATTCGACGACTACGTCAGGGAAAACAATCTGAGCATCAAAGCTATAGTGCTCACCCACATACACCTCGACCACTGCTTCGGCGCCATGCGGCTGCACCGCCTGACGGGCGCACCCGTGATGGCCTCGACTGCCGACGCGTTTCTCTCCACGAGCCTTGCCGACCAGGCACGCCGCTTCGGCCTGCGCATGGGCCGCGACGAGGCCGTCAGCATCGACACGCCGCTGCACGACGGCGACACCGTGGCCGTAGGCTCGGACTCGCTCACGGTGCTGGCCGTGCCGGGCCATAGCCCCGGCGGAATAGCCCTGTACAGCGCCGAGGGCGGCGTGGTGTTCAGCGGCGACAGCCTTTTCCGCCGTTCCATCGGCCGCACCGACCTGCCCGGCGGCAGCTCGCCGACGCTCGTCGACAGTGTCCGCACCCGGCTGCTCTCGCTGCCGCCCGACACGCTCGTGCTGCCCGGCCACGGCCCCTCCACTACGGTGCGGGAGGAGACCCTCGGCAACCCGTTTGTACGGTGAGAGTCTCAGGTCTTGGGTCTGAGGCTTAGAGATTAGTTTATAGAGGGTGGATGGCGGGGATTATCGATACAAAAATACAGAAAGAACAAAAACAACAGACTATTAAAGGTTTATAAGCCAAATTATTAATAGTCTGTTATTTTTGTATTTCTGTGTTTTTGTTTCCCTACCACCATACTTTTAGCTTATAGTTTATAGATAGTGTATAGGTAAGAGGGAACTGTATCTTGCCAGCCGTAGTAACTCCCCCTCTTACCTATCCCCTCTCAACTATCAACTAATCCGAAAAAGTTAAAAACTGAATTTTATTGCATAATAAAAATAAAAGTCTTACCTTTGCAGCATGAAAAGGAAGGCAACAATATCCAGCGCCTATCTCTCCTTCTCGAGAGAATATGTGGCAGCTATCCGGTCCAAGATGCGCGCGACGCATTCCGGCACCCTATCCTTTCACGCTTTCCGCACTCCTGCATAAGGCCTGAGCCTTGACGCGCGAGTGCGCTTTTTTTTGCATCACCGTGCACGGCAGCCCTCGGGTAGTGCTGCTTCGCTTTCAATAAACAACATAAGTCCACCGACAATGAACATTCTCGACTTCCTTCGGGAGCATCCGCAATGGTACGTCAGTGTAAGCTACACCGACGGCTACGGCGTGCACGTTGACGTGGGACTCGACGAATAATAGAAAACACACTAAACCAATTCAATAAACAACATTTCTTATGAAAAAACTTCTACTCACACTCCTGCTGCTCTTCTCCGTGGGGATGGTAGCAAAGGCGGAAACGGACGAGCTGACGACAGCGCTACTTCCAGGTAGCGGTACAAGTTATGCTAATACTCGAACCTATACATCGACAGAAAGCGGCCTCTCGTATAAAATGGGGGCAGCCATCAACGGGAGCAACTTCCAACAGCGGGGAGGTAAAGGCAGCTTCTTTGAAATCACAGCAAACACCAACGGTGTAAAAATCACAAAAGTACAGCTTGTAGACCTATCCAATAAAACAGCAAGCAATTTCAATGGTAAAGCAAGTGATTCTCAGCTCATAGTAAATGTATCCAAGGCCGGAAGTGGTACCGGAACAATTTCCGGAGGTACTGATGTTGCACTTAGTGGCGACTCTTTTGAGCCCAACAACACTTTCTTCTCATACTACGTAAAGTCTGCGGCATCATTGTTCACTTTCTCCAAGATAATTGTTACATACGAGAAGGCCGCCCCTGCCGAAAAGGTGACTCTTGAAGATGCCAACCTTGAAGTAAAGGCCGGAGAGTCGGTGCTTGAAAACGAGGCTGAACTTGATGCCAACACGACCATCAGCTGGAAATACAACTACACCGGTGAAGTTGCCAACCCCGACATCACCTACTCCTACAGCGTTGACGGCGGCGAGGATGTAGAAGGCAACGAATACACCTACACCGGCGAGAAAGACGTAGTGCTTACCGTAAAGGCTACCTCTACAAACTCAGTAAGCAAGACCGTAAAGCTACTTAAGAAATATCCTACTGTATGCCCCGAGCCCGTATTCAACGTTGAAAACAGAGCTGAAGTATCTGCCGGACAAGTCATCACAGTATCCTGCGAAGGTGCTGACATCGAATGGACTGTCAACGACACAGACATTGAGGGTACAAGCTACACCATTACCGAGGCAGTCGGCACACAACTCACATTCTTCGCCATCGCAAGCATCCAGGGGCGCAATCCTGCAACTGGCAACATTGAAACTCTCACTTCTGAAAAGGAAATCACCGTGACTGTCGTGGAAGCTACGGAAGCGATGTTCGACTTCACCACAAATCCTGCCTACGGACTCGAATCCACAACCAGTTCTTATGAGAGTGCAACTAAAGAAATAAAGAGTGGAATTGTAACACTTACTCTTAGCGGATCCTATCGTCTGACAACCCTTAGTGGTGGTTATTGTCTTCGTTTGCATGCAAGCCAAAACGACGCGGGTAAAGGAAAAATGACAATTAGCGTACCAGAGGGTTTCTATATTGAAGGCGTTGATTTTGGAACTGGCTCTACAAGTGGTAATGCTGCTATACTTGATGGCGCAGGTTCACTAAATAACAACAAATGGACCTTTGATAATCAGAAGTTGTCAAGTGTATCTTTGGAACGTGGCTCTTCCAATCCGTCATTTACAACTATTACGGTACGCTACGCCAAACTTACTCCCACGCTTGAAGGTGATCCCACCATCAACGTTACCCATGCAAGCAAAAAGGGTGTGCTGATTGTAGAGTACAGCTTCAATATTGCCAACCATAACGGAAAACCCGTAGAGGTAACCGCTACCATTGACGGCAAGGAGCATATCGCATTTGTTGATGCAACTCCCGCCAATGCTCCCGCCCGCGTAGCCGGCGAATCCACAACAGTAAGCGGCACTCTGCGCGCCGAGCATGCCGACCTTGTGAACGCGAGCAACCTTAATGTCAACCTCAAGGCCACTCTCGACGGTCAGGAATTCTTCACCCGTCAGGCTACGGTAACCACCACCACCGGCATCGAGGACGTAACGGTTGAGGGCGAAGGCGAGGCCGAGTACTTCAACCTCCAGGGTCTGCGCGTAGCTCAGCCCGAAGCCGGTCAGCTCTACATCAAGCGTCAGGCCGGTAAGGCCGTGAAGGTCCGCTTCTGATCTGAATCCATCCCCTATACAAATCGCCCTCTGCCGCCCCGCGGCCGAGGGCGATTTTCTATAATGTATTGATAATCAATGTAGGGGTGCACAATATGGTATTATCGAAACAAAAATACAGAAATGACAGAAGCAACAAACTCTTAATCGTTTTAAGCTAAATCCTTATTAGTCTGTTATTTCTGTATCCCTGTATTTTTGTATCCCTACCGCCAAGCTTTTAGTTGATAGTTGAGAGTGTATAGGTAAGAGGGGACGGGGCTTTGAGTGTGCAGCCTGCCATGGCGAGGTAACTTCCCCTCTATCAACTCCAAGTATCACTCGAAACGTTCGCGGGGGAAGTAGTAATACAGGAACATGGGGAAGGCATTCAGAATGGCAACCTCGCCGTGGGGCATGACATGCTTGGAGAGCTGAGCATCAAAGACGGGTAGCTGCTCCACATCGTCCTTCGCCGAAGGCATGGACCGGTTGCCGGTGGTAAGCATGTTGGCCTTTGATACATGCTGACGCACGAGGTGCAGCCAACTGTCCATGTCCTTCAGAAATCCGTAACCGCGATAGTGACAGAACTGCCGCGCTCTTTTCTTGAAAACATCGCCGATGCTGTCTGCACGGGAAACTGTATATGTGTGGAAATTTCCATCAGGCAGCGCTTTTGTATGCTGAATGCTTTCAATCATGGGATAACTGATAAACAATTTTCCATTCTCGGTTTCCTCATTGAAATAATCAAGCAGCTCACGTACCTGAGTATTTTTAGTGTTAAGGTTTCCACGATAAAAATCGTAATCAAAAAAGAGGTACACCGACTCAAAATCAGAGCTTTTATATTTAAAAATCTCGTTACCCGGATCTACCTTTGACATTTCAGCTTTGAGGACATCGACAACATCGGCGAATCCGTCGAATTCATCCTTCAGACGTTTGTAGAATGTGTAGATACTGCTGCAGAACGAGCACTTGACGTAATCGTCATTACCCCGAGGAAAGAACAAGCTTTTAATACCCTCGTTAAGTACATGACAAAAATTTGAACACATCGAATTTCGGCTTGTAGAGCGGTCTTAGAAGAACGTTTGCGATTTCTTCC